>JACCDG012095207.1_pt1 | contig 106679 bp, 111 predicted proteins | sample 7442471 | NCBI WGS metagenome assembly JACCDG01 (sample SAMN15323444, study PRJNA562643) | freshwater metagenome | isolation source: river surface water | place: USA:Blue River Watershed | collected 2017-08-17
GCTGCGGGACTTGGACTCGAACCAAGATACTTCGCTCCAGAGGCGAATGTCCTACCATTAGACGATCCCGCAAAGTGGCAAAATATCCCAATATAATCAGGATGATTTTTACTATACCGCACTATTTCACCTACTTCAAACAGATTTTTAAATACTTATAATGAGTAAACTCTTGACTCCTCTAGACTTCATTTATGGCATACACATCAGAACAAAAAACATTTTCCCTCCTGCCACAACCTGACCCCTAATACGCTCCCTTTGGAAACATAAGATGCGGAATAGTCCGTATCAAAATAGCACTATCCAACAAGAGTGACCGATGGAATACATAATAAATATCATATTCAATATTATGCTCAAGTGGCATATCTTTACGACCTAAAATCTGCCACATACCCGTAATGCCGGGCTTAACAGACAACCTAACGCGCTGTATATCAGAATACTGCGCAACAATAAACGACATTTCGGGACGTGGGCCAACAAGACTCATATCTCCCTTAAGAACATTCCAGAACTGAGGTAATTCATCGAAACTATATTTGCGTAGCACACGGCCAACTCTTGTCACACGATTATCATTTCCATCTTGTGGTGCCCGCGCATACAAGGTTGTATGTTGCTGCATAGTCCGAAACTTGTACAGAGAAAACACCTTCCCATGCAAGCCAACACGATCTTGTGTAATAAAAATCGAACCAGGCGTATCACGTCGTATTGCGTAAACAATAAAAGGCGCACATATAGCCGTCAGACATAACCCAACACACGCTCCTGCTATATCAATACACCGTTTAATCAAAAGATATAGCGTCATATAACCACGATCCTTTTTTATACCCTCAAGTAATTCGAGTTGATTAAACGAATATACTTCTGCTGACAATACCACTTCCCTAATCATGCGCGCATCCTTTGTCACTGACACAGGGAATGCGATGGGGTAATAAATCATACGTATACCAACCAACAAGCATCCACTGATAATCGAAAACAAAACAATCAACAAACGTGAATACTCTGCCTTTGCCAAAAAGGCCAAGACCACGATTCCAGCAACCCAAAACCCGTAGGCACGTAAAAAATCAGTAAGCCCCCCAAATGAAAGCGGTGATTGATGACGATATACCCCATATATATATGCACCAAGGTAAAACAAGAGGAGTGAATACAAAATAAAAAAATAATAAAACCCTATTGATTGGATAGGAACTGTCATATACAAAACACGGAGCATATATGCAAGAAAAAAAGAGCCTCCAATGATTAAAAAGTCCACACAAGCAAGACTATATATGCGTATATTCATATAAAACGTCGGCAAAGGAAAAGTGTGGCCCCGATAATATGCAACAATTTAGTTATCGTAAAAAAACCACCGTAGACACTGTGCTGTTGGTACTCATGAGTTGCTCTCAAATTCTGGGCGTATTGTATACAAAATCCGGCTTGAGCCGCTCGCCAACACAAATCAGTATCGTTGTAGTACAAGGGATATCGTCGTGATCGATACAAACCAACACGATCAAACACTTGTCTTTTAATCAACATGCACGCACCGATAACCCAATCAACAGCCACTACCTCAGTAGAACTATGTGTAGTTAACAAATAAGCTCGCTCAACTACAGTCATGGGCCCACCCACATGCAACCGAAGGAAGCGTGCAAAGAGTGAGCTCGCTGTCGGAAACTGACGAGCACTACTCTGCAACGTACCATCCGCAGATACCAATGTCGGCGCAACAATACCCACAGGATCAGATACGCAAAGCAACCGATACATTTTTTCAATCGTATCTGGCCGTATTACAACATCCGGATTCAAAACAAGATACGCATCCGCACGAACAAATCTGATAACCTGATTCAGCGCATAAGATAAAAAATAGTTTTTTTTATTTTCTATAACAACAATATGAGGAAACTTTTGTTGCACATACTCGACCGTACCATCAATTGAATGATTATCAACGAGAACAATCTGATCTTCCTCACCAAGACCACGCAATGCTGCTAAACATGGACCAATATGTGCCCTGCTGTTATACGTCACGATCGCAACAACAATACGTTTATTAGTCATAGATAACATACGTACGAAATATCTCTTTCATATCAGTAACTGATATTTTTTTTCTGGAAAATAACCACCGACGTTTACGTATCATGGCGGGCAGCAACATGCACGACTGCCACAGTGCCCACACACCAAGCCGCAGCGTGTTGGAAACTGTAAAAAAAGGTTTCTGACCGCTTTTTGTGGTACGCAACGCTGGTGGCGTATACCCGCGACGAATCACCGTGTATATACCGTATACATACTCTTTAACCAGTAACAAGAGTAGTGAGACTGGGAGCGCTTTTATGCACCACAATATCCGATTTCGCACAGTAAGCCGATACGGATACTCAGAAGAAATTGATCGCGACGTCGAAAAACCTTTATGATAGACAAGAGCCTTTGGTTCATACCACAAGCGCCACCCGCATAACCTCATACGCCAGGAGATATCAATATCTTCTATATAACTACCAAAATCTTCATCAAAAAATTCTCCCCCAGACGTACTTTCTTCTAATGCTTCACGTCGATACAAAGCAGCCACCGCACCCACCGAGAAAGGTTCGTCAGGAGTATCATACTGACCACTATCAACCTCCGCATAACCTCGTTTACGCACACGTACCGTACCAGCAACCAAAAAATCACCAGCAGCATCAAACACATTCGTATCATCCATGGATAACACTTTGCTCGCCACCGCACCAACAGAAAGATTTCGTTCCAGCACATCCACAAGTGTGGCCAGCCATTCCCTATCAACTATCGTGTCATTGTTAAGCGTTGCAATATATTGAGTCGAGGTATCTTCCAATGCTCGTATGATCCCTTGATTATTTGCTTTTGAAAAACCAGCATTTACTGTATTAGCTATACACCACGCATCGGGCCAAAAAGAATGGACGTATGCCAGTGAACCATCATTACTGCCATTATCAACAAACACAAGCCGCACAGAGGTATATGTCTGTTGACGCAACGTCGGCAACAGACGTCGCAAATGTACTTCTCCATTATAATTTGCAATAACTACTGCAACTTTGTAGCGAGACATACCAGATTCTTTACGTCACTGATTTTTTATAACGACTACACATGTCATACGGATTGCCAACCGCAACCAACGTTCCTTTGTCCATCAACATCACCCGAGTCGAATATTTCTCAATAGCGGCAATATCATGAGACACAAATACTACAGTCTTTCCCTGCGCCCTTAATGATTCCATATAAGATAAACACTTGCGCTGAAACTGCTCATCCCCCACAGCAAGCGCCTCATCAACAAGAAAAACCTCGGCATCGACATGTGTATTAATCGCAAATGCAAGACGCAACTGCATACCTGTAGAAAATTGTTTTACTTTTTGATCCAAAAAATTTTCTAAGTCAGAAAACGCAACGATAGCATCGAAACGACGTTGCACCTCGCGGCGCGAGAGTCCCAACAGTGCACCATACAAAAAAATATTATCAGTAGCAGTCAGTTCTGGCTGAAAACCAACACCTAATTCAATAAAAGGCGCAATACGTCCTCGCGTCACCACGATACCTTTATCGGGGAACAGTACACCAGCGATAAGTTTCAAGATAGTTGACTTGCCAGCTCCATTACCTCCTACCACACCCACAAACTCACCTTCACAAATACTGAACGAAACGTCCTGTACCGCTCGTAAAAAAGAAGGTGCTCGACGAACAAAAACAGATCGCAACACCGACGCCATACTTTTGTGTGGCTGTAACTTGAATGACTTATATACACCTTGAAATGAAACGACAGGATACATAACTATAACTCTTCAGCAAAATAACGAGACCGTTTCTGAAAAAAATAAAAACCTAAAAACCCAATAGCGCTCGCCACCATATACAGCACCAATATACCCCGTGTCTGCGGCACAGTACCATACAGTACCGCTTCACGTGTATACTCAATAACTCGAGCGATTGGGTTGATATACACATACGAACGATACACTTCCGGAATAGCAGACACACTATACACAACCGGCGTCAGCCATGCCCCTAATTGCATACACATTTCCCACAACGGACGAACATCACGAAACTTTGAGAAAAGGGCGGCGACAAAAAAACCTATTCCTAGTGTCAGTACTATATGTGGAACAATATACAATGGCAACACTAAAAACGCTCCATAAAAAGGACCCCCTGTTACCAGACCAAGAAAAACCAGCGCAACAAAATTAAAACAAAGAGAATAAAAAGCTGTTAGTATTGCAGAGACAACAATGACGGATCGTGGAAAAGCAATTTTTTTTAATAACGCTGCCTTCTCATCAATACTTACAATTGAAAATGTGGTGCCTTCGGCAAAAAAATTCCAAAGAATAATACCAATTAACAATACTGTAGCATAATGTTCAATAGGAACTCGAATAAAAAGAGCAAACACTACAAAAGCAACCGCAAATATACACAGTGGCCTAATGAATGACCACGTGATACCCAATACTGAGCCATGAAATCGAAGCTTGAAATCGGCCCACGCAAACGCCGCAACAAGGGTTGCATATCTTGAAATCACAGCTCGATACTGCATATATGGCAGCATACCAAATAGCAAGATACTCTGCTATCAAATACATGCCTATTCATGACGAAATTGCACTGAGGGCAACGATGTCAACAATAATTCGTTTAATATCGCAAAGCGAGAAGCTATAAATATAGCTCGTGTAAAAGAGGTGTTTGATGGTTGATTCCAAACTAGGGGAAATTCTTCATGATTTGGTTGCGTCTGTGGAACATAGACATAGGGAAATTGTTCCTTAAGGTGGTCAAATACCCACTGCCTCGTTGGCCGAGAACCAGTGCCACGGTACGCTTGCGATGGGTTTCTTTTATCTTCCGGCACGGTCTGCACCAAACCTTCAATACCAAGCGACACACACGTTTCAAGAAACAACACCTCAGAACAAAGAGAAGACAATAATCTTATAACCCGCTCAGGACGGGACACATGGTACAAAAGCCCGTAACAATGGACAACATTATATGTAGTCTGTATCAAATGTTCATCTGCTTCTACATCAACTATTGAAGAAAAAACCTGCGGATATTTTTTTTGTAGAAAAGAAATTATCTCAGGTCGAGCATCAATAGCACTTACCACACATCCTCGATCAAGATAATAAGAAAGATGATCTCCAATACCGGCCCCAACATCAATCACTGTCTTACCCGCAACAGGAATACGTAAACTTGCTAAATGCTCTAACCTTCGCGCAGTATGACGCATGTAGTGTGCCGAGTGAAACTCGTTTTCAAGCTTCGAATTAAGGCTTCTTTTATAAAACCGTTTACAAAACATGCAAAAAGTATATCACCATCATTCAATAAAAAATCTTGTAGTCTAATCCAATAAATTCAGCTATTCTTACAAGATATATGACCCTCCGTTTTAAGATAAGCACCCCCGTATATAAACAATCAGAATTTATAAACACTGCGCTTGCAAGTATACGTGCACAAAAAGAACCATTTGAACTTGCAGTGCTGGATGCAACTCCTGATGATAGCGCTCAGAAAATAATACAAAACTACAAAGATATTATTACCTACCAATACCACCATAAAGATGAAGGTCAATCGGCAGCTATACAGGAGGGTTGGAATAATACCACTGGGGATATCGCAGTTTGGCTCAATTCTGATGACTACTTTTTTCCAGACACCTTTTCTATCGTCTCAAGAGCATTTGAAGCACATCCTGATGTTGATATAGTTTTTGGTCACGGCATCTTTGTAAGAGCAGACGGGAGCTTTGAGATGTATTTCCCCTCTATCTGTAATTCCATTGATCGACTTACCCTAGTTGATACCATCCACCAACCATCATGTTTTGTTCGCCAACGAGCACTTGATGTAGTAGGGGGAGTAAACACTCAACTACATTACGTTATGGACTGGGATTTATGGTTACGACTCAAAAAAACCGGGCATCGATTTTTATTTATAAACGAAATACTTTCAGCCGCAACCATACACCCCGCAACAAAAACCTTAAGCGGATCTCCTAGACGATCAGAAGAGCTTCGAAAGATTATTAATGAATACAACCCGCCACATAAAAAACTACTCGAGTTTTTTATGATCAATATCTACAATATTTTGACATACGCACGAGCAACACCGGGATTAAAAAACTTGTTCTCTATTGCCCAAACATGTAAACGTTTCTTTATACCAGCTCAAAATAATGCCTTATATGGGATGCAACGCTGGACCAATGAAGTGCAGGGACAATGCACGATCCACCTCCCTTGGTACCAACCCAAAAATCCTCGTAATATTTCTATCATCACATCAGTACCTGGAACACTCACCCTCTTGTACGAGGGAGTGACACAACAAATACACTCAACAAAAAAAGTACCTTTTATCTTTAATAACAAAAAAGTTACTGGTTACCTATATCAATCTACTCTTCCGCAACACACAAATCGAAATCTATGTTTTGTGCTCAATCATGTACAATCACCGTGGCACCTATATTCATTACTTCCTGAAACATAACCTATGCACACATACAATCGAATCAATTGGGCAATTTTTCAATCATTCCGTTGGTATGTACAACACGCTCCGATCTCTCGAGGTAAAGGTTTTTTACAACGGTACATCATGAAACATATGCTTCCCACCGAAACAACCTTTACCGTATATCGGGCTGGTATAACTCTATCGTTATATACAGATAGCACCTTGGGAAACTACACCCTCTTTCAAGGGCCCTTCGAACAAAATGAGATTTCATACCTGTGCCATTACCTAAAAAAAGGAGACATTTTTATGGATATTGGAGCCAATGTGGGCATCTACACCACTCTGATTGCAAAAAAAATTGGCCCAACCGGCACCGTGTTTGCATTAGAGCCTGAACCACGAGCATTCACATTACTCACACAAAATATTAAACAGAATAATCTATCTCAAGTAAAAACATTTCGAGCCGCGGCAGCTGACCAGCCCGGAACAGCAACTTTTATAACACCCCGAGATAATGCCTTTACTACACGAGCAAAAAAAGGCATAGAAGGAACAGCAATAACGGTCAATACAACAAGTATTGATACCCTATGGAACATACACGACCACTTACCTGTTCGAGCTATAAAGATAGATGTTGAAGGTGATGAATTGCACGTACTCCACGGGGCACGAAAACTTATAGATATGTGTCGGCCAATCATCCTTATTGAAGCAAACAACGCACAACAACATGCAATGATTACTCACTTCCTAAAAGAGTATAATTATATTACTACACAACCACCAGGATTTTCAGCTTGGAATTATCTTTTTATACAAAATCTCTAAATGCTTGCTTTTTTAAAACAAAAAATCTTACAAGTATATACTTCACTTGGATATACTATCAAAAAAATACACCAAATTCCTGCCCCAGGGTGGCAGTTTATTTCTCATATTCCGATACAAACAGTCATTGATATAGGAGCGAACGAAGGCCAGTTTGCAACACACATACGCACACTCTTTCCCCAGGCGACACTCTTCTGTTTTGAACCGCTCCCACACCCATACAACATACTCAATATGTGGGCACAACAACAAAAATCACCAACACACACCTTCAATGTAGCCCTTGGTAACCATACTGACCAATCGTCACAGATGTACTACCATACACAGCACGACAGCTCATCATCCTTTCTAAACAGAACATCTCTCACCACGACACTTTATCCAATGACTAGTCAACAAGAAAAAATTACGGTCCCTATAACAACACTTGATTCTGTGATGGAAAAAGAGCACCTAAAAAGCCCGTTGCTTATTAAGGTCGACGTGCAAGGTTTTGAAAAATATGTACTCGAAGGAGGTAAAAAAACATTCTCAAAAGCAACTCTTGTTATATTAGAAGCAAGCCTTGATACCTTATATGAAAAACAGACAACGTTTGAACAATTGGTATCTTATATGAGTGACCTTGGTTTTTATTACGCTGGAAACATTGAACAAATATATGCACCCGATGGACATGTCATATACATAGATTGTCTCTTTCAAAAAAACTATGCTACTGAACTTTCGGAGCGGTAGCGAGAATATTTTGCCAATAGGCAACATGCATACTAATATCATCCTTAGATGGATCACCCGGGAACATCAAAGATTTTGTATACGGTTCATACAAAGAAAGATTTTCTTTCGCCAATGAGATACCTTCTATAACCATATGACGATCAACAAATAGAGAAAGTAGTCGAGAACGTTCAATATATGAACCCGCCTTGTTATATGAAATTGATTTTCTGTAGAGAGCAACAGCAGATTGGACATCCCCGCGCCGCAATGCCAACTCAGCCAAGTAAAAATATGGGGCACTATCAAACGGACTATATTTCTCAACCAAAGCAAATTCTCTCTCGGCATCATCGATAAAAGATTCGTCACCTCTCATGATCGCATTCATAAACCCAACACCTCGTTCAACTCCAATACGAGGATCCATCCAATAAAATAGGTAAGGTGGTTGTGTGTGTGCGACCATCCCAGATGCAACATTAGATTTTGTTTGCCTCAACACCACAAGCGATGTAAAACTCACAAAAACGCCAGCGATGAGCACGCCACTTATTACTATCACAACTTTCGATGCCATCATAAAACGAGGAATGACAACATACAACCCATTCTCATTTCTACCTTCAAAACCAACAGTGACACTCATTGTAAGGAGACACAAAGCAACAAGCTGAGGATACGACCAATCAACATCAACACACGAGTGTGCCAATACTGCGAGCGCCCCCGCAAGCACACTTCCAACAATAACCTTATCTCCAAGCAATGCATCTTCGTCTCGCCTTGATCTTACTGCAATAAAAAGGTACACCAACAGTACTCCAACAAAAAAATATAATCCGAGGACAAAAATGCCATACTCTAATAAAAAACGAACGGGTCCGTTATGTGGATCAACAGTCCACCCCTCAAGATTTTCCTTATGCAAACGCATAACCTGCTCATATGAACGACCCCCCGCACCAAACGGAAAATAACTTGGAACATATGAAAGCGCGTCTTTTGTATACATCTGGCGCAATACATAATTATTTATTGTTTTTGTCTCACCTGGTCGTACAAAAAAATTTACCCACTGACGCTGATTTTCAGTCGGTGCCCAGTGCGGTATATAAGCAAAAAAACTTAGCCCCGTTATAATGACGCCTACACAAATAAAAAATAATAATTTTTTGAAGCCAATTTTTTTTATAGTAGAAAGCCCAATAAGCAAGAAAAAAGAGATAAGACCACCTATAACTGCAACCCATGATGCACGGGAGAAAGTCAGCACAAGCGCGGTGCCAAGAAACACAAGACACCCCGCCCATATAGACTGATGTCTAAAATTATTTTTCGAAATTAAAAATTCACGAAACACCATACCCAGAGATAAAAAGAACGGCATTATGAAAAAACCACCATTTACATTTGGCAAGCCAAATGGAAAAAAGAGTCTTGCTGAGACAACATTAGTATTTACAAACAAATAAATACTATAAGCAGCCAGTCCTGCTGACACAAAAACAACTGTCGCGATGTACACAAGTCGTCCATTTTGTGAATATGCTGCATGTATATACCCAAGCACGACTAATGAAACAACAAGAATCCATGCGAGGCCCTGCATCGCTGCATGTCCAGGTATATATGCCCACAATGAAGAAAGAACCGCCCACGCGGCAAAAGTAAACAATCCAACAAAGGCATACCCAATCCAATAATTCGTATGAACCGTGTGATACTCTCCTCTTAAAAACCACAGACCTGCCAACAACGCCACACCGCTTGTAAGAAAGAAAAATGGTATATCAATAGCACTCCCAGAAAATAACGTTCCCATAACTACCAATACCGCCATAAGTGACAGCGCTACACTATATCGCACACCCTCTGTACTATATTCACTCAACATAAAATGTTATATCCTGATACACGCTTTTAAAAAAGCAGTAAACAATGGGTGCGGAGAAAGAGGGCGTGCCTGAAATTCCGGATGAAATTGAGTGCCGAGCATAAAAGGATGCGTCGCGTACGGCAACTCAGCAATTTCCATCAACATCCCATCCGGTGATCTGCCAGAAAATACCATACCAGCAGAAATCAGTTTCTGAATATATTCCGGATTTACCTCATACCGATGGCGATGACGTTCAGATATACGCCCAACACCATACGCCTTATGGGCTAACGTTCCATGATCTATATGTGCTTCAAACGCCCCCAAACGCATACTTGCGCCGTACACCCCAGCTGCAATTTTTTTCTTTTGATCAGGTAAGATATCAATAACTGGATATGGTGTAGTTGAATTAATTTCTGTTGTATGTGCGCCTGGAAGTTTTGCAACATGACGCGCATATTCCACAATCATAAGTTGCATACCATAACATAGTCCAAAATAAGGAATATTATTTTCTCGACAAAATTTAATTGTTGCAATTTTGCCCTCAACACCCGTCTCACCAAAACCACCTGGGACAATAACTCCGTCGAAATCTTTCAAGTTAGAGATACTCTTTGGTTTTAATTCAAAATCTTTACTATCTATCCACGATAAAACGGGCTTCACTCCCACAACATGTGCAGAATATTTAATAGCTTCTATTACCGACACATACGCATCAGAGAGCACAAAATCACCGGTATCAAAATATTTACCTACTACGCCAATACGAACTTCTTTTTTTGCACCTGAGACTCCCGCGGCAAACTTTTTCCATCGAGACAACAAATTATTTTTAGTCTTTTTTGGTCGCAACGAAAGCCCATCAAGAATACGCTCACCTAGCTTATCTCGTTCAAAATTAAGAGGTACATCATACACACTCTTAATATCCGGAGCCGAAATAACGTTCTCGACAGGAACATTACTTGATACCGCAATTTTTTCTTTACGCCGATGATCGAGAGCGACCGGTGCGCGAGCAATAATAATATCTGGCTGAACTCCATATGAATTCAATTGTCGTACCGCATGCTGCGTCGGACGAGTCTTCATTTCTCCAAGTGATGATGGTACGGGTAAAAACGAAACCATAATGAACATCACATCATGCGGGTGTCGTAATTTCAACGTACGTGCAGCTTCAATAAAAAGAACATTTTGATAATCTCCAACTGTGCCACCGATCTCAATAAGAGAAATATCAGACTGCGAAACCTCTGCCGTCCGAACAAAACGTTGCATAATCTCATTGGTAATATGAGGAATTGCTTCAACACATTTACCTTTATAGCCAAGTGCTCGTTCTTTATCTATAACAGCCTTATACACCATACCGCTCGTTATATAATCTTCAGGACCAAGATTAACCTCCAAAAAACGCTCGTAATTCCCCATGTCCTGATCGGTCTCCAAACCAGAATTTAAAACAAAAACCTCACCGTGTTCGGTGGGGTTCATGGTGCCCGCATCGACGTTTAAATAGGGGTCAACTTTAACCGGATTTACTCGATACCCTTTGGCTTGCAACAATGTACCGATTGCGGAAGTCGCAATACCCTTCCCTACACCCGACATCACACCACCTACAACAAAAATATATTTATGAGTTCTTTTCATGCCCGCACCATTAAAATGATGCTCATTCTACCGCAATACCGTTTAGACAGTCGAGCAAAAGCATGCTTGCAAAACAGAAATACTAGACCGACAAGTAACGGCGCACAGCCAAAAAACTTGAGACCGCCCCGAGAACAATACCTGACACAAAAATAATCAATGTTATTTCTGCAAAATTTTCAACAAAATATCGAAATAAATATCCTTCTTCGACAGCACCATTCAAAAATAGCGGGAGCGGATAAAAGAGTGGTCCAAAATAATAAGTGACTGGATAAAAAATTGCCAGCGTAATTAACCCCGCGACAACCCCATACAACATACCTACAATAATGAATGGCCAGCGTATATATCCATTCGACGCCCCAACCAACCGCATAACTGAAATTTCCTCGCGAGAAGTGTAAATTGCCAAACGGATTGTATTAAAGGAAACAACCAAAGCCACAATAAGTAACACGCCCATACGAAAAAAATTTGACCGTTCAGTCGAAGTGATAATCATCGTTAATCGATCAATGGCGGTCTTGTTTTGATAATAATTTACCCGATCAATAATGGAGATATTATTCTGATTTACTGATCCTTCTTGTTTCAAATAATTGGCAACACTTTCATATTGTGAAGGATCCTTTGCTTTAATATTCAGCGCTGCGCCAAGCGGATTACCATCAAGCTCTTCGAGTGCTTGAATAGTTAAATCATCATTGACATGCCGCTCTTTGAATCGAGCGAGGGCCTCTTCGCGTGATACATATTCAACCATTACAACCTCCGGAAGCGCCTCAATTGTTTTTTTCATATCTAAAATTGCTTGCTCGGTGGCCGTTGTTACAAAATACACGTTCACATCGACTTTATCTTTCAGTTCGTTAAGAGATTCTTGCAACAATGCATTATTAAATACCACTGATCCTGCAACAAAGAGCGCAATAACCATAACCAAAATCGAAGCCAGAGAAACAAAACCGTTTCTCCAAAAACTCACTAATCCAGTACGTATAACTCGTTTGAAGTGTACAAAAAACATACGATAAGTTTAAAGCATATACCGTCCATTACGATCATCCCGAACCACGCGACCTTTATCCATAGTAATGACTCGCTTACCTACAGAATCGATAACTCCTTTATTGTGCGTTGTCAAAATAACAGTTGTCCCTAGATCATTCACCTTCTGGAGGATCTGTACTACATCATACGTATTAATAGGATCGAGATTTCCTGTCGGTTCGTCAGCAATAATAATATCGGGTTGATTTACGATAGCACGAGCAATGGCAATACGCTGCTTCTCGCCTCCGGATAACTCATGAGGAAAACTCCACATTTTATGAGGCAAATCAACCAAATCAAGCACATGAGGAACGTCTGCCTCTATCTCTGCATCAGTTTTCCCAGCAGCCTCCATAGCAAACGCGATATTTTCAAAAGCAGTCTTGTTTGGCAATAAACGAAAATCTTGGAAAATCATCCCGATACGACGACGTAACTTACTAATAGCCGACCGATGCAATTTATGGACGTTTGCTGATTCAAAAAAAACATTACCAGAGGACGGTCGTTCTTCGGCCAAAATCATCTTTAGTAATGTCGTTTTACCAGCTCCAGAATGACCTACAATAGATATAAATTCCTTTGGCTCTACAGTAAATGTAACATCCTGTAAAGCAACAGAATCGTCTGTATATACTTTTGAAACGTTATCAAAATAGATCATTGACACAACATGGAAAAGAAAAAGCAAACACCATTCTTCTCCAAGACACTGCTATTATATCATTCTCCAAAATGGGCACCAACAGATCACCTATGAGAGACTCCGCTCTGCTTCAATAAATGCATCAATATCACCCTCATTCAAAACTGCGTCAACCTGAGACGTCTCGATATTCGTCCGATGATCTTTCACCATTTTATACGGATGCAACACATAAGACCTGATCTGATTACCCCACTCAACTGACGTAGTCTTACTTACATACATACCCTTCTCCTTGGCGACGCGCTCTTCTTCTCGCAGCTTGTATATTTTCCCTTTCAATAACTCAAGGGCTTTCTCTTTATTTTGTGCCTGACTTCGCTCTGACGTCACATGTACAGATAGTTTCGTTGGTATATGAACCATACGAACTGCCGTTTCTCTTTTATTAACATTCTGACCGCCCGGACCACCAGATCGGGCAATTGACACTTCGAGTTCACTTTCAGAAATCACAATATCAGAATCAGTCTTATCAAATTTTGGGATTACCTCTACCATTGAAAAACTTGTGTGTCGTAGCTGATTGGCATTAAAAGGCGACAGGCGCACAAGTCGGTGTACCCCCGATTCATTCTTCAACGTACCGTACACGTTCTTGCCACTTACTTCAATAGTAACATTACGAAATCCACCATGATCATTTTTATTTTCATGAATCAACCGCGCAATCCACCCTTTTTTCTGAAAAAATTTGAGATACATATCAAGCAACATACGAGAGAAATCCTCAGCATCATCACCCCCAGCACCGGAAAAAATAGTCATCACCGCATCTCCACGATCATACCGACCCCCTGGCCCTCCAGAAGCAATATCATTCTTTAACTCATTAAGCTCTTTGATGAGTGTTTGAGCACGTACCTTATCATTCCAAAACTCACCTCCAAGCATGAGAGTCTCAATTTCAGCTACACGCATCTTCATGTCATTAATAGTCGTTGCCATTGTATTTTGAGCCACCTCCCGGGCTTGAACCGGGGACCTACGGTTTACGATACCGTCGCTCTACCAACTGAGCTAAGGTGGCTTTTAACATCAAAAAACGTACCCTGAGCCGATGGCCAGAATTGAACTGGCGACCTACCCCTTACCATGGGGTTGCTCTACCAACTGAGCTACATCGGCATGTATGACAGACAACCGCACCACGCATCATACTATGCAACATAGGGTTTTTCAAACAAACTCTTTCAATTAAGGACATTTGCCCCCGATACAATACGCCGGATGGGTAACTGGTCGACTGATATGTGCCCTGCATAAGCCCTGAACACAATAATACGCCGAGCTATATCCATCCCATCCCCCAGTCACCCACGGCTCTGAGGGAAATGTACAATCTGATGGAGGAGATGCGGACAGTGGACAAAAACGCACACTAATTTGTCGAACTCCAATATCCCAATTATCCCAATCATAAAATGCCCCTTCCCATGGCGGTACCGGCCACCCACGAGACGACATGTACGTTGAGAGACCTACAGGCATCACATTACGAGCAACATCAACAGGATAATTGCCATCATTATCATCAGCATACAGCTCCAACGCAAGCGCGATCTGACGCAATTCTGTTTTTACTCGAGAAAAACGCCCTCGTTCTCGAGCGGTATTTGCTGCAGAGACTGCAACAGAAGAAAGAATACCGATAATCGCAATCACCACTAACAATTCCAGCAACGTAAACCCTTCTCTTCTTAACACAGAAAGTATTATACAAGAAATCTCAACTAAAATCTTAGCGCGGCCTGGTGGACGATATTAGAACTGTTTTTGAACAGAAAAATATAACCTGTATCTACTTTCCTATCCTTCAAAATAGGGACTCCATGAAAAAAAACTGTGACTACTGAACTTCAAACACAGAACGGGTAATACGTTTTGCACCAAGTATATTATCTGGATCAACAACTGCGACAAAGTAATACTTTCCGGGGTTAGTAATACTTCCGGACCACAAAACGACATACTTCCCCCCTCGTTTCAAAACAGGCACAGAGATACTCTTTTCAGAGTACTTTAGGTTTGCTTTAGCGTCATCAATACCATCATTTGGATACCAAGGAGTAACATAAACGAGAACAGAAGCTTCAGGAGAAGCACTCTTACACTGTTTGCAAGAGGTAACATTTTCGATTGTGACATTCGCCTCAATTGAGCCAGCTTTTACTTTAGATGCGGGACCGCCTGAGGCCTGGAGGATAAGTGTTGGTTCAGTTGGTAACTCAGGGGCGAGTTTTATATCCACTTCTTCATTAGCGAAGGTTACAGTAACAGTTGATTCTGTTGTCTTCCCTTCCTCATCATAGGCACGTGCTGTGAGAGTATGAACTCCATTTGGTGTACCAGTTGAATACCACCCTTGAATAACATAGGGTTCCTTAAACAGTGGCTGACCAAGTTCTTTTCCATCGAGAAGGAATTGAACACCTGCCACACCAGTCTCTTTGTCTGAAGCCTGAGCAGAGATAGTAATAACACCAGATACCGTTTTCTCACCCAAAGGTGATGTCATAGAAACATAAGGTGCTGTATTGGTGGCAAATGGATCAACTACCTTATCTACAACCAATTCAATAGCTTGAGTTTCTCCACTACTCTCCGTATTGCTTATAACCTCAGACGTTGTTGCATTTTCTTCTGGCACATCTTCAATAACTGGATCAGAAAGAGTCTCAGTTGTTGTCGCAGAATCAACAACTTCTTCCGCTAAAAGGTTATCTTCCGTGATTGTCTCAGGTGTTGTTGTTTGAGAGCTCACCACACCCGCAACACCTATAACGAGAATAGTTAGGGTTAATACAATAGTTTTGGAGAAAGTATTCATATACCTTTATTTTACTCCTTCAATGACTTTTTTAGGATAAGTTACGCACATCTAACTGGATTAGCTACGGTGTTTGTGGGAAGTTTTTGAGTTATTGTGACAAAAATTTCAGCACTTAATTTGGAATATTTCCTATTCTCTTCCAAAAAACGATACCTAAAAAAATAACAACTAGATACGCTACCAAAACTGAAACTAAAAGATAGCTTGGTAACATTTCCGACAATAATAATGTGAAAGCATGAGCCACAACAGCCAAAAATATGACAACCTTTTTACTATTCAAGAGCCCCCTATTAAAAGAATGAGCAACATATAACATACCGACAAAAACTATTGCGAGAATTAATGTATATAAAAAATGCAACGTAAAACCTTCCCAAGACTCATTTCCTCCCCCATTAAAAAAACGGTAAATGGCTAAAACAAATCCAACAAAATTAAAAGAAAGATATGTTATAAGAAATGTTTTGAAAAAAGTTTTTATATTATTTTGCATAGTAATAATTTTGGGCATTGGGATTTTGAGCTTGATTATCCCCTCAAATACACGCAAGGGAACAAGTACAAGTTTTTTTCTCCATACTACACACAGGTGAACCATTTTCGTCACAGAACCATTTTCCTTTTCCAATACCATTGCAATCCAAACTGCTACAATCAGCGTTAACGGTACAGGAAATGTTTGGACCTATTCCCGTAACATAATCGTCAGAGGAAGTAGTGTAAATAAAGAAAAAAATTAGAACGATTACTATCACGACAACAGAAAGAAAGATAACTTTTTTATTTTTACTAAACATGTAATTACCTATTACTTTTAACTGAAGCAACGACTGCTGCTGCCGCGGCAATTATAAAGGGATTCTGTCCACTTGCATCACTCAAAATCTGCTTCACTAGTTATAACGTGACCATTACGAACTGAGATATGGCAACTATTACCATTATCAAGACTGAGGGTATAAACTGTTATTTGTGTTTCTGGAATATATAAATCAGTGAAGTTATTATTATATTTTTGCATTATTTGTGCAACATCATCTTGCGTCATTCCGGAACGAACAGATGAACATATTCGGTAAAAATCGGTGAAATATGGATATACATACACAAATAGAAGTGCAAGAATAAAAATGAAAGTGCCAAAAAAGATAGCGACCGAGACGGGGCGAATGACTTTATTTTCGATTGATATTTGTGTCATATCTTTATAATGAGCTTAGTAAATGAACTATAGTGGCTAAGGTGTTTACAATTGATGTTAACTGTTTAACAATACTCGGTCCACTAGCTCCAGCGCTTGCACTAACCCTTTCACCATATCTCTGCGCGTGTGGTCCAGCTCCGTTATTGTGATGAGGTGAGGCTCCGATTAGCCCAATGCAAAGACTTTGAGAGCTATCGGCAATTCTTCTTAGACTTCGTCGACCATGTTGTGTACTACAAAAATCTGGTTGAGCTCCATGGCTACGTAACGATTAAATCGAAGGAAAAATCTGATGACGAACAGGCCGATGTAAAGATCGAATACAAGATTACTACGGAGATTGAGTGGGCGGAGCGAATGGTAAAATATTGGAAGAAGGAAAACGGAACGCGCATCAGTGTTATGGATTTCAATAACCTGATAGGATCAAGTAAAAGAAAGATGCGAGACGTGCCGCTATTTTCTAACAAAGAGTGAAATCAATGTTGCTTTCTTTCCAAAACTCTTTTTGCATGAATAATGGCATCCTTACCATATGCACTCTCTCCAATGCTGAAATATTTATTCCCGCCATTTGCGGTTGTCTCCCAACCTTTCAGTCCTTTACCTACACCAAGTCCTCCAAAACGAAAGAGATTACCATATTCCAAGACTTGAATATTTGAGGGATGAAGTTCTCTTAATCTAATGCCAAAAAATGATGTCCGAACGAAGTCGTCAGAAACTTCCAATTTAAATCCTAACGGCAGTATTGTGAGTGCAATTCCTAGTAGCCAAAATACGCTCAAGCCAAATATTTTTTCGCTCGGAACAGGTAGGCCGGCAACGATAAGCGGGAGTGTAAGTCCGAAGAAAACTATTGCAAGTACAACTAGTCCTCCTCCAGTCATCGATTTTTTCGATTTATAGATTTTTATACTCATACTTATTTTTTAATTGTAGCAGGAGTAGATTGCGCTGTAGATACCCAAGATCCTTTACCGAAGTCATATGTTCCTATCCCGGGGCCGAAGTTGTAAGTTCCAACAAATGTACCACCTCCTGTATTACCTATACCCATTGCCTTCGCTGCACTTTGAGCACCACTAAAGTTGAAGTTGCCGACTGCCTGATTTGTATAGTTTGATATTGACCCTACCCCAAGCTGCATTGCACTTTGCTGGGTATGTTTACCTGTGAAGAATGCACTCGTTCCAAAATTCGGTAAACGCCCAGGAACTCTTGGTACTGCGCCAGCCAACCCAAAGGTAGCACCTCCAAAAATAACATCTGTTGCGACTGATTGAACAGTTACAGATTCACCAAGATATGCGTTGGCTCCCGCTCCAACAAGTCCCGACGCCCCGCCCATAATTGCCGACTGACCCAAAAGTCCTACTCCTGTTAATGTCCCAACAGCTCCGCCAGTTGCACCTAAAATTGCTCCCTGCGTTGCTCTAGTCAAATAGGTTTCTCCGCTTGAGAAATTAGAGAAAGCACTACCCCAACCTCCGGCTTGGACATTACTATAAACATCGTAACCAAACTGCCCGACTATACCTGCACCAGCTCCGCCGATAGCAAGAAGGCACATCGGACATCTGCCATCTGGATCTTTATTTATTATAGGATTATCTCTCGCGTAGCTGTAAGAATTTTGTAGCTGAGGATCACGTAGCACTGCTTTTCCGTCAGCTGTTATTCCAACCTCCCAGAAAACAGGATCTTGAGAGATGAATTGACCGCGGGACCCCTCGTAGTAACGCGCCTTCGCATAGATCAGATTCGTCGGTGCATCTTGGAAGAGGCCAATATACTTCTTGGAAGCGGTGGTTGTAGTGCCATAGACATAGGAGTCAGTAGAGGTGGATACTCCTCCCTCTTGTCCTGTTTCAAAGGGTACATCAGTTGAGAAGGAAGGAGTGTTAGAAGCGGAAAGATCATTGTTGTTGGACGTAGCGTCATCGTATGTATTGTTCATCTTCCAGTACCCAATGAGGTTTGCTTCATTGCCGATGAGTTCTGCTTCGTCTGAGAAGTCGGTGATGACAGAGTTCCACATACGGACATCGTCTATGAGACCATCGTATTGGTGGACCATGACACCGTCTTCATATGAACAGCCTATGCCGGTGAGGAAGTCGTTATCAAAGAGGTTGCCTCCCCCTCCAAGATCAGAGAACGTTGGGGTTTGTTCAACGTTGTCTATGTAGAGCTTGATGGCTCCGTTTGATGAGTTGTATGAAGCAGAGACTCGGGTCCAGACTCCATCGGGGATGAGTTCAAGAGCAGACTGAACGATGACGTACTTGTTATTTGAACCTGACGGTGAGGTCCAGAGTTGAAGGCGGTTGTTGCCTCCTGATTTGGCGTATGAGAGAGCAAAGGAACGTTTGGCACCTCCAGGATATGCACCGTTATACCAGGCATCAATGAGACCCCAGAAGTCACTGCCCGTGAGTTCGTGTTCGGGTTTGACCCAGAGGTCAAATGACATACTGCCAGTGGGATGGAGGGTGCCGTTATCAGGAGCATAGACACAATGGTTGCTACCTACTTCGAGGTCGAGAGAATATGCATTGGTGGAAGTAGCGGATGAAGTACTTGAGACATTGGTTGTAATACCATTCGCTGCATCGATACGAACGGAGCCGAAGGGATAGTAGTCAAGGGAACGAGCAAGATTGCTTGCCTGGTCGGAGATAACGTTAGTGGAGGAGAGGTGGTCTGGATGAATAGTCGAAGTTGTTGTTGCAGTAGATCCGCCCTTCTCTATTTGTGCCACGAGCGTACCACCGGCATACACATAGACAGTGGTCGTTGATATACCACCTTTCGTTTGTCTCGAAAAAAGATTATTGGGATACGTTGTCGTTCCAAGCGCAACCGCCTGCTGAACACGTTGCATGGCATGATCGTATGCGTATGTAGAAGTTGAATTATTTGAAGCCGCCTGAGTAAGACGATTACTGTAACTCCAAGAATAGGTAGACGTACCAGCGGAAGTAAGATTGCCGTTTGTGTCATACGCATATGAGGTTGTCGCAATACCATTTGCAATTTGAGTTACCGCGTGCGGATTGGTAGAGCCGGTACCTGAATAGGTATATGTCTGATTAATCGTCGAATCCCCACCCGCACCATATGGAATATCAGTATCAAACACTGGTGAATTAACAGCGCTCAAGGTAGGGTTACCGGCCACAGCACCGGTGTAACTATTATCAAATTTCCAATTGTAGATAAGACCCTGCTCACTTCCCGCAAGCTCAAGTATATAATTGCTCAAAATTTCCGATCCTGTCCGTACATCGCTCCAAATACGGAAGTCGTCTATCTTGCCATCAAAGAATCGGTCGGTATGAAGTGTTGCATCATTACCGATAATAAAGTTAGCAGAAGAATTGGAGAGTGCATTTCCGGCAAAATCTTCCGTATCTGACACCACCGATCCGTTTATGTATGCAACACAACGTGATCCAGCTGAAGCACCTGTATTAATAACGAAAGCGGCATGAACCCAAGAACCAGTAGCACTGTATGGAACATAACAAGATTTCAATTGGACACCATCATAAATTTGAACGTACAAATTGCTACTTTCCCAAATACCACGAACGGTCATTTGACTCGAGCCGTTGTTATCTCCAAAAATAAGCGTTGCATCACTCATATTCCAACTTTCCGGTTTCATCCACCACTCAACCGTCATCGTTTGCGAACCACCAAGAGAAATATTCCCAGCGCTCGCATACTGATCACTCACCGTTTCAAGATCTATCGCATACGTGTTGAGTGGAGAGGCGGTATCCGATTTTGAAAGAATGTTACCAATCGCATTGTATGTGTAATATTCACCATATGAATGTGAATCAGCCTCCTCTGTTACGGCGGAAACCATACGATTGAGATAATCATACGAATAGTTCACTACTCGCCCTGTTCCAACAGGAGCAATTTCCGTTATTGAAAGAATATTACCCACCCCGTCATAGGTATACGTAATATCTTGAAGCAAATTAAACTGAACAGTCGTACTCGCTGTCGTTGTTGTCGCTGTTGGGTTTGGAATACTTGCACATGAATATCCAAACGCTGTTGTACGTTTATTTGTAAGACGATAAAGCGCTGTGGAATCGTACGTGTTGCAGGTTTCTGTATTATTTCCAAAATCTTGATACGTCACTTGGCCAAGTGGTGAATAATTTGTTGCAAGTACAAGCGCATTATATGAAGAGCTGGAAGAATTTCTATACTGTGTCTTTTCTAACTGCCCGGCATCGTTATATGTGTATGCTGTTTGTGCGCTATTTGGATACGTAATCAATGTTTGATTACCAAGGCGATCATATTCAAATTGTGTAATAAACCAATCAGAACCAATTTTCTTCGTTTCTTTTTTGACACCACCCAAAGCATTGTATTCATTCACCGTCACCGCAACGGTACTTGCAGTCGTTGTTGCAAAACAAAGTTGGCCAACACCATCAGCACAACTGTCGTAGCCGTATGCAACTTCCGTGCCAGCTGATCCGGTGTAATCTTCAGTTAGCACACGATTTATCGAATCGTAGGTATAGTTTATAGTCTGACTTTTTGAATCAACAGTCTGTGTTGTATTTCCAGAAAGATCATACGTATATGTCCACGTACCAAACGTGCCATCGGCCGAAGCGTGCAAATCCTCGGCAGTTAATCGGCGACCGAGGTAGTCATACGTAAAGTTACGAACGTTCCCTAATGCATCAGTGATTTTTGTAAGATTATTAAGACCATTGTATTCATAGCTTGTTTGATACACTTCAGAACCACTGTATTCATTCACTCGAACCAAATTTCCCCGAGCGTCTTTCTCGTAATCCTTAGACCGACCATTCGCATCAGTTGTTGTTGCATACCACTGATCAAAAACTGTCGCCGTTGACCCAATAGCATTTATCGATTCAGTTACCCGACCTAAAGGATCGTAGGTAAATGTTGTGTAGAGGGTTGAAACTGACGTTGAAGCCGCGTATGCACTACTTGAAGCAAAATATGGAAGCGATTCTTTCCATAACTGTGCCTTATTGTTATACACGTAATCTTTAACCGCGTAGGTATTCGTGCCTTCGGCTTCAGCTCGTTCTTGAATTTTTCGCGCAAAGCCATCGAAGTAGGTGAACAAATCAGTACTTGTGGCACTATTCAAAGAAAGTGTCTGCTGTACCTTGGTTGGAATCGTATTATCGGTATACGTATACGTCGCCTTCGTCACCAGCGTTGTTGGAGTTGTTATATCTGGCTGTTTTTCTTCTGTCGGCCGATCGAATGGATCATAGACCGTTACAAAACTTCGTAGATTCGGTGTATACACTGATGTCACTTTTCCTGAAGAGTAATCAAAGGTGCGTCCCGTCGATTTACTAAGAGCATTTGTTGTTGTAGCTGGATAGAGGTTATACGTATCATAGGTATAAGTTGTTACCTTTGCGCGAGGATCATACTCGCTCGTAACCAATCCGTACGCATTATATGCACGAGTTGTACTTGCATACGTCGAACCATTAATCTTTTGTTCAAGTTTTGTCAGATTTCCATCCGTTACCGAACCCAACGATTGACTATCGTAATATTTTCTCGATTGCGAAACAGTCGAACCACTTTGATTTACGGTTGTTTCTGTTGCAAGAAGTGAGAGATTTGTGCCTGTCGCATGTGTATAGCTTGTTATTAATTTATCAGAACCTGTATCGGTAAATACACCGACCGTACTACTACCAGTCACCTCTCCCCACTGTGTTTTTTGAACAAGGTTTCCGGTTGTTGTCGCATAAAAGAAGGAAACCGCACTATCCCGATGATCACTATCACCATCGTATGTTTGCTCTGTTGTTGTTGAAAGAAAAACAAAATTTCGTGTATTACCCTGATCAACTTTGTCATACGTATAGAAGGTGCGTTTATACAACGTTGTTCCTTCAGCATCAAACACATCTTCTCGATATGGTTTTCCTATTTTTGAAACATGATCATTAAACTCACCAGCAGTTGTTGAAGATGTATTGCCTTGGTGATAATACGTCTTGGTAATGGCATCAGGACGTGTCTCTGTGATCACCTCAAAACCAGCCATCTTTTTATCGTATGGACCATTCCAGTACAAAGAACCTCCATCGTATGAATAGGTAGTACTTTGTGTTACCCCTAATCCATCTTTATTTGTTATTCCAGTGACTGTAAAAACAGACATCGGTAAATTAACATGTTTTGGAACGGTATCACTTCCCCACGATCTTTCTTGTTGCACTGTTGGAGTGTACGCAACTGTTGTTGAAGCACCTGTGGGATAACCAACTCCAATCAACATATCCTGACCACCATCAACAGTAATATCGCCAACTGAACCATCACCATTTCCATCAACCATTTCACTCCATTTCCAGTTGCCAACCCATTGACTACCTGAATTTGTCCCATAAACAATACGATGTGTCGGTTCAACACTCGGAATCGTTGTTGTGGCCCAACCCATACCAGTATTTAGACGATACAACCAAATACTAGCAATCTCTGGTGGATATGTTCCGCCGGCAGAACTCGTATACGCATCAACTTTGTATGAACGAACAAAATCCAAAAGCCCATCCCCATTCATATCAAGAAAACGAACACCTTTATCTTGACCATTTCCATCAACGCTTGATGTAGCAAGATCCCAATTAGTGTCAACAGAACTATTCCAACCCGCACCGTTATTCAAATAAAAATGTATACCATTATCATTTTTCATCCAATCGTCGAGACCATCTCCATTTATATCTATCAAACGATTATCCTGAGTATCTAACTGACCCTGAGAAGGAATTGCCCCTTTTGGAGAAAAAGTTGAAGTTGCTGCAGCCTCAAAACCAGTTAAACCGTTTGAAAAATAAGCCCGGTTAACGCTCGTAGTAGTTGAAGCCACTTGAAAATCAGGCAATCCATCACTGTTTAAATTACCAAAAACACCATACGGATAGGTGTTATAAAAATAACTTTGTCCAAAAAACGGTATTGTCGTTGTTGCTGCTGTAGTGGCAAAAGACCATGATAAATCACCGGTACCTGTCTGATCCCAATATCTACTTGTATTTATCAACAAACGTTTTGTACTTGTTGATGTTTCTGGATAATTAAGACTTACGAGTACATCAGCTTTACCATCACCATTAAAATCAAGAAACCGCACTCCGCGCTCACGAGGCATTGAAGGAGTATCAGTTGAGCCCCACGCATCATTAAAATAAGCATCCGCTTGCTTTGTAATATAACTTCCTAAAATATTTAACTTAATTTCATTATGAGCAATTTCACCTGGAGGATAATAAGAAAGCGATACATCTGGAGTTCCATTGCCATCGACGTCAGTTGGTATATACGCAGGTGTAGAAATGTCTGTAACCCCACTACTATAATCAACTGCTGAATTAAAATTAGGTGTATTACTTGCATATTCAAAGGTAGTTGAAGCAAACGATAAACTACTTGCACCTGATTCTACTTGAGCAGATTCCTTAACACTTGCCAACAAAGAACGTTTGCCGTTATTACCTGTTGTGTAACCGAGTACATATTTTCGAACCCAAGTACCATTTACCTTCGCTTGAATCTCACTAATTCGATAATCAGTTCTTACCAAAAAGCGTGTTTTATAACTAATGATTGGGTCAGGGCGAGACACTTTGGTAAATTCAATCTGAAAAAGTCCGTCACTTGCACCATTTCCCGTATAGTAAATCCGATATGGATAAACTTGATTCTGATCTTTTGTATACTCATAACGAACAAAGTTATCATTTGTATCCCGTACTTCCTCAAGCATCCACCGATAAACGGTTGTCGTGCTACTGGAGTCATCAAGCCGAGCTTGAGCAGTAATACCAAACGTGTATCGAGTACCTTGTTTGTCATATACAGTCCATGTAGTACTTGCTGATGCAGTAGTAAGAGTATAGTTAAGAAAAGCACCCTCCTCTACCTGTGCTCTATATGTACCTGAAACACTTGTACTTGCTAACTCCCCAGACAGCGAAGAATAAAAATAATCGTCGGTATACAAGTTGTTCGTACCGCGACGATTAATCCTCTCAATGTATGGGATATTTATCTGCCACCCATACCCCACAATCCCATCTTCTAAACGTTGACTGTTATATGTAAGTCCTACACTTGGTTGTAATCCGTTTCTACCAGGAGGAATTGCGATCGGAAGGGTTTGAACTAAAGCACCACTCGCTTTATCTACTTTGGGATTTAAATTTTGATACGTAAACGAAGGAACAGCTTGTGTTGGCGCTTCATCACCTCCCCATAACAGTGATTCCATTTGAGCACCCTCATCTATTCCTTCATTCACCGGTTCGGTTGATTCTACTGATTGCGATGATACTTCCTCCTGTGGAACGTCAGAATTAGTTAAATCAACTACATTACTGGAAGTTTCCGCAGGAACATTTTCTACAGAATCCAGATTTTGACTTGGGGCAGATTCACTCGTCGCCCCGCCCTCAGACAATACTTGTGCAAAAACTGGAGTAAACGGCAAAAAAATAAACAAAAAAACCAACAGAGTTGCTGTCGGTACGCGCATGCATAAAAATAGCTTCATAGCTACTAATTGGAGAAAATAAAAAATAATCTTACCAAACTCATCTTGTCTTCATGATAAGTGAAAATCATGAGAAAAATCAAGTGAAGTTATCAAGGTTCCCTATACAAACTGATCACAGAGGTTATCCACAATAAAAAAACGAGCTCTATAAATTTTTCCAAAAGAAATACTACAATAACCATTGAGAGTTGCGGTGGCCACCCCGTGAAGAGTAAGCCACCATCTCCTAAAACTAATTAGGAGTCGAACGGCGGTGAGGTTTTATCCGCTTGCCGTTCCTGACATAGGAGCGAACAGGGACAATTTTTTGTCTCTGTTTTCCGTATGCAGAGGTTTTCGTTTTTGCCATCGACAATCACGATTAGCTAATAATCCTGCCCACAGAGGCAGGGTGGTACTACTTGCGGATCAGGATCTATACTATCAAGGGATAGCCGCCGCAAACCTCAATGTCTTTCAATGTGCACTTAACGCAATATAAACATGTAATTTACTAAAACTAATTCAGTAAACCAACGATAAATTTCCCGAAATAGTATAAACCAATTACGAACAGAATATAGCCTAGATACTTTACAAAACGTCCGTATGCGTCTTTCAGTACATCTTTTAAAAAGTGAAAAAGAAACAAACCTACAATAATAAAAGGCTTTAGAACAACACTGAACACCCTTACCAAAAACTCTAAAATAGTCGCGCTGAAATCACTCATATAAGTTGAAAATTATAATTATAACCACTCCGCAGCCTAGTGGACGATGTTAGAACTAGGATAACAGCACATACTCAACTTGTTCCAATATTTTTTTTGAATCCTCTGATGCGATAAGCAAAAGAGATTTGTTAGCTTCTCCTTTACATTGATATTGGTCTGAAAATACACTCTTGATTTCCTCATATTGAGAATCAGACAAGTCAGTTGCAAAAGTCATATGAGGAACAAAGTTTTTTTCATATTCTTCAGTTTCTGTATTTACATAGTTTGTGTAAGACGATAATTCTTGACATATTTGTTTTTGTAAAGTTCGTATTTCATCAGACTCACAACTAAGCATAATTGTCCAACCACTTTCTTCCTTATCAAATACAACTTTATCAAAAGATAAAGTTGTAGAATTAAATTTATATAACTGAAAGAAATGTAAGAGTTTTTCTTTCAGTTTTGAAATTTCTTCATCTTCAATAAAACAAGGTTGTTTAAGAGTTATATGGAGATCAAAAGATTGGTTGTATTTTTCTCTTGCTCTATCAAACCAGTCTGGTTTCTGAACTAAGATTAGATTTGTTGTTACGGCAAAAACTTTCATATAAAAATATTATACCCGTTCTAACATCCCGTCGGTATAAAAAATAGAGCCATATTTATGGCTCTATTTTTTCCTATGCGCAGCCGACCGGGCTTGAACCGGCAACCTCTCGCGTGACAGGCGAGTGCTCTAACCAGTTGAGCTACGGCTGCATCACTAAACGAATCAAACTGTAACAGAAAAAGGCTTCTTTCGCAAAAGGTGTCGGGGGCCAGGATCGAACTGGCGACCTAGGGCTTATGAGTCCCTCGCTCTAACCAACTGAGCTACCCCGACATACACACACGACCATAACACATTGCCAAAAAACTTTGCTTTATTAGCACATCTCACCTCGCCACGCTAATACGATACGATAAAATTTACCTACTATCAAGTATGAACATTCACCAAACCATCACAACATAAATAAATCGCTTGTGATAACATTAAAAATAAGATACTATACTCTTCTGCCGCGGGGTAGAGCAGCCCGGTAGCTCGTCAGGCTCATAACCTGAAGGTCGTTGGTTCAAATCCAACCCCCGCAACACGAATAAACATGCGCCGCTTTATGCGGCGCATGTTTCTTTAAATCAACCGAAATTCTTCAAATACTCGTTTATACAACTGAATCACACGCCTGGTTTCCCGCCCTGTAATCAAGAAATCACCTCCCTCATGAGCAATGCGGTTGCGTACTTTATGAGCTTCCCACGCATCATCAAGTGTGTTGAAATCACTATGCTCAATTGCTTGCATACGCTCCCCCATTGTCTCACCGTGATATCCCATACCAATGATCATCTTATCGAGCATCGTATCCGCCTCAATAATAGAAAGCTTCCAATCTGACGGATTATCAGATTCGGAGAGTTGAACCACCCGCTGCCAGGCCACGTTTTTCTCAGGAACCAATACCTCTTCTTTTTGTTTTGGCGCAACCGCACGAGAGAGCTCATCAACAACCGCGTTAGTACGAGAAATAACAACACCAACTGTTATTATAAGAATAACTGAAAATACCCATAAAAGTACAATGGCGACGGAAAGCAACGTTGAACCAATGCGCCTGATTAGACTAGGTTCCTGATACGGCATAATATCAGGCTCTACCACCCATCCATCGAGACCACTCTCAAAATCGATAAACCAGTAACGTTCTCCTTCCATAAACACTGGTCCAGCACTCAACACACCTGGTCGATATGCTTTTTGATTTCCAATCCTATGACCCTCCTGATCAACCACTTCTGTAGTACGTTTCGTTTGAACGATTTGACCCACTGGTGTATCACCCGAGCCAAATATCTCTCTATTTAAACTTTGTAAATAAAATTCCGCCACCCACCCATCAGGACCTGTATCGAAATCGACAAACCAATAACGAACGCCCTCTTTTGAGACGGGACCATGAATAACTTCTCCCCGCGCACCAGCAGGTTGCCCTCCACTAATAACACCACCGGATTCTGCTCGAACAACAGTTGTTGTTCCAATCACAACTCTCGTACTCACCGGTGTTATTCCGGACTCAAACAAACTTCCATCAACATGAGTTAACCCCTCCTCCGCCACCCACCCATCAGGACCTGTATCGAAATCGACAAACCAATAACGAACGCCCTCTTTTGAGACGGGACCTTCAATAATCCGACCAGAAGAACCTTGAACCTGTACCCCACGCGAAGCACCTCCTGGCTCAACAAGTACCACTGCCCCGCCTTTTTGAAAAATAAAAACTTCTCTACCAACCGGCGTGAGACCAGGATTAAACGTAGGAACAAGAGCAAGTACCCCCTCCGCCACCCACCCATCAGGACCTGTATCGAAATCGACAAACCAATAACGAACGCCCTCTTTTGAGACGGGACCTTCAATAACCGAACCAATAGAATTTTTTTCTTGCACACCAACAGAAGTACTTCCCGGTTCAACAAAGATAGTTGCATCATCCTTGAGAGAGACATCTTTACCCGCTGGCGTCCCTCCCGGTTCAAATGGTCCTCCCTCAACATGAGTTAACCCCTCCTCCGCCACCCACCCATCAGGACCTGTATCGAAATCGACAAACCAATAACGGACACTGTCATAAGCAAGAGGTCCTCCCACAACAACACCATGGGCACTTGGGGATTGGAAACCTGCAGAGATCCCACCCAGACTATCAAACACTACGATCTTTTTTGCACTACGAACATCAGTACCTACTGGTGTATCACCTTTATCAAAAAACGCTCCATTTGAACGTTTTAATATACGTTCTGGTACCCACCCATCAGGATCCTGAGCAAAATCAACAAACCAATAGCGTTCGCCATTTTTCAAAATAGGTCCTTCAGTAATAACACCTAAAAAACTAGTCGACTGCTTACCAACGATATCTCCATTCTGATCAAATACCGTACTATCTTCTGTGATTCGAATCTCATCTCCCACAGGTGTATTACCCACCGGCAACCGTCCAAGCGCAACTGCAACACGATCACTCGCAATACCGAGAAATCCCATAATTTTTCCCAGAACCGCACCCGCAACGAACAAAATAGCGATTATTTTAATTAATTCGCCAACCGCATCAGCATGGGACGGTAATCCCTTACTCGCCTTTTTTTCTTTTTTATCGTCTGCCATTTATAAACGAGAGATGACCTGTTCAAAACGTTTTGCTATTGTAAACAACAATTCATCACGACCTTCATCGGTCATAAACTGAATACCAAGAGGTAATAATGAATCTGCTACCGCAACTCGTCCCGAGGGAACCGAAATCGCCGGAGCGCCAATAATATTTGCTGTTACTGTAAAAATATCAGCAAGATACATTTGCAACGGATCATTCACCTTCTCTCCTATTGTAAACGATGGTGAGGGTGCCGTGGGAGTAACTACTGCGTCAACACCCTGTGTATATATATTTTTAAAATCAGCCTTTATCATCGCACGAACCTCCTGTGCTTTGGCGTAATAGGCATCATAGTATCCCGAAGAAAGCACATACGTACCCAACACGATGCGACGACGGACTTCTGGACCAAATAAAGATCCTCTTGTATTTGCATAATCAGCAAACAAAGTATCACCAGGAATCTTTGCACCAAAGCGAATACCATCAAACCGTGCAAGATTTGTTGATGCTTCTGCAAACACAATAATATAGTACACTGCCAGTACGTATGGCACTGTTGGAAGTTCGATATCTCGCACCTCAAAACCCGCTTTCACAAGTAGAGAGACTGATTGTTCAAAATTTTTCATCACGGCAGGATCAATACCTTTTGCATCAGTAAAAGCACGAGGAACACCAATAACTAATTTTTTATCTTTCTTACCAAGATCGAAGGTGCCGCGAGTAGTACTATCATAACGATCAACACCTTTAATTGCCTGAAACAGCGTTTCAGCATCAGACACTGTCCGTGCGATGGTACCAATCTGGTCAAGAGAAGAACCCATGGCCATTAATCCGTAACGAGATACTGCACCATACGTTGGTTTCATACCAACCAACCCACAAAAAGAAGCGGGCTGTCTCACCGACCCCCCAGTGTCAGAGCCCAGGGAACCTGGAGCACCCCCCATAGCAACAGCAGCGGCGGAACCACCTGATGAACCTCCTGCGACTCGCGATACGTCATGTGGATTTCGCGTTACTCCATAAGCACTATTTTCTGTCGAACCACCCATCGCAAACTCATCCATATTTGTCCGACCCAAAAAAACAGCCCCTTGCTCTTTTAATCGCGTAATAGCGGTTGCATCATATGGGGCAACATAGCCCTCCAAAATTTTTGAAGCCGCGCCGCAAAGCCGCCCTTTGATCAAAATATTATCTTTAATTGCTAACGGTACTCCAAGCAAAGGGTGTCGTTCACCCTTACGAATACGTTCATCGGCCTTTTTTGCCTGCTCCACGACATCGTCATACACTTCTAAATACGCATTAATATGAGGATTTTGTTCTTCAATGTTAGATACATACGCCTCAGCAAGTTCAGTCGCTGAAAAAACTCCCGTATCTAAACCTTGACGAATCATTGCAATGTCAAGTTCTGCAACAGAGATTTTTTTTGTTTTATCTTTCACTGGCATAGTGTACTAAAGAATCTTTTTAACTTTAATGTACCCCTTTTCAGATTGGGGTGCTGCATGCAACAAATCATTTGTATACATACCACCAGATGCAGTGGAAACATCATCGCGTAGCACATTTCTCACATCTCTGTCATGCAAAAATGGCACTTTTTTTGTTGTTGCCTCCCGTAATTGATCAACATATCCGAGAATTGAATCAATATCATGCCGTAACCTTTCTTTCTCAGTCGCAGGTAACTCCATACGTGCAAGTGTGAGCAAATTTTCTATTTCTTGTGGTTTCAACATAATCGTGGCGGTATCATAACACATAATACCCTATTATGATTGCACCATGTCTAAAAAGTCCTGTTCAGTCAAAATCGAAACACCGAGTGTACGAGCTTTTTCATATTTACTACCTGGATCAGATCCTGCAACCACATATGTTGTCTTTTTTGAAACAGACTCAGAAACAACACCTCCTCGTTCCCTAATACGTTTTTTTGCATCATCACGAGAAAGTGCTACAAGTGTTCCAGTTAACACAAATGTTGCGCCCGCCAATGTCCTTTGAGCGTACTGAACCGGTGTAACCATTTCAATATACACTTCTTTTAACAGTCTAATAAGAAGTTTTTTATGTTGCGTGTCAGCAAACCAACGCACAATCTCTTGTGCCACCACAGGTCCAATCCCAGGAATTTTTTCAAGTTCATCAGACGACGCGCGTACCAATGCCTCCACAGTATTATATCGAGCCGCCAAAACATATGCGGTCTCTTCACCAACTTGAGGGATCGATAACGCAACAATAAACCTATTAAACGGTACCCGACGCGCCTGATTAATTGACGCAACAAGTGACGTTGCCAGCTTCTCTCCCATCCGAGGTAATTGCTCAAGAGCAGGTATGGTCAACTTAAAAATGTCTGCGTACGTCGTAATTAACTGGTGATCAAGTAGTGTATCAATAATTTTCTGTCCAAGACCTTTAATATCAAAAGCATGCTTACCGACAAAATGATAAAACCTGCGACGAATAACTTCCCCTGAAGACAAGTCGACGCACCGCCACGCGGCCTGACCAGAAATGCGTTCGATGGAACCATCCCCACCACACCCAGGCACAGATCGTGGCCATCGAAATGGTTTTTCTTTTCCTGTACGAAACTCTGTTAAGACTTTCATAATGTCAGGTATTACGTCTCCCGCCTTTTGCAACACAACGGTATCGCCGACGCGAACATCAAGTCGTGTAATTTCATCTTCATTATGCAATGTCGCACGAGAAACGACACTACCCGCAACCGATACTGGCAATAATTCAGCAACCGGCGTAATAACTCCTGTTCTACCAACTTGTAACACAATATCTTCAACAACGGTGGTCACTTGCTCTGCGGGAAATTTAAAAGCAATACCAAACCGAGGAGCCTTGCCAGTATACCCTAGCACCTCTTGCATAAAATGTTCATTTACTTTCACGACCACGCCATCAATAAGATAATCTTCTTTTTTTGAAAGCTGCTGCCATTTCTTCCAATACGCAACAACACCATCACTATCTAATACATGTGCGCAATGTTTGTTTACCGGACACCCTAACGTACGTAACAATTCAAGTTCTGCCTGCTGAGTGTCAGGTGTATCGTGTCCATACAAGGCAATATCATACATAAATGCAGAAAGCTTCCTTGAAGCGACAATGCGGGGATCTAACTGGCGAACCGCCCCTGCTGCAGCGTTTCGTGGGTTCGAAAAAGGGTCGATACCAAGACGCACTTGTTCACGATTCAATTCGGCAAAAACACTTTTTTTCATAAACACTTCACCCTCAATCACTACATCAACCGACTGAGAGAGTCTCAACGGGACTGATTCAATTGTTTTAATATTTACTGTCACATTTTCACCAGTCGCTCCGTCACCCCTTGTCGCCGCCTGCTCTAAAAGGCCAGCACGATACGTAAAAACAATTTTCAACCCATCAATCTTGAGCTCACACATATACGTTGGGGGCACATATACTCCGGCCTGTGATAAAAAACGCTTTACCCGATCATCAAAAGCCTTAATATCTTCCTCAGTGAATGCATCATTAAAAGACCATTGGGGTACTTGATGCTTTACTTTTTCAAAAAAGGGCAACGGCTCCCCGGCAATCCTCTGTGTTGGCGAATCAGGCGTAACAAGCTCCGGATATCGCGACTCAAGACTCACAAGTTCTCGTTTAAGCGAATCAAGTGCTTCCTGGCTAATATCTTCTTTATCTAACACATGATACGCGTACCTGTAGCGATCAATTGCTGATCGTAATTTATGGACACGTTCCACAACCGATTGTGGGGGTGTTTCTTTCATATACTATTTATAGTACCGTATGATTACGGCTCCGGATAGAACATGGCTGCGCCACGCTCAACACGATTCTTTACATTTAAATCACAGGTATTACGACCGCTTGCTCGAACAGTAGTAAACATAGAACCAGATCCATCAATGGCCTTATTTATGTAAACATCCGCACATGGACCATTCGGATACCCACCGTACCCAATCGTCACCTCCCCGGCTGGACTATATTCACGGAATTCTCCATCTGGAATTCCTCGAATACCATCACTCGGATCTTCAGTTGGGGGCGTATACGTGAGCGTCCACGTACTCGCACAGTCAAATGGTATAACCGTACTGGGTGTATCAGTACCAAAATTTCCAATACGGAGGTCTTGAAATACTACACATTCAAGCGCAGATTCGGCTGCAACAAAGGCGCGCACCGAATCTTCAGCCAGGATTGAAAGTTGTTGCTCTTTTAAAGCAATGGTATACACCGCAGCCGCAATAACTACAATTTCTGCCGCCATCACCACAGAAAAAAGTGCAGCAATTCCTTTTTGTCTCTTCTCTTTACCAACTGAAAATATGGTATTCATAGTTTATTGATCTATCCTGTCCCGACTTATTTTTCCATGAAACGGAGATAGTTGCCGTTGCATGGGTATGCAAAACTAATGAATTCTCACTAAGTGTGATAGAACGGGTAAACGGACTGACTGGATTTGAGTTATTATAATTGTATCCATATTGACCGGTGCGAGAAACTCTTAATGGCGAACATGTACCGGTACATACAGCAATTGCAGGCGTCTCTAGTCCCGTATTAACATCGACAGTACACAACACACCCACGCATTGACGAAGCGATCCTAACCAATCCGCAACAGAAAAAAAACGTGGATTCGCTAGTGACCTACCGTCACGAATCGAACGGATTGCCTCCACACCCTCAAGCGCAAGATATGCCGCAACCGTATGATCTCTTAATTCTGAAGCTGTTTGTGAAGTACGGTAGATAAGCAATAGTGGACCAACCAGTGCAAACATCAAAACAGAAATCCCAACGAGCGCCTCAATAATGGTAAATCCTTTTTTTATTTTATATGAACACGTCATATATATCATCGTGCACGTTGTGCAATACTTGTCTGGAACACCGTATAAACAGGACGACGGGGATCTGTAGTATGCCCACTAATAACAAGCGTAATAAACGTAGGAACAAAATCAGTCATACTTGACGCCCCTTTAATAGTAACTGAGAAATTATCAACAAGAAATTCTGTACGCTCAGTGAGAGGAACTATCACACCATTGGTCTCGCGCTCTATACTTTTGTTACTAGCATTATATCGATATGTCACAGAATCACCATCCTCATCAAGGAAGACAAACGAGGTCGCCCCTGGAGACACACAATCTCGTGGTGTATCTGTTGGCGACACAGAACTATCACAATGAAAATTTTTTCCCGAACGTATTTCTCTTGTTGCAAATTCAAGCCCCGTACTCACATTATCAAGAGCAGCACGAAATCCCTTAAGTCTTGCGTTCGCAGCAGTCGTGTTAGTAGCAATACCTCCAACAATAACCATAATGAAAGAAAATAAAGCGGTCGCCACTAATAGCTCAACAAGAGTTATCCCCCGATGAATATGTGCGTATTTCGAAAAATGCATACTATTGAATACTTATCTGACCTGTGTTACGAATAATAATATTTTTTGTTATTGACCCAGGAAAAGTCAAAACAATCTTAGCTGCGACATATCGCACATCTCCATTAATAACTGGTTCTGGATTTGGTCGTTGATACACAATAGAAAGATCTGTCAGCGTACAATCTTCCGGAGGTACTGCCAATGGATTAGTAGCACACAATCTAGTAACAGCACCCCTCTTTAACGTGATTCTTTCAAGAACACGATCCTCCACATGATTATATGGCCCTACCGCAGGTGGACATACTAAACCTGTCGGTCCTAACTGTGTGGTATCAGCAAAAATATTATACTTATTCCCAAAACTCAAAGTAAAAACAACTCCATATCCAATACAAAATGTTCTCGAAGTTGCACCTGTACCTGCTACGGTATGCTCACGGGCAGAGAGACCATACGATTGCGCTTGTCGTATTGATAATGCTATTTTATGGGCAACATCATCGTACAAAATACGACTAGTGTGTGTTCTATTTTGAGTAGTAACCACTGAAATCAGTAACACTGATATTGTAATAACAACCATCAATTCAAGTAGTGTAAAGCCAGACACCTTATAAAAACGAAATTTCTTACCAAAATTATTCATACATCGAATATAAAGCAAACAACTGGAGCAACGGAACAAACCATGTGAGGCCAAGATTTGTTACATATATCAGCACTACTCCAATAGAAAGAAATGGGCCGAAAGGTACTTCACTTTTAAGACTTAATCGGACCCAACGAAGACGGTGAGAAAAAACGTATTGCGCTACAAAAACAGACATCGCCCACACAAATGAAACATAAAAAGCAACCAGCAATGCAGAAATGCCCGTACCATCGCCAAATAAAAATCCAATAACCGCCGCGAATTTAACATCACCGAAACCCATAGCACGTCCGCGTGAGAAATGCCATATGCCATAAAATGGCAACGCTAATAAGAGCGCATATATACATTGCCACAGCAAATGATAAAGTACGTTTTGCTGCTGCAATAACGAAAACACAGCGCTATCAAAAACCGACACCGTCAGCAATGCACCGAGTAATCCATCAAGAATTACTCGATGACGAATATCATAAACAGAAAGTACTACCAATAAACACATCTGTAACCACACCAAACACAACTTCAAAATATCAATAAAAGATTCTGGACTGATAGCGAAAAAGGCTAACCCGAAAAGCGCACCTGTCACCAATTCAACGCTTACGTATTGCAACGAGATATATGACCGGCACGAAGAGCATTTACCCCGCAAAAAAACATAACTCAACACAGGAACAAGCTCCCACCAAAAAAGCATTTTGCCACAAGTCATGCACACTGACCGTCCTTGCACAACTGTTTTACCAGTGTGCATTCGAAAAATAACCACATTCAAAAAACTTCCGACAATCAGGCCGAGTGAAACAGAGACTAGCAGACCGTAAATATCAAACATTACTATATTGTAGCATCACCACACACGAGACTCTGCCAGAGATACAATGAAATATACTTAATTCTATCTTTTGAAGTTAATTACACTCTGCAATGTTACTACCATTTATTGCTGCTGTACCAATACCAACAAATTCAGCACCGTCGACACACCAAGATTGAGTTGGGTCTGTTTTCAAAGGCACTGCAACCGCCCAACTGGTGGCGGTACCAGCTGCTACATCACCATCATCTGACACACATACCGCTGTTCCACCACTAGTGGAAGTAGCCTGAGAAAGTGCTCGCGCAATTGTCGTATCAAGAAAAAGTCCTGCAAAACATTCAATGGAATCATCTCCATATCCACCATTTTCATCATAATACACTGCGACCTGCTTACGAATCGTATCAAGATTTGCCTTTACTGCAGCGTCAGCACCCTTACCACGGGCAACATTTAATGTTGCCAGAGTAACAGAAGACAAAATACCAATAATTGCGATAACGACGAGGAGCTCGATGAGAGAAAAACCTTTCTTTATTTTTTTTTTCATATACACAAAAATCGATTAATCAGGTAGTTATACTCCATATGGTACCTCATCTCCAACAAATATACATCGTGCATAACTCTTTTACAAAAACCCCGCATAATTGCGGGGTTTTTGTAAAACAAATATAAGAAATACTTACGGACAAACTGCGTTTGCTGCCGCACCACCACCAAATGCAAGACTTGTCGGCGCTGTTGGACTTGTTCCTGCCCAACCAGTTGAGTCAGTACACCAAACGTTTGTTGATGTTTTTAGTTCCGAACCAATCGCGTAGGTTGAACGACTGTTAAGTGTACCAATCGCACAGTGCATCTGCTTACCTGATGCCGCTTCTGCTTGGAAAATAGCCGCAGCGATAGTTGGATTTGAGAACATACCCGCCGTACATGTTTGACCTACCACTGTTGCTGGACCATAGCTGTTAGCGTTATCGTCATAGTACAACTCAGCTTGAACACGGATTGATGCGAGGTTCTGCTTCAATGCAGCATCACCACCTTTACCACGAGCAGTGTTAAGCGAAGCAAGAACAACTGACGAAAGAATACCAATAATTGCGATAACGACGAGGAGCTCGATGAGCGTAAAACCTTTTTGTACCTTCATTTTATTAATTTGATGATAAAATATGAATCCTATCTTTTGGCTCCCCTGAAAAGAATTCGACTTTCTTTTCCAACTAATAAAGAGAGCGAATATATAAGGAACTACACTATTATACAACCGTTCAACAATCTTCCTAGTTAATAAAGTGTGGATAAATAAAGACAAAAATAAATAATAAGTTTCTAGCTATATAGAACTCGACAAGTTGTATATAGGCATCAATACAGAAGCAAGTAAAACAGCGACACCTGCAGCCAAAAAGACAATCATAGCCGGCTCAATAAGACCAATAAGCGTATCTACCGAATTTTTAACTTCACGGGAATAAAACTTTGCCATTGTTTCAAGGATATTCCCTAATTCACCAGTTTCTTCACCAACACGAATCATTTGAACCATAATCCCCGGTATTTCTGGATATCGTGAAAACGATTGTGACACTGAACTACCCCCTTTCACCGAAATAACTGTTTCCTTGAGAATCTTTTCAAACGGTGCATTCCCAACTACAGTCGCTGTCACCTCAAGCGCCTTCACAATGGGAATCGCACTACCAATCATAGTATGCAAATTATCCGCAATACGAGACAATGCAAGCTTGCGATAAAGATCGCCAAGATACGGAATAGTATTGAGCGTATTATGCACGTTATAACGACCTTGTTCGGTTTTTTGGTATCTTATAAAAAAATAAATTACAACACCGAGCGCGCCGATCACAAATGCACCATAATGAACAAAAAAATCACTGGCTCCGATAACAATCTTTGTATAAATAGGTAACTCTTGTCCCGCATCGATCAAGATAGCAGAAATACTTGGTATTACTTTTACAAGCATAAGTATCATGACAACAATAAATGTCACCACAATAAACGCCGGGTACACAAGGGCATTTTTTGCCTTACTGGTCAGCTCATAGTTTCGATCAAGATAATCTGCTAAAAATGTAAATGTCTCATCAAGTCTCCCAGACTCTTCACCCGCCCGAACCATGTTTACATAAAAATCAGAAAATACCTTAGGATGTTTTGCGAGAGCCGCTGAAATAGAACTCCCTGCCTGTATATCGTCAGCTGCCTTTTCAAGATGTTGAGATAGGATCTTATTTTCCCCTTCTGAAGAAAGGAGTCGAAACACACGGAGTGCCGAAACTTGAGCCTCAAACAACGTTGCCATTTGACGAGAAAGCATCACGATTTCTTTTGCATTCACACCGCCAAAAATAGTTTTGAGATCTATTTCAAGAAGAGGTTTTTTATCGGCAGATTTAATCGAAGAGATAATAAAACCTCGGCGCTGCAAAGATGAAATAGCAACATCAATGTTTACTGCATCAATGGTACCCTCTGCAGCTTGTCCCTGTTGATTAACAACTTTGTAAGAAAAAAGCATAATACGCGCGAAATTGTATCCCTGTTAGAGATACTTCTCAAGTAATCGGGTGTTAATGGAATGATTGTATGCATTTTCCACTGTAATATCACCCGATCGTACCAGGTTAGCAAGCGTACGATTCATATCAATCATGCCACCTTCCATACCTGTTTCAATCACCGTATCAATTTCATGTGTCCGTGCTTCACGTATTAAATTCGCTACCGCATTATTTGCTACCAACAACTCATATGCAGGAACAAGTCCGCCAGATATACGTGGAATAAGACGCTGAGAAAAAATACCAGTTAATGATGCAGACAGCTGAAGACGAATCTGTTGCTGCTGTGATGAATCAAATGAATCAATAATACGATCGATAGTTTGAGCCGCATTATTAGTATGCAATGTTGAAAAAACAAGATGCCCTGTTTCTGCCGCAGTGACCGCAGCTGCCATTGTTTCTGGGTTACGCATCTCACCAATAAGCACCACATCAACATCTTGTCGAAACATAGATGTGAGCGCTGTCTGGAAATCATTAGTATCGTTACGAACTTCTCGCTGATCAATAAGAGATTTAACTGGTGTGTACACAAATTCAATCGGATCTTCAATAGTCACAATATGTTCTGCTCTTGTCTCATTAATCAACTGAATAAGTGCAGCGAGTGTTGTCGACTTTCCGTGACCAGTCGGACCAACTACCAGAAAAAATCCCTGCTGTTTTGAAGCAAACGTTTCAAGTATGGTAGGTAAATTTAATTCCACAATCGTACGAATCTTTGTAGGAACCAACCGCATTACAATACCAACCCCTCCTTGAGAGACAAAAGCGTTGCCGCGAAAACGAACTTTTGATTTATTTTCGTACGAAAAGTCAACTTCTCGTCTCTCTTTAAAAAGAGCCTGATTTTCTGGAGTAAGCAATACTTTAAGTAAACCTTCAATATCAGCACGAGTGAGTAATTGATCGGCACCAATAGGTACCAAAAATCCTGACACACGAATAATTGGGCGATACCCCGGGGAAAGGTGCAAATCAGACGCACTTTCTCCAATCACAATTTCTAACAATCGATCAAGTTCTTTTTGGTACTCTGCACTCATATGTTTTATTTTTTTCTTGCGGAATTTAATACTCGAATCGTCTCAGAAAGCACCTCTGATGGAATCGTGCTTGCTTTAATAATATATCCATGTACCCCTATCTTCTTTGCCCGCTCAATATCTGTCTGCTGACTCTGGTTAGTTAACACAATAATAATAGCATCATCAGCTAAATGATCCTTCCGAACTATCTCAAGATACTCGAGACCATCCATGTTCGGCATCACCACATCAACGAGCATCAAATCAGGTGTATACCCTCCACGAAGTTTCTCGAGCGCGACCGAACCACTCGATGCTGTTTCAACCATAAACCCCTGCTGTTTAAACTTGAGTGAATACATATTGATGAGGAAACTATCATCATCAACAATAAAGACATTACCCTTACTTCCCTCAGAGTGTGAAAGAGGGGTTACCGATACGTCTGGTGTAACATCGCTCATAATGGTTCTTATAATTAGACAGTAATAAACTATAACGTTTCAACCTCCTCAAAGGGGATAACTCGATCAAACGCCTTCAAAATAGCGTCCTCCTTCATAGTTAACATACCCTGTGAACGAGCTAATTTCATAATGGCAGGCTCAGTAGGATCATGCAAAATGGCACTTTCCAGCTCTCTGTTCATTGAAAGTAACTCCATTACCGCAACTCGACCACGCGTACCAGTCGGACATTCGGGTGTCGGTTCGGGTTGATACACATATTTTCCAAACGGAATTGAATTACGAATTTCAGGTGGTACATCGTTAAAATAACGCTCAAGCATGAGCTTAATACTCCCTTCGACTGGTAACTGAGTGCCGGTATTTGGGTATAGACGCTTCACTAAACGTTGTGCAATAGCAAGAATCAAAGTTGGTGCAATCAAATACGGATCAACACCCATGTCGATTAAACGTGGTATCACACCAGTGGCACTGTTGGTGTGAATGGTAGACAACACCAAGTGACCAGTGAGTGCTGCCTGAATAGCGAGCTGAGCAGTTTCTTTATCACGAATCTCACCCACCATAATCACATCAGGGTCTTGGCGCAACGTGGAACGCAGTCCACTCGCAAATGTATATCCAATTTCAGGATGAACTTGTGACTGGTTCATACCAGGAATGTTGTATTCTACCGGGTCTTCGAGAGACAAGACATTTTCTGAATCACGATCGATTTCATTCAACATTGAATACAACGTGGTTGATTTACCAGAACCAGTTGGACCAGAAATAAGAATCATGCCATATGGTCGGTCAATTGCATCACGGATGAGTTTTAAGTTGCGTTCAGACATACCCAAAGAATCAAGAGGATAGACACCCTTCTCTGTATCCAAAATACGCATCACCACCTTTTCACCAAAATACGCCGGAAAAGTAGATACACGAAAATCTACTTTTCTACCACCAATACGAGCCGAAAAGCGCCCATCTTGTGGCTTACGTTTCTCATCGAGACGCATACTACATAAAATCTTGATACGGGCAACAACCGCAGCGTGCACCTTTGCAGGCAACGTCAGTGATGTATTTAATACACCATCCACACGAAAACGAACTCTGATCTTTTCACCAAGGTGCTCAACGTGAATGTCTGACGCTGCACCCTCAACAGCATAATGAAGAATAGTTGCTACAATTTTTGTGACAGGCGCATCCTCAATAATTTTCGTATCAATTTGCCCTTTAGCCTCTTTATCCTCTTTCTTTTTTTGTTTTGAAAGCTCCTCCTCTTCATTTGAAATTTCACTCTCTAGCTCAGAAAGTGCTTTGGTTACTTCACCCGAAAGCCCCCGGTATGTTTGCAAAACTCGATCAAAATCAGTTTCTGAAATTAGAAATAGCTTAAACGGCATCCCCGCACGAGATGCAGCAAACGTAATAGCGTCTCGTGCCTCTAAATCTTCAGGATCAACAATACCAACTTCAAGCGCCCCCTCCTCAACCGCAATAGGAACAAACTGGTAATGACGAGCAGATTCTTCAGGTACATATTTCAACACTTCAAACGGCACATTCACGTTCTCTAAACTACGTGTAGGAATACCAAGAGACGCACCTTTAGCGTACAAAATATCGGCAGCGCTTACTCCGTGGCGCTCAAGCACAGTTTCAACCGAATCTTTCCCACCACGAATTTCACTTTTAATAGCCTCCACATCTTGTGAGCCAAGGATTTTTTTTTCTACTAGTGTTTCAAGTATTCCCATAGTTTTTAAAATCATCCTTACAGTGGTGTAAACGGATTACGACGACCAGGCGTTACAGGGTTAATCGACACACTCAAATCTTCGAGCGACAAAAATGCGGGGTCATCAAACAGCGCAGTAGATAGTTTAAAGCCCTCAAGCGCACGAAGCGCCTCAAGTACCTCCTGCGTCTCTGGTGACGTAGTATATGCAACTTCAAGAAGTGGGCCATCTATTTCGGCAGTGTCACCACGGCTCAAATAATAAACGGCTCCAATAAGTAGTGTCACAGCAAGCGCAATAATCAGTCCTTTGTTTTGTTTTAGTCCTTCCATACTCTCATTTATTTTAGGGAATAAAACGATATACACGCATGGTCATATCATACACGTACACATCTTCATCATCTTCATTTGTGTTACGAGTATTAACCGACAAAATATCAACATCAATCAATTTTAAACTCTGCTCAAGGTCTGTAATAAACGCAATAAACGCATCATACGTTCCACTCACTTGAAACCCGATAACTGCTGATTCATACGATGACACTTGTTCCATACCTTCAACCGCAATTGGTGTCCCGCCTTCTATTGTAGCGCCGCCACGAGAAGATGCACGAGTCTGACTCATAACATCCCCAGCATTCACATCTTTAACTTCCAAATTATATCCTTCGGCCAATCGGGATACATCAAGGATGAGACGTACCACATCAATACGATCAGGCATGAGCACTTTCAATTTACCAATCTCTTTATCATCAATGGATGCATAAGCAGTCATAATTGCATCACGACGCTCAATTACCTTCTCTGCATCATCGAGCGTCTGTTGGCGTTCAGTAATAAGTTGGTTTGTCTCACCCACCTTTATAAATTGAGGTCGAATAACACCCACAAAAATCCATGCGGATGCGGCAAGCAATAAAATTGGAATGATACGAGTCATCATTGGTTTGTACTACTACCTCCCGCCTCTTTGGCCAGCAACGCTCCATAGCGCAGCGCCGAGGATGCAATCGTTCCTCTATAAGAAAACTCAACAAATCCATTACTTACCAAATCAAACTTACTGAACGAATGTCGAATAAATTCAGGGCGAGATAAAAACACGTCAGATTGGAGTGCAATTGAAGAAAAACCTTTAGCGACACCGTCCATTTCAACCGAAATACCTGCCTCACCATCATTACTCAAGCGCAACGTATAAAATGACACATCGGGAATAGTACTTTCCTCAAGTAACATAAAAAATTGAGACAATGCAATATGACCACCCAAGACCTGACTCCCGGCATCAACTCGACGCTGAAACGCTTTTACTTCATCAATTTGACCAAGCTCAAATGCTGCACGTTTCTCCTTAATTTCATTATCCAAAACCGTCAAATCTTTATTAAGCTTACCATTGTACAAATATAACCCCCCAGCAAGCGCCGCAACAATCAAAAATAAAACTACACCAATCATAAGAAATAAATCCACCGACCCTGATGCAGGTCGATAAGGTTGCCCTACTCGCGCAAGACTTTGTTTTGGGATAAATGACGTGGAAAGCTTAGGGTCCATGAAAGATATTCTCTTTTATTATACCCTGAAAGTGGTGTAGTCTCCGCACAAAAGTTATACACCATCAACTTCTCCAAGTTTACGCAATGCAACACCCAACGCAACCGCAAACTCAGGACCAACTTGTTGTAATACAGGCTCCATGAACGCCGGTGTCTGTACTTTAGAAAATGGATCACCGAGTGCCAAACTAGTTTCAAATACTGTCTGAGCAACCTCGAGAATCCCCTTCAAAGTTGAACCGCCCCCAGTGAGATATACCTGTTCAATATTCTTACCAAATCGCTTCTCAAAGTTAAGCAACACAAGGTTTGCTTCAGTAAATACGTATCGCAATACAGTATCAGTAACATCACGAACCGAGCGGCTACTATACACTCCCGCTAATCCCTCCGATCGTTTAAAATTTTCAGCTTCTGCTATTGAGACACCGTACGCAGTGGCGAGTGCAAACGTAATATCTTGTGCGCCTTTATTGATCGTGTGTGACGAACGAACCACACCATGTTCAATGATATAAATCTTTGTTGTTGCAGCACCAAAATCAACAACCATAGCCGGCTTCATACCCCCATCAGGCAATACTGAACGAATCGTACTAAAAATTTCAACTTCATAAAAAGATGATTGCACTTGTGAACGTACCATAACATCTTGATACCGCTGCAACACATCATTAAGAATAACCACCAACAATATATCAAGCATCTGCTTTGTTTCTTCACCAGATCTTGCGATCTGACTTCCCGGATCTTCCGACTTAGGAACCACCCACCAATCTAATGAAACCTCATTAATAGAAACAGGGATGTATTTACGCGCTTCAATGGGGACCATGGTCGCAAGATCCTTTTCCGTAATGGGAGGCATTTCAATCGTCGTCACGAGCGAAGAAGCAAGTGGAATGGATACCCCACATTCTTTACCAGTAACCGAAGCTTCCCGAAAAAGATCCGTCAATACTTCTGAAAGTTTCTGTGCTGGCAGTGCGGTTGCGCGACCAATTTCAATACCAGCATATGGGCCAAGGGCAAGCGCACCATACGTATCAAGCACCACACGGCCCGCCTTTCGTGATAATTGGACAACTTTAATAGAGGAAGAACCAATATCAATACCCAACGCACCTGTTTCCGCACCACGAAGCGAAGAAACAATCTTTTTTAATCTTTCTAGGGAAAAATCCATACAAGAAACAATCGATTCGCTTTGTAGTATATCATGATAGAGACACCTTCTATCTCTAACTCCTCTTATGCGATTATATTCACTCATCCTTGACTTCCTCTTTCCAAAAACTACTTTTGAACGAGCGCTCGCTGAACATACGCTCCCAACATTCCTTGCAAACGTAGACAAAACGCGCGTAACAGCACCTCTCGTCCAATCACTTTTCTCATACAAACACCCCTTCGTACGAAAAACAATCCACGCCCTCAAGTATCACGGAAACCGCGACGCAGCTAGACTATGTGGAGAAGCGCTCTTTCAACTTATACTCCTCGACATGTCTGAGATATACAGCTTTGACACAAAACAAATGCTACTCATCCCCATACCACTCTCACGTAAACGTCTACACGAACGCGGCTACAACCAAGTCGAGCTGGTCACATCAGAAATAATGAAACATGATCATACCCACCTTATGACGCACACACCACAGGCGCTCAAACGAATCAAACACCTCGAGAGTCAGACAAAAACACACACCAAAAAAGAACGTATGACGCAGACACAGCACATTTTCATCGCTGACACATCTCTAGTAAAAGGAAAAAACATTATTCTCATTGATGATGTGGTAACCACCTGCGCCACCATGAAAGACGCCCGCCGCGCCCTCCGTGCTGCGGGTGCCTCTCGTATTTACTCATACACCATCGCACACTAATGTATTTACCACTACGTACTAACAGATGAACCTGATACAACCAGAACACCGCCTCCTTCTATTCTCGCCATCATAAGTATGATCATTATCAGACTACTCAATACCTGCCTATATCTTGAATGTTCACCATCAACAAACAACACGGAAAAAAATTGAAATCTGCCTCAAATAATCTGGTGCGATAGCGCCTATTTTGTGATACATTGTCCTGTGGCTACCATTGGAGAGGTGGCTGAGCTGGTCGAAAGCGCCTCACTGCTAACGAGGTAAGCCCGTTAAACGGCTTCGCGGGTTCGAATCCCGCCCTCTCCGCCAAAATTGAAAATCGGAATTGGAAGCCGAAATAAGGACTAATCGCGTCTCGTCCGCTCCCTTTGGCCACAGCACAACAGACAACGCCAGGCCAACTCAGCCACATGATATAATTAAATTCATGAAAAATTTCTTCTCAAAAAATGAAAGTGCAGTTGATCGTATTATTCGCGTCGTACTCGGTATTGGTGTCACCATTGCAGCACTCCTGACTACAGGAGGTATCCAGATAGTACTAAGTATCGTGGCGATCATACTACTTATCACCGCCGCAACAGGTTTCTGTGGACTATATAAACTGTTTGGAATTAAAACCTGTTCAATACCTCCCCCACCGTCACATACACCTTCGATCTGACACCACACCTCCCCGTACCAATCGGTACGGGGAGGTTTTTAAGACCACACAAGAACGGTATACTGATAGTTATGGATACAGCCATTATTCCCTATCTCGTCACAATCATCACAGCACTCTCAATACTTTTATACCTCGCACTCTTTTTCATCTTACGGTATCACTGGAATCGTTTTTCTATGAACGAAGCCGTTGCACGTCGTTTCCTGCTCACATACGGCATTATCGGAAGCGGCTGCCTCACTATTATGTTGTTGAGTGTTGTTGCTTTTTTTCTGTAATACTATGATCACTCTCTCACCCAAAGAACACATCATCCTGGTCGCACGAAAACACTGGTTCATCCTAATAGTGGAAATAGCGAGTGTACTTATCGCGACCAGTATTGCCATATTCCTTGTTATCGGAGCTGAAACCTTACTCCCTGATACGATCCTGCAGGCAATCGGTACCGATCGCTTAATCGCATTCAATGCATTCTTTCTCTCGCTCTTGATACTATTTTCACTCATGTCAGTCTCAGTGATGTTCACCAATTTTTACCTTGATCTTCTCCTTGTAACCAACAAACAACTAGTCGATTGTGACCAGAGACGACTCTTTTTCCGTGATGTTGCTGTCGTACCAATACGCAACATTATTGATGTAAAAGCTGAAACACAAGGCATCATCCAAACCTTCTTACACTACGGGACTATTCATGTTCAAACTGCCGGAGAAACAAAAGAAGTAATTGTGCGGGGTGTCGCACGGCCATTTGAAGTAAAAGACACTATCATGCGAACATTTCAAACATACAGTACCGATCTACAACACCTCGTACAACCAACAGAAAAAAAGCACGCTGCTACTACCACCACAACAGCACTGTAAATATACTTTTTCAACACAACCCTTTTGACAGGCTATACAATAAGTATATGCTTCTTATTCTTGCCACAAACAAACGCGCATTATAGGATTTTATAAACTTTCTATGACCATTGAGCTTTCTGTCGTCCTTTCGGCACTCATTCTCTTCACTATCGCGAGCGGCATTTTCTTTCTCTCCAAAAAAATTGATGCCCCCTACACCATCCTCTTGGTTGCCACCGGGTCTTTATTGGTACCACTCTCACATGTGCCAGGTTTTTCTTTTATCACTGCCTTCTCGCTCACCCCATCAATTCTCTTTTACGTATTTCTTCCTATTCTCATTTTTGAATCAGCGTACAACATCAATACACGCCACTTGATGGAAAACATCCGATCAATCTCGCTCCTCTCTATTGTGTCGCTCCTTATTTCTATCTTCTTTATCGGTTTTACCATCTACTTTGTATTCAATTTTTTTGGGTTCCATGTACCACTTATCCTCGCACTCCTCTTTGGAGCACTTATTTCCGCAACGGATCCCGTAGCAGTCCTCGCACTTTTCAAAGACTACGGTGCACCACGACGCCTCTCCCTCATCTTTGAAGGTGAAAGTTTGTTCAATGACGGCACCGCGGTCGCTGCTTTTTTAGTACTCCTTGAAATTGCTCTTAATGGCTTCCACGGATTCACTTCAATCGCAGAAGGACTGTTTTTATTCACTACAATGCTCTTTGGCGGTATTGCCTTTGGTATAGTAATGGGAGTCGTATTTTCAAAAGCAATTGAGTGGACACGCAATAATGAATCTGTAAGCATCACGCTTATGTTTGTTCTTGCCCATCTTACTTTTGTACTCACCGAACTTATCTCTGAATATTTAGTACTCGGCGGATACAACATTAAATTATCCGCGATTATCTCCACCCTCATCGCCGCAATGGTCGCCGGAAACTACGGCCGCACAAAGATCTCACCACACGCAGAAGAATTTATTGAGAAATTCTGGAGCCAGGCTGCTTTCATGGCAAATTCAATGGTCTTTCTATTGATTGGCCTCATTTTCGCCAACATCAACATTCATCCTGGGGCGTTCCTCTGGTCAATTCTCGGAGCCATTGTCATAGTAGCGATCGGACGAGCACTCTCCGTTTATCCCGTCATTGGCTTTTTAAACTGGACCAAAAAAGAACAACATATACCACTTTCGTGGCAACACCTCCTCTCCTGGGGAAGCTTGCGCGGAGCGCTCGCTATCATGGTCGTCCTGCTCATACCTGACACGCTCACTTTCCCTGGATGGGAACAACCCTACACACCAAAAGAATTTATCATGGCTCTCACTATCGGCTGTATTTATGCCACGCTTTTTATCAAAGGCACTACCATTGCAACACTGATGCACAGATTAAAAGTTGATTCACTCACCACTATAGAAAAAGAAACGCGTGAAGAAAGTTTAATGCTCATCTATCAGAACGCACTATCAAAACTCGAAGAAATGAGGGAGAACGAGTTTATTGACGAATTGCTCTATAAAAAACTGCTAGCACAGCACGAAACAGCTTTCAAGAAGGCCACCGAAGCGAAAACAACATTGGAAGAAAATCCGGGACATGAGCTGATCACTCGCCAAGTACTCGAAATACAAGCAATTGCAACCGAAAAACAATATCTTAAAAGACTCTACGCGTACGGTGAAATTACCGAACCCATATATAGGAAAATTCTTAATAAACTAACTATTCAACTTGAGAGTGCTGAGGCTGGCAATACGCGCATTGATCGCGCAGTTGAACTCGATAAAAAAAATATTGTTGAACTGTTCATGGAACAAGTGAACCGCCTGTTCCCGAAACCAACGCACGAGAAATACATTGGCGAACAATACCTCTATTACCGCGCACAATCAATCATTGCGCGTAAAGCATTCATTACTCTCACACGACTCATCGAAAAACACCACGATATTTTCAATAGAAATATTGCAAATGAAGTACTCGTCATCTACCGTGGCTTCCGTGAATCATCAGAACAGAAGATAGCGTCTATTGCAAAAGAAAACACGGCTATTGTCCAGGAAATAAACGAACGTCTGGCAAATTGTGGCCTCTTTAGGGCCAAAGAATTATGTCTCAACGAACTACGAGAACGCGAGATGGTTACCCCAAAACTCTACCTGGAATTACGTAGTGAACTAGAACAGAAAGTAGTCTAAACAAAAATCACCATCCCTCACACAAAACAACTTTGTTAATCAACAAGAGGAACACAAAAGGACAATACCGTCAGTCAATACATACACCCTTTGTCTGCTATCCGTAAAACTGCGACAATACCCTCATGAAACCACTCCTCTCTGATCCACTTGAAAACCACCTACGAATCTTGGCACCTCAAGAAAAGGGGCTGAAAAAACTGGGTATCAGAACCGTACAAGATTTGCTCTTCCATTTTCCTACCCGCTATGGCAACACCGCCGAAATACAATCAGTCAGTTCTTTGAAAAAAGGAGAATCTGCGGTTATTTTCGGGCGCCTTACCGGACTTAAAACAAAAAAAGGATTTAAAACAAAAATACCGATGGCCGAGGGTCGCATAGAAGATGCTTCGCAAAGCGTGCAAGTGGTTTGGTTTAATCAACCATATATTGCAAAAATGTATCCTGAAGGCTCACTTGTGAAAGCAGAAGGAAAGGTGGCGGAACGAAAAGGTACCCTATACCTATCAAATCCAAAATTAGAACGTATCAATGCAATCCCTGACGGTGTTGGAGAATCACTATTTGGTGACGAGGGCATCGCCCATACCCTCTACCCTGTCTACCCAGAATCAAAAGGCGTGACCAGTAACTGGATGTATCACTCACTTTCAAAACTATTCGCCCGTGGACTCCTCGATGACATACACGACCCACTACCAGAACACATATTAAAAAAATACAATTTACCATCACGAAGAACCGCACTCGTATGGATCCACGCACCACAAAAAACAGACGATGCTCGCGCCGCGCGCAAACGCTTCGCTTTTGAAGAAGTATTCTTTATTCAACTAGGGCGCATGAAAGATCGTCTCGAATTAACTCACGAACAAGGATTTCGTATGCATGTGTCAAAAGATACTATGCAACAATTTACCACCCGCTTCCCCTTCACTCCCACTCGCGCCCAAGAACGCGCAATTGATACCATCCTTAACGACTTTCAAAAAGGCGGACCAATGTCACGTCTCCTTGAAGGAGATGTTGGGAGCGGTAAAACATTTGTCGCTGCCGCAGCCGCATATGCGACAGTTACTACACGCCCCAACAAAGAAACATTTGGTACATTACAAGCTGCCTACATGGCACCAACAGAAATACTGGCCGAGCAGCATTTCAAATCTTTTATCGACTACTTCGCACATCTCCCAATACAAATTGCACTTATGACTGGTAGTGGATGCAAAAAATTTCCCTCCAAAATTGATCCAACGAAACCAACCGACATCTCCCGCGCACAACTCATCAAATGGGTAAAAAACGGCGAAATCAGTATTGTTATCGGCACGCATGCCCTCATCCAAAAATCAGTAACCTTCAAACACCTCGCGCTAGCAATTATCGACGAACAACACCGATTTGGCGTAAACCAACGACGCGCACTTACTCACAAAAATGAACCGGTACCACATCTTCTCTCAATGACCGCGACCCCAATCCCTCGTACACTCGCTTTAACACTATATGGTGATCTCGACCTAACCGTCCTTGATGAACTGCCTGCCGGACGAAAACCGATCATTACTGAAATCGTGCCCACCAACCGTCGACAGACAATCTACGACCACATAAGAAGTGAATTACAAAAAGGACGCCAAGCGTATATTATCTGTCCGCGTATTAATGAACCTGATCCAAATAAAGAACTCGCTCTGTTGGCAAAATCAGTCAAAGAAGAAGCGGCGCGCCTGAAAAAAGACATATTCCCTGAATACACCATCGGTATACTCCATGGTAAACAAAAACCGACAGAAAAAGATGCGGTGATGGCTTCCTTTCAAGCTGGCCACACACATATACTCGCAGCAACGTCGGTCGTAGAAGTCGGCGTTAACGTACCAAATGCAACTATCATCGTCATCGAGGGAGCTGAACGATTTGGCTTGGCACAACTACACCAACTGCGAGGCCGAGTACTGCGCAGTAACCATCAAGCATACTGTTTTGCATTCACCAGTACTGGTAGTAACACACCACATGAACGACTTAGTGCGTTTCAAAAAGCACGTAACGGATTCGAACTTGCAGAACTTGATCTTAAACATAGAGGAACTGGTGATTTATATGGAAGAAAACAGTGGGGACTGTCAGATGTAGGCATGGAAGCACTCCAAAACATAAAAATGGTAGAAGCTGCCCGCACTGAAGCAGCTGCCCTCCTTTCTCAAGGGCCAACCCTTCCCTCATACCCACTGCTACAAGCGGCCATTAAAGAAAGCGTCGGGGAACTTCACTTTGAATAACCAAGTCCGCCCTCTTGGATTCGAACCAAGGACCCCGGAGGTATAAGCTCCGTGCTCTAACCAACTGAGCTAAGGGCGGTGTATAGGAATCATAGAAGAATGCGTGAGAAATGACAAACTACAAAACCGCGTGCACATAACCCTTCTTTCCCGCACACAAAATAATCAACCACAGAGTCCTCTGTAAAAATCACAAAAATATTCTTAATACAGCACACTATTCTTATATTCACACAAATCGCCTCCGCAACCTTACAGATCATATCCAGTTCCAATATGCTCTCTTGGACTTCCCCACCTCTTACCAAGATCGATAAATCTAAATCAGATATCTACTTCTCTTAATTACATCTAACAATACACGCCAAAACACAAGCAAAAACTAAAGGGTTATTTCTTCACGCTTTTTTGGCTGAATACCATGTGTCACAAGTATCTGATCAAATTCATCCCGCTCGATGGTTTCAGTTTCAACGAGACGTGTAGCGATAACTTCAAGCAATGATTTCTTCTCGTTAAGAATCTGCTCCGCCTTTTGCATTGCTTCAGTCATAATACGTGTAACCTCAGCATCAATATCTGCCGCAACACGCTCTGAATACTCACCACCCTCAACTCCTCGCGAACCCCACAATGCTCGACCGCCAATACCTTCAAGTGCAACTGGTCCCAACTTATCAGACATACCGTACTTCGTAACCATATCACGTGCAAGCGCCGTTGAAACTTGCAAATCGTTTGACGGACCAGTGGTCAGATCGCCAAAGATAAGTTTCTCCGCCACATACCCACCCAACGACATCGCAATATCATCAAGAAACTCTCGTCGTGACTGTAATTTTCGATCTTCAAGTGGCAGTTTTAAGGTATACCCACCAGCACGCCCGCGTGCAATAATAGATACCTTATGTACCGGATCAGCGTGCGGCAACACTGATGCCACAAGCGCATGACCCGCCTCATGATATGCAGTAATCTCCTTCTCTTTCCTAGAAAGGAGGTGGCTCTTGCGTTCTGGGCCAAGCATTACCTTCTCAATCGCACGAATCAAATCAAATTGAGCAATTTTCTTACGATTTTCACGTGCAGCCAAAATTGCCGCCTCGTTCATAAGCGAATAGAGATCAGCACCAGAAAATCCAGGGGTTCGCTCAGCGATTAATGACAAATTCACATCTTCAGCAAACGGCTTTTGTTTTGCATGAATAGAAAGAATTGCTTCACGGTCATGACGATCGGGTAGATCAAGTACCACTCGCCGATCAAAACGACCAGGTCGCTGTAACGCCGGATCAAGCACGTCGGGACGGTTTGTTGCCGCCATCACAATCACCTTCTCATTTGGCTCAAAACCATCCATCTCAACCAAAATTTGGTTCAAGGTCTGTTCACGTTCATCATTGCCACCTCCCATACCAGTACCACGCACACGCCCTACCGCATCAATCTCATCAACAAAAATAATAGCGGGTGCCGCCTGCTTAGCTACTTTAAAAAGATCACGGACACGCGACGCACCTACCCCAACAAACAACTCAACAAATTCGGAACCAGAAATAGAAAAGAATGCAACGCCCGCCTCTCCCGCAACCGCACGAGCAAGCAGAGTTTTTCCGGTTCCCGGAGCACCCATCAAAAGAATACCCTTTGGAATACGCGCACCAATTTCAAGAAATTTCTTTGGATTTCTCAAAAAATCAACAATTTCTGTCAATTCCTCTTTTGCCTCTTTTACACCAGCGACATCCTTGAACGTAATACGCTGCTTCTTGTCCTCAGGGGTCACAAGTCGCGCGCGAGATTGGCCAAATGTGAACGCCTGCATGCCGGCACCACGCACCTGACGAGTTAAAATCCACACGAACGCAACCAAAAAAAGAATCGGTATAACAATAGGTAAAATATTCAAAAGCAAAAATCCAATACCATCATCAACTTTTACCTCAACAGAAATTTTATCCAGCGCGGTTGCGGGGACACCATAATTGCGCAACGTATCAGACAGAGAACTCTCAAGTTCTTTAACACTCACCTGCTCGGGCGTCCCATCGTTGTAGGTTATAGTCAAAGCTGTACCCTCAACAACAATCTTCTCAACCGCCCCGGAAGCAACACTACGTGCAACATCAGAAATAGGAACCTCTTTTGGTTTAACCGGACCAGAGGAGAATGTTACGTACATACCCACCAACAACATAAGCGTTGCAATAGATACGATAATATTCCAAATAAACCGTTCAGTATCTTTACGTTGTGGCGCTTGGTGTTTAGGAAGTTTTTGTTGCATAGTCCGCCCATTATAGCACTTTGTGTTTTTCAAGAAAAAAAACCCGATAGTCGCTCACTGTGACATGTTGCAGAGCGAACTTCGATAATATAATAATCACCCTTTGCATACGTTAACCTCTTTCATTAAAAGATACATGCGCTATTACTGTTTCTAACTTATCCCACCTTGAAAATACAACGTATTTTATGTTTTATAAAATAAGATAGACGCGCTATGATGACACCATGACCCTATTGGTAGAAAATAAAAAAGCTCACTTCAACTTTACCTTTCTTGAAGAATATGAAGCCGGTATCGAACTCCTTGGGCACGAGGTAAAAGCTGTTCGCGCGAGCAGATTATCGCTCGATGGTGCGTACATTACCATTCGAGGTAACGAAGCCTATCTGGTGAATGCAACCTGTACACCGCTCCAACAAAAAAACATAAAAGGTGAGTATGACCCTGCTCGTCCGCGCCGACTCCTCCTCTCCAGAAAAGATATCATTCACCTTGCTGAACAAGAAGCAAAGAAAGGTTTGACAATAGTACCAATTTCAGTGTACAATAAAAGACGATACATCAAAGTTCGTATCGCGATCGCGCGCGGCAAGAAAGAATTCGATAAACGAGACACAATCAAGAAGCGCGAAGCTGACCGGGACATACAAAGAACATTGAAAGGAGAATAGAGACTTATACTAGTCCTTCAACGCTCGACAAAGTCGAGTTACTCAGGACAAAATCGCTTTACACATTTTGGGGATGACCGGCATCGACAGGGTGTCTTCTCCGAGTGCGCAACACCGAGCTGGGATGACTCGTAAAACCGTTCCACTTCACAACTGGCAACAGCACTGTGACCAAGGCAATTCCGTCTCCGTACGGAACTGCTCTCGCATTCGCCTAACGGCAACGTTTCGCCTATGCAGCGTCCTCACCACTTGTGCTCGGAGGGTGATGATGGACGACATATCCCGAGCTTTGGATAACGACTTGTTTCACTCGTTGTCCTAACTAATAGAAACGACGACGAGAGAGGCTTTTGTTTACTTTTTACTCTATCGCCGCACCCAAAGTAAACTACGTGTTGTAGAACCATTCGGATATCCATCTTGCACGGGGGTTCGATTCCCCCCATCTCCACTCGTTAAAAACAGCCCTAGAAATATGGGCTGTTTTTCGTACAGATGGGGGGAAATAGAACCTTCCCGTACATAAAAGGAGTAGTAGAATGATTGTGATCCTCGACGTAAACACTCATGGATAACTTCATTCGAAAATACAAATACATGATGGTGTACTTTTCTATTGCTTGGCTGGGTTTAATACCCATAATAGAAAATTATATCGAAAAAGAAGTTACTCTTTTTCAAGTTTTAAGTGGTATCACAACCACCACAGGTCTCATACTTGCAGTCTGGACAAGACAACGATGGGCGTATGGATTAGCAATGTTTTATAGCGGAGGAAAATGGATATCTTCCCTATTCTTTCTGTGTCTGTATGTTTCAAATTTTGGTATATATGAAACAATTTTCGGGAAATTTACTCACAAGGCAGTGTTTTTCACACTCACACTCTTAATATCAACTTTTTTGTTCATCATTTCAACACACTGGTTTAAGCAAAGCAGTGCCTTTCAAAAACATACGGGCAGCAGCGGAAAAACTAATCAATAACTAATTATGTCACTCCTTAGTTGTGAGCAGCAAGATGAAAATTTGGTTCTAACATCGTTCAGTAATCTCCACAAATCTCAAAACACCCGCCATTACGGGTGTTTTGACTTGGAAAAATCTGTAATAAATCTTTCTATGTAACGGCTTTAAATGATGTTGAGCGCGGGATTATAAATTAAAAGCCTACTACACAATGAAAAAAATAATTAATACTCCATATAATCCCGTCTCAACAGAAAACACTGAAAGCGGCGCAAGTTGATTTGTAGCGGTAATCATACTTCTTGTGGTGAGTGAAACAGGAACATTCATCTTGTGACTCTGCAACTTCATTGACTAAGAATCAGCGTGATAGAACGTTATGCTCGTATACCTTACCAATATGGATTCATTTATAAAGGCAGACATTTTCTTTTTTATATCCTCAATAGCAACCGTAATACTGAGTATCCTGATTTCCATCCTTTTGATTTATACAATCAAAGCCGCTAAAAATCTTGAAACAATTTCTAAAACCCTTAGGGAAGGACTCGGGGAGTCGAAAGAGATCCTAAAAGATTTAAAGACACGCGTAGAAGACAATGTAATTATTCGTCTGCTCTTCCCTACATCACAAAGAAAGAGACGAACTGTGTTGAAAGATGAGAATAGGGAGGGAAATGATTAGTAACATAACAAATATAAAAATGGAAAATAAAACACCTGCTGATGCAAAAAGAAATTCCCACATGACGAAAGTGTTTATTCTCGGTACAAGTATCGTTGCACTGGCGGGGGCATTTTATTTTATTTTCGGACCCCAAGGTAAGAGACGCCAAAAACAAGTGAAGGCGTGGGCAATCAAAATGAAAAGTGACGTAGTGGAAAAACTCGAGAGTGCTGGTGAAGTTGGCAAATCGGTGTATCACGAAATCATTGATTCAATTGCCACAGAGTATGAGAGTGGGAAGAGAGCGAGTCGTAAAGAAATACAAGCTTTAGCAAACGATTTAAAAAAACACTGGAACACAATAAGTAAATCCACACGAACCGCGAAAGAAAGCGTAAAAAAAGGAATAGCCCGTGTTTCAAAAGCAGCAGCAAATGGTTGAGAACAACTACTGTTATTTTCCTTTTCCCCGACCCTGCGAAACAGGTTCTAACGTCACTCAGGTATCTCCACAGTAAAAAACGAAGCGGTATCTATCTGTTACGACCACCCGTGCAAGATCTCCTTAACCTTGCAGCATAATAATAGATATGCTATAACTAGTGTCGCGTTACTAACAGCGAAATCTAGATCTTGTCTAAAATACGGGTTAACCATCAAATAAAAGCTCCTTCACTCCGCGTTATCGGCGCGGAAGGTGAGAATCTTGGCGTTCTTACTTTAGTAGAAGCATTGGGGGCGGCAACACGGGCAGGTCTCGACCTTATTGAGATCTCCCCAAACGCTGAACCACCCGTCGCCAAGATTATGGATTTCGGAAAATACCAGTACGCCGAAAATAAAAAACAAAAGCAGGCACGGGCAAAAGCACATACGGTTGAAATAAAACAAGTGCAAATCACTATAGGTACGAGTGATCACGATCTATCCCGTAAAATGAGTGAAGCCTCCGACTGGCTCGCCGAGGGACATCGCATCAAAATTGATCTTACTCTCAAAGGACGAGAAAAATACCTTGATCAGAAGTTTTTGGCAACACGTCTCGACCGAGCACTCAACTTCATTACCACACCCTTTACCGTATCAGTACCAACCCAAAAAGGTCCACGTAGCCTCTCAACAGTTATTGAACGAGCAGCTTAAGTTAGATTATTTATATGAAAACAAATAAATCATACGCAAAACGATTGAAACTCACCAAAAATGGGAAGATTGTTGCTCGTGTCTCTGGACAAAACCATTTTAACGCAAAAGAATCACGCCGTACCCAGCTTGCAAAACGACGTTCCTCTTCTCTACACCTTACGCAACGTGAACGCCGTCGCTTTCTTGTTGGCCTATAATCTATTACAAATATTTTATATAACTGTATACAACCATGACTCGTGTTAAGAAAGCTGTCCATGCACTAAAAACGCGCCGCAACATCCTCAAGCAGGCAAAAGGTTTTCGTTTTGCCCGTTCAAAGAAAGAACGCGCTGCATACGACGCCCTCGCTCATGCTGGTGCATATGCCTTTGCACACCGTCGGGACAAGAAAGGAGCATTTCGCCGCTCATGGAACGTCGCTATCAATGCTGCACTAGGAGACGAACTCTCATACAGCAAATTTATTGGTTCCCTCAAAAAAGGTGGCATCATACTCAACCGAAAAGTTTTGGCCCAGATTGCCGAACTTCGGCCTGACACCTTCACACGTATTGTCGCACAAACAAAATAACAAAAAACCTCCCACACACGGGAGGTTTTTTGTTATGAACCAAACAACAAACGATATGTAATTCCCCTATCTGGTACTATTGCCTGAACACCAAGATATTCATGTAATCGCTGTGCCAAAAAAAACGATGCCCGCGGTTCTCCCATCGCCACAAATACCTGCTTTAACGTATCGGCCGTTGGCTCAACAAAAGCAACCAAATCATCAAGCCCTTTGTGAGAAGAATATCCTTCCACCTGTCGAACCTCGGCCCGGACTGGCACTCGCACCCCATCAATGACAACTTCTTTTGCCCCATCGGCAATGGTACGCCCAAGCGTTCCTAGTGATTGGTACCCAACCAGAAGTAATATATTTTTTCGATCAGGCAGATAATTTCTCTCGTGGTTAATAATACGTCCACCATTACTCATACCAGATCCTGCAATAACAATCTTGGGACCTGGCACAGCCACAATATTGGCTGACGCATCACGATCAGGAGTAAACGATAAACGAGGAAAAGAGAAAGGTTCATCGCCTGTGGCAATACGTGCTTTCATACGATCATTCCAATTGTCGCGCATGTGACGATATACGTCGGTCACCTTGATTGAAAGCGGTGAATCCAGGAAGACTGGTATCGCCTTCACTTTACCTTCTTCCACTAATTCATTCAGTTCAGACAAAATCACCTGTGTTCGTTCCAACGAAAAAGATGGGATAATGAGCGTCCCTTTGCGTTTGGTAATATCAAGCACAGCATCATGCAACTTTGTCTGACGAACTTCTCTAGACTCATGGTTCCGATCCCCATAGACACTTTCCATGAGCAGATATGAAAGCCCCGAAACAGTTTCGGTATCACGCAACAGAGGGGACGGGGAGTTGCCAATATCACCAGAAAAAACAATTTTGTCCCCTTGGTATGTAATCTCAACCATGGCTGAACCAAGAATGTGCCCCGCATCCAAAAATCGGACCGTTGCACCAGAAGAAAACGGTATTGGATCGTGATATGAAACTTCTTCCCACTGTTCAAAACAGCGCGCAACGTCAGCAGATCGATACAAGGGCTCCCGATCAGACACGCGCCGAGGGTCACTAAACACACGAGCTGCATCTTCGAGCATCAATCGAGCAAGTGCTTTGGTTTCTGGTGTTGAAATAATTCTCCCAGAAAAACCATCTTTCACTAATTTTGGGATACGTCCAACGTGATCCATATGGGCATGGGTCACAAACAAAATCTCAATTGAATTGAGATCGTATGGAAAAGGTACATGATTTTTTGATCCCGGATCCACACCATCCTGTAATAAGCCGCAATCAATTAAAAAAGAACGTTCCGGTAACTCAAAAAGAAAATTTGATCCAGTTACAGTCCCCACCCCTCCCCACGCAGTTAATCGAGCATACACACTCATACAAGAAGCCGATATTGTTGTAATGTTCTCACAATAAATAATCCACCGACCATATCCATTACCAAATCAGTTACAGTATCGGTTACATAATGAACCGTATAGATCAAATCAAAATACCATTCAAAAATCTCCCACCCAACACCAATAACCACCGCGGCTGTCACACTCACTAAAAGCGCACCACGAACGGATACCTGAGAAATCATGCGCACATACAAAGCAACACATAGCCCTCCAACAACTGCGCCACCTAAAATATGCATCACGATGTCAAACCACCAAAAATCAAGATACCATTCAAAACGCGCACCTCCGATATGTCCCAACGCCAGAGCACCTGAAAGCAAAGCAATAAATATAAATGTGCGCATATATACAATTCTATTATAGCAAAGGAGGAACACCTTCGTTGTAATACATAGTTCATTCTCAAGAGTGCGCCCATACATAGGCGTCTTGTACAATGAAAATAAACTAAGAAAAATCACATAGTAGAAAATTAATACACTTGATAAAAACAAACCAAAAAACTTTCTAAAAACAAAATCACCATTCGTACAGAGACAAATGGTGACTTAGGTAGGATCAGTATGGCATTCCCCTAGCTTGTGCTAGGTGGGTGCTCCCAACGAAAACCGGTTTGAAGGTCCATCAGTGTGCGCAATTCCTGTGCCCACTAAAAGACCCTCAGTGCAGTTACGTGATATCGAGCTCCCTGAAAAAAAATTTTGTCGGAAAATGCCAACTAATCCTAAAATTAGTATAGACTCCTACCATCAATTCGCAACTTGCAAGGGTGCACAAACTGTGCGCTTATAACTTGACTAAAACACTCACGCTTTTTTAAAAAAGTGTGAGTGTTTGTTACATACAATAACCAGTAATTACTTACTCAAAAATACCATCCAAATTTACATCATAGAGAATTGCTTCCTGTACCAACCGATACTCAATAAGTTCATGAGATGAAAACCAATGAGGAATTTCTTGACGTGCTTCTTCAACAGAACCTGAAGCATGAATCAGGTTACGTACTGCACGATCATCAGTATCTCCCATACTGTAAGAATCGAGTACAAAATCACCACGGATAGTACCGACATTTGATGTACGAGGTTCAGTCCCTCCGACAATTTTCCGAACCACCTCAACAACATGAGCACCTTGCCACACCATAATCACTACTGGACCAGATGTAAGATACTTCACCAACGCCTCAATCACTCGATCACCAACTTTAACTGGATCTTTTGAGGGTGGTATTTGCCCTTTCTTAAGATAGGCTTCAATAGCCTTTTCGCCTACTTTTCGTTTCCACTCAGGATCGATAGAGTAATGAGCACGCACATGCTCCTTGGTCGGAACAACAAACTTCATGCCAACCAATTTTAAACCTACCCGCTCAAATCGCTGAATAATTTCACCAATTAATGATCGTTGCACGCCATCTGGTTTAATAATCACAAGGGTCTGTTCAAACTTATGATGTGTTCGATCCCGCACCTTCTCCACAGTCTTTTTTTTCATACAAAAAACGTCAATTTACGTAGATTAATGGAGCTATTCTATCAAAAAAAGTGGCTCTACAACAAACTAATAATCGTATTGGAACCGCACAAATAACCTTTATGTTAATACTTCCTTGTACTAGTAACGTACCGCGCTACTACTTCACCGGCGGAATCATCTGTTGTGCTGTCGTTTTTTGATATTGGGCCATAATCAAAGCTTCTACCTGCGACCGCTCTTTGCCATACTTTAAATACGACAACTCCTTCAACGTATCAAGGTGGTCAGTTCTTACCGACGGAAGTGGTAGGGTTTCAATATTGAATGGTCGTGTTGGTTTCCCAGAAACAAGCATGCGAACAAATGCATTATGATTATCAACATTGATCAAATCATTGGCAGTGAACACAGGAGCAAACTGCTTCTCTAAAAACTCCGCATCTTCTGTTCCCACACGAAACGCGGCAATCGAACCCACGTTCCCAAACACTGCATTCTTTATTTCTGGCTGTAACTGTCCAATAAATTGGTGTGCTATGTGCAACGATAATCGATACTTACGCGCCTCAGAAAGAATTGTGGCGATCGAATCAGTTGTTACATTTTGAAACTCATCTATATACAAGTAAAACGGAGAAAGATTCTTATTCAAAGAATCTGCGCGAGATAACGCTGCCATAAGAATCTTACCGACCAATACAAGTCCGATAAGGTGTGAATTGATATCCCCCAACCGGCCCTTCGAAAGGTTCACCAAAAGAATTTTTTTACCATCCATTACTTCTCGAAAATTAAACGAAGAGTGTGGCTGCGCAATAATCGTACGCATGATGTCATTTGAAAGAAACCCATCAAATTTACTTGTGATGTAGGGGACCATATTAGCAAGTGACGCTTCACCACCTGCCTTTTCAGCAACTTCTTTCCAAAACTGAACAACAATAGGATTTTTACACTCCGCGAGTTTATGCATCCGAAAAGCTTTATCAGAAAGAACTCGAGACAGATCAAGTAACGTTGCGCCGGCACGCGGATCATCAACAACAAGCATTGCCGCATTTCTGAAATATTGTTCAAACATAGGACCTCCCGCGGTCTTCATATCAAACAATTTATTGAAGATCGAAAGCATTTCATTCACCACAAATGTTTTTTGTTCAGGATATCGGCTATCATACTCAAGCATATTGAGCGCCATGGACCGAGCCATGTATCCAGGATCAAAATAGATCACATCTTCATATCGTTCCTTGGGCACCTGCGCCAAAATATCCTGAACATCAGAGCCGTGTGGATCGATAAAGCAAACTCCCTCACCATTTTTAATATCCTGTGCAATCATCTGCTTAAGCAAGGTAGTCTTACCTGTACCCGTCTGACCAATAACGTACATATGGCGAAGCCGATCTTCCGGTGCCATACGGACCTCAATCTCCCCGCCCCGATCACGATTGATACCCAAAAGCACTCCATGAGGAGACATGGCTTGTGGTGCCGGTGCCGTACTCGATCGTGCAACTTTCAAATGAGGAGTACTTGCTCGTGATGTGCTTGGTAAATGAAATACCGTTGATAGTTCATCGATCGAGAACAAAAGTGCGCGTTCAGGAGTAAACAATCGGTATGTAAAATGATGCAGTGTATCAAGCAGCAATCCTCGAGATGGTCTTTGGAACACAAACATGTTACCGCTTGTATGTTCAAACTGATTAAACACCGACTCAAGATCAGAAAGAATCTCAGACGCGCTCTGTTCATCTGCAGCTGAAGCCACAAGCCGCAGATTTACCTCAACAAACGGACTTTCCACCTTGCGGCGAAGCGTTTCGAGTATCACTTGATCAATAGGTTCTTTATCTCCATCTTTTTTTGATACCTTTTTTATACCGAGCAAATCGCGTCCGATACCTTTAGCAAAATCAAAAAAGTGATCCCCTACCGTCTCAGGCCGAGAAAGCACATCTTCAATTGACGCCCCCTTAGCAACCTCTTCAATCATTTTTTGATATTGCTCTAAGCGGGAGTTGCTTGTAGGTTTAATCACAAATTGAATCGCGGCCCCTTCACCGTCTCTATCAATTTTTGAAAATGCATTCATGATCGCCGCGAGCGGATCATGCTCAAATAAATGCCACGTCTTTATAGGGAAAATTGGTTTCTTACGCAAAGATGCTGTTGTTGCCAATGAAACGCCCGTTTCATTAAAAATATTATAGTCATCTTTCCGTTCAACAATTCTTGCAAATGGAAAAGCCGCAAGAATATGTTTTTCAAACAAATCTCGCTTACTATCAGGTACTGAAGCATAAAAAATAAAATCCGTACTGTGATTCGCAACCGCAAGCTCAATCGTGTAGTATCCTGGGCCCTTACTCCCACCAGATACCGACTGCATACCAACGTAGAAATGATTCATTGCTGCCACCAGTTCTTTTAATACCCCTGAACGACGGCCTGTGTCCTCCTCTTCAGGAAGAGTAATCTCGTACAAAGTCATCTGGAGCGCCTTAAATACAGGATCACCCTCCTTAAGTCCCTCGATAGGAAACCCTGAACGGACATACTGTACTAAATAGCGCTCAAGATCATCCGCCAGGTGTGGATCATTTAACCGTGCAAGTACCGCAAATGCATTTTTAATACCTCGCTCATGTATAAGCTGTATCAATTCTGCAACTTTAGTGTCATGCTCTTCAGGAGAAAGACCAAGCGCCAATTCGTAGGCCAAACTATCAGATAACCGATGCTCAGGGTCTAATACCGTGGCCACATCTTGAGACACATATTCACGTACTGCCTCACGTGCTGCTTTTTCAGGCGCTTCAAGCCCATGTTCTTTTGCACGACGCTCAAACTCAAGCACTTGCTCACGCAAGTGTGCAATTTCCTGTTCGGGATTTTTAAATTGACTTTCAAAAAACTGTCGAGGTTCATTCATGCTGCCTATTATAACGCACCATACTTGTCTATTCAGATAAACCTATCCACGAACATCACGCACCTTGTGCTTCCGTAAATATCAACACCCCTTCAGGAACAACCGCCACAGTATGTTCAAAGTGAGCCGCAAGCGAACCATCTTTGGTGCGATAGGTATACCCATCGGGATCGAGTGTGATCGCCCCTTTTCCTGTTGTAAACATAGGTTCTATCGCAAATACCATACCCGGAAGCAATTCTTCACCCGTACCAACTTTCCCCGTGTTTAACACGTACGGATCTTCATGAACCGCGTACCCTACACCGTGCCCCGTTAGACCTTCAGCGATTGCATACCCATATTTCTTTGCTACTCTCTCAACAGCCGCCCCAATATCTCCTACATGACCCCCTGGACGTATCACAGCAATTCCCGCATCAAGTGCTTCTTTTGTTGCCTGTATCAGACGTGCCGCCTCTTTTGTTATAACTCCGACGGGAATAGTAATAGCGGCATCAGTAATCATGCCCTTATGATTGAGCCCAAGATCAAGTTTCACGATATCACCCTCACGCAATATTTTTTCAGGTTCATTAGGTATCCCATGGACAATCTCATCATTGACTGACACACATAAGACCGCAGGAAAAGGACGGTCTGCGTTTTCAGGTTGATATCCCAAAAATGCCGAATTATCGTCCCCGTCTTTTATAAGCTGTCGTGCCACATTTTCAAGGTGCAAGGTCGAAACACCTGATCGAACAAGACGCGCAAGCTCCCGTAACATCCGCGCGTGACGACGACCTCCTTCTTGAAGAAGGCTCATTTCTTCAACTGTTTTATACGTAACCGACATACAAAAAGTTATATCGAGCCAAGTCCGACAGCGGTGACAATATCATTAAATACCCGGTCAATCGACTGTGACGAGTCAATATGGATAAAATGATAATTCGGATTGGTACGATAATAATCAACTACTTTCATCACCTGATCATCAAACCACTGGAGACGTGTTTCGATATCTTCCGGATTATCATCTGCACGACCACGGGCTAAAAGCCTTGGAATCACCGTATCTCGGTGGGCATCCAAAAATAGAATGTACGGTTTCTCGCGTTGATAAAAAGAAAATGCGGTATCAAGTACATGTGCTTCATCAAACTTCCTCGGTGTCCCGTCAAAAATAAGATGGCAATCAGCCAACATATTTTGAACCAAAAATTGAGACCAGATACTAACAGTGAGAAATTCAGGCTGTAATCCACCACGATCAGCAACTACTTTTGCCAACCGTTGTGTATGAGTCTCCCCTTTCACAAACTCTCGAAACAAACGACCAGTCTCAACATGAATCACCGGCCGTTGTGGGTCATGTTTTGTAAAATATTCCTTTAATTTTTCTGCTTGCGTACCCTTACCACATCCTGAACGACCAACAAGAATGAAAGATTTTGGACTCATAGCCATAACAACATTGAGTATACCACGTAAGACAAAAACACCTCTAGTGAAGGGTTTTTGCTTTTAATATTCACGCATCGTCACTTGCGCGTTTACCCGACGTACCAAATCGAGCACCACCGAAACCACGATAAGGAGAGAAGTCCCGCCAACCGCAAGCGCTGAAATATTAGTCACTGAACGTATTGCGTAAGGTAACACCGCAATCAAAGCCAAAAAGAGTGCCCCAACAAGCGTAATACGCGTCAATATTTGTGACAAATGAATCGCAGTTGGATGACCGGGGCGGACACCAGGAATAAATGCTCCACTTTTTTGAAGATTGGTAGCGATTGTGTCTGGATCAAACGTAACTGCAGTGTAGAAATAAGTGAATGCAAACACGAGGACAAAGTAAGTTATTGCATACACCCATCCGTTGTTCAAAAGTGTGAGAACCGTGGTTGCGGTTTCCTTCACCCATACCGCAGGAATACTTGAAAGAAACTGGAAAAGCATCTGCGGCAAAATCAGAAGAGATAATGCAAATATGATAGGCATGACTCCCGCCTGGTTCACACGAAGTGGTAGGTACGTTGATACCCCGCCATATACCTTCATACCACGTACACGCTTCGCATACGTGATAGGAACAGGACGTTCCGCCTCCGTTACCATCACAACAGCAGCAATCACTAGTAATGCACCAAATATAAAGACTACATAGAGGGGAATTTGAGACACATCAAACGCAAACCAAAGCTGACCAATACTGGTTGGAAGTGAGGCAACAATACCAGCAAATATCAACATAGAAACACCATTACCAATACCAAACTCCGTCATAAGCTCACCAAGCCACATAAGCAATATTGATCCGGCGGCCACAGTCACAATGCTGGTTACTATTCCAAGGAAATCGAGCTGTGGCACAACACCTTGCCGTTCAAGTAGGAAAAGGAACGCATACGATTGAATAAGCGCGAAAGGAATCGTCAATAATCGAGAATACTGAGAAAATTTAGCCCGGCCAGCTTCACCTTCTTCATGATACATCTCCTTGAATTTTGGAAACATGAGTGTCAACAACTGCATAATGATTGTTGCAGTAATATACGGACCAACACCGAGCATTACAATCGATAAATTGGACAACCCGCCACCAGAAAACACATTGAACAAACCCAAAAATTGATTATTAGTGAGTAGCTCTTGGAGACGAATCACGTCGATTCCCGGCATCGGAATATTTGCAAGCAACCGAAAAAGAACGAGTGCCGCAATAGTAAAACCAACACGACGACGCAATATCGTATCTTGTAGTACCAACTTTAACTTTGAAACAAATGGCTCCATGATGAGCAATTAGGCGATAGTTCCTCCCGCACCAATAATTGCCTTGCGTGCGCCAGCCGAAACTGCGCAAGAAGAAACCGCCACCTTTATTGAAATAGTATTTCCAACTAACTTCACACCACGCACAACCTGAGCTGCTGTCAGCATACCAGCTGCAACCAACAACTCCGGGGACACTGGACCACCCTTTGGCATGCGTCTTTCAAGTGTGCGTAAAGAAATTGCTATTGGTTTTGGTGTAATAGAGGCAAAATGATAACCTCGCAATTTAGGCAACTTCTTAATAATGTCACGAAGTTCTGGTCGTTTCTTGCGACCAGCACGCGCATTTTGACCTTTGGTACCACGACCAGCGGTCTTGCCACGTTTACCACCACGCCCAACTGCGATGGAGCGTTTGTTCTTATGTACTCTAGCAAGCGAATGTAACTGCATAGTAATCGTTCTTATTTTTTAGCGCATGCTTCTTGTAGAGCAAGGATTGTTGCCCGCGCAATGTTCAATTTATTTTTTGACGGTGAGAAAATCTTAGCAGTCACCCCTCGCACACCTGCAAGCTCAATAACATTGCGCGCCGCTGAACCAGCAACCAAACCACGACCCGGTGCCGGCTTAATCATAATCCGAGCACTCTTATATTTAAGAAATATATCACGCGAGACTGAACCATCCTTTGTTAATGAGAGACGTATCATATGCTTCTTAGCGGCACGTACTGCCTTATCAATCGCAAAAGATGTGTCCCCCGCTTTACCAAGACCAACACCAACTGAACCTTTCTTGTCTCCAATCACCACCGCAACACTGAAGTTGAAACGGCGACCACCTGCGGCGACTCGGGCGACACGTCGAATATCGAGAAGTTTTTGGTCATACTCTTGACGAGGGCGCGCGTCACGAGACTGACGACGACCAGAAGAAGAACCCCCTTTCTTACGTCGGGAACCTTCTTTGCGTGAATCAGAAGCCTGCTCCTTTGTAGGAGTAACTTTTGTTACATCATCGACTGTCTTCTGTTCATCAGTAGTCATAATAAAAGTGGAAATAATATGTATTAAAAACGTAATCCTCCCTCTCGCGCACCCTCGGCTGCGGCACGGACCTTACCCGTGTACACGTACCCCGATCGATCAAAAACTACCTCGGAAACTTTCAAGGCAAGCGCGCGCTCTGCAAGTAACGTGCCAGCCTTTTTTGTCTTCTCGAGCAATGAGCCTGATTTTACTTCTTTAGTTGTAGCAGCTGCGAGCGTACGACCAGAAACATCATCAATCAACTGCAACGAAACACCAGTATTTGATCGATACACACATATACGTGGTCGCGTAGCAACACCAGACACTCGGGTTCTGATCCTACGATGACGTCGATCTCGCCTATCTGCACGTGTTGTTTTATTTGGTACGGGCATAAATCTTTTCTTTTATTATGAGGCTATACCGTCTTCTTACCCTGCTTACGACGAATAATTTCATTCTCATAACGAATACCTTTTCCTTTATATGGTTCAGGCTTCCTCAACGCTCGGACACGCGCAGCAAATTCACCAATCAACTCTTTATCAATACCAGAAATAGCCATCACACCCTTATTATCAATGATAACTTTCACACCCTTAGGAATAGCAATCTTGACAGGGTGAGAAAATCCAAGGGATAATACAATATCTGTTCCCTTAACATCCCACTTATAACCAACACCCTCGATAAGTAGCTTTTTTTCGTAGGCCTTAACAACACCAGCGATCATATTCTTAACATGAGCAGCGACTGTGCCCCACATAGCCTTCGTCGCCTTGTCCTCTGTAATAACAGTGGTGGCAATACCTTCTGGCTGCTTACTAATAGAAAGATTTGGGAAAGAAAAATCTCGTGAAAGCTCACCGAGAGGGCCTCTCACTGTGCAGACTGAATCCACCACTTCAACAGTGACACCAGACGGGATTGCAATAAGTTTTTTTCCAAGACGTGACATATATTTACCAGAGTTCAAACAACAACTCACCACCAAGCTTCTTTGCTCGAGCGTCTCTACCGGTCATAACACCCTCTGTGGTAGACAACACTGAAATACCCAAACCACTCTTCACCGGCTTAACCCCCGAGGCACCAATATACACACGACGTGATGGTTTTGAAATACGTTTTGCTCCATGCACTTTAGCAACACCTTTCTCTTGTGCCAGTGTCACCACGAGCTCCTTAATAATCTTCTTCCCCTTTTTTTCTATGGAATGAACAAAACCATGTTTCGTAAGAACTTCAGTAATGGCTTCGATGTGTTTACTATACGGCAGAACAACACGATCACGATTTGCTGCCGCGGCATTCTGAAGGCTAACAATTAAATTTGAGATTGAATCAGATGACATAAAAATTACCAGGATGACTTCTTGATACCAGGAATAAAACCTTCGTTTGCAGCCTCACGAAAACAGATACGGCACAATGAAAAAGCCCGCATAAAACCATTTTTTCGTCCGCACCGAAAACAGCGTCGAACGACACGGGTTGAATATTTCGGCGTACGAGCCGCTCGTGCTATAACTGACTTTTTTGCCATAATATTTTTTATACTCTGAACCGCAGAAAACCAATCCTATAAGGTTTTTTAAGGCGATACTATGAAACGAAGCCTTTGTGAAAAGGCTAGTGCTCTATGCTATCAACAAGGAAGTGCGATGTCAAACTTTACCGCACAACCACAACGTTTTTAAAGAGAACAAATCACTACCTACTTCCTTTCCCCTGCCCGAAGCGGAAATCCAACAAACTTAAAGAACGCCAAACCTTCCTGCTTTGTCCGGGCAGTCGTAACGACTGTCACAGACAAACCAAAAACATCTTTTAATTCTTCATCGCTAGTTTCAGGGAAAATAGTATGTTCTTTGATACCAATTGTAATATTACCGATAGCATCAACAGCTTTCTCGCTAATACCACGAAAATCTTTCGTCCGAGGAAGTGCAACATGGAGTAATTTATCGAGAAAACCAAACATACGAGGACCTCGCAACGTTACTTGATATCCTGAGGGATCACCCTGACGAACTTTAAAAGAGGCAATAGACTTCTTTGCACCCCGAATCGCTGGCTTCTGACCAGTAATTTTTGCCAAACGATCAGCAACAAGTTCAACTTTCTTTTTATCCTTGATCGAACCAATACCAGCAGAAACAACTATTTTCAAAATACGAGGACTTTGCATTGGATTCTTATACCCAAGTGTTCCCTTAAGTAAGGCGTACGCTTCTGATTGTAAAGTTTTAACATGTTTCATGGCAGTATTGTTATATAGTCTCTCCAGTCATTGCTACACGGGCCCTCTTCCCACCCTCACTCACAACACGGACACGTGTTGCTTTTCCTGTCTTTGGATGAATAAGTCCCACATTACTTACATTGATCGGCATAGGTTGTTCAACAATCTGACCTTTCTGATTGGTACGCCGAGCCTTTGCATGTTTCTTCACCACGTTCACACCCTCCACAATTACCTCATTACATGCAGGAAATGCTCGAATAACCTTACCGGTCTTACCCCGATCTTTCCCTGTCTTCACAATAACGTTGTCTCCTTTTTTTATATACATGGCAGTAATTACACAATTTCAGGGGCAAGCGATGCTATTTTTTGAAACCCTCGTTCAGCAACTTCGCGCGGAATCGGCCCGAACACACGCCCGGCAACCGGTTCAATCTTTGCTTTATCGAGCAAAATAACTGCATTTTCATCGAAACGAACATATGATCCATCAGTACGACGAAACGGTTTTCGCTGACGAACCACAATCGCCGGGAATACACCTTTCTTCTTTACTTGTTTACGAGGCTCTGCGCGCTGAATAGAAAGCACTACGATATCGCCAATCTCTGCGTAGCGACGCTTACTGCCACCAAGTACCTTGAAAATACGACCGATCTTACCACCGGAGTTATCTGCAATTTTTACGATTGAACGAGGTTGTATCATGGTAGTGTATTAAGAAACCACACGAAACCGCTTATCTTTTGAAACAGGTGCACACGGAACAATAACTACCTGATCACCTATATGTACTGTGTTACCAGGATTGTGTGCCTTGTAACGCTTTGAACGAAGTAAATACTTTTTGTATTTAGGATGCTTCACAAAGCGGTTCACCTTCACCACTACCGTATCTTTCATCTTATCGGAAACAACAACACCGGTAAGTGATTGTTTTATATTCTGCTGTGTAATTTCTGCGTTCATAAACAATGGTTATTATCGAGCAGACATGAGGCGAGCTCTCAACTCAGTTAAAATACGGGCAATATCTCGACGAACCATCACCCCAGCTTTCACATTCTTTTGCTTCGCCCCTGAACCACCAAACCGAAAAGAACGAAGTGCTTCCCGCTTTTCAACAAGCAGTTTATTCAATTCTGATGTTGTTTTCTTAATAATGGTGTTCATGTGAGTCGAGCTATAGTAGTGAAAAAAATCAAAATGGTCAATTAGTGGCGCACAATAATTTTTGATTTAAGCGGAAGTTTCGTTGCTGCTTTGCGTAAAGCCTCGCGCGCCTGTTCTTCGGTTACGCCGTCAACTTCAAGTAGTACACGCCCAGGTTTCACCTCAACACAATATCCTTGTGGATCTCCTTTTCCAGAACCCATACCAACTTCAGCCGCTTTAGCAGTATATGGACGATCAGGAAATACTCGTACCCAAATTTTACCTGTCTTACCAATAAAATGACTCATTACCTTGCGGGCAGATTCGAGTTGATTACTCTTTACCCGTGCACTCGAAAGCGCTTTTAACCCAAAAGAGCCGAAGGCAACAGCAGTACCTCGATGCTCTACCTGCGCCGCGTAACGAGCCGCGCCCACACGCTTCGTTTGCCACTTTCGATATTTTACTTTTTTAGGAAAAAACATGGCAATATAAATTATTTCTCCTGGCGTGACTCAGCGCGCTTCTCTTTAAAAATTTCTCCACGGTAAATCCATACTTTAATACCAATATCTCCATACGTCATATGGGCCTTTTCACGTGCAAAATCAATGTCCGCGCGCAAAGTCTGGAGCGGAATTTGACCACGCTTAATCTCTTCACGACGTGCCATATCAGCACCACCCAAACGACCACCAAGATATACTTTCACACCGAGAACATCGCGATTTGCGGCAACCTTTTCAACAATCTGCTTCATGACACGACGGAACGGCATGCGCTTTTCAAGCTGCTCAGCAATCATATATGCAACAATGGCAGCGTTTGATTCAGGGGAACGAACCTCTTCAACATCAAGCTTCAAATCTTTAGTCTTACCACCAAGTTTTGCCATAAAAGCGGCAACATCTTTCTTGAGCTTCTCCGCCCCCTCACCCGAACGACCAATAAGCATACCTGGTCGTGATGTGCGAATAAGCACCCGTGTCATTTTTTGGCTACGCTCAATATCAACTCCTGAAATATACATACCACGAAGTTTTTTCATCAAATACTCGCGCAACAGCAAATCTTCCTTGAGATATTGCTGGTATGCACCACGTTGCGCAAACCAACGTGATTTCCAATCACGGATAGTGCCAAGGCGATGACTATAAGGATGGACAATGTGTGTCATGGTAGTAAGTGAGTATCGTTAGGTTTTTGAAACAACCTTCTTATCTCTACGAGCTGACTTCTGAAGAGGCTTCTCGGCAACCTGATCAAGTACAATCTTAATGTGACTAGTGCGTTTTTTATATGGATGCGCAGAGCCACGAGATACCGGCATAAAACGCTTCAAAACAACACCCTCGTCAACACGGATTTCCTTGATGACGAGGGTTTCTGGATCAATTTTTTCATTATGTTTCGCATTTGCAATTGCGGACTGAATAACACTCATCACAGGCAATGCTGCACGCTTTGAAAGAAATGAAAGTGTTGAAATCGCTTTTGAGACACGCTTACCGCGTACAAAATCAGCAACAAGACGAACCTTGCGTGGTGATTGGCGGTAATTTTTAAGTGTCGCGGTAATCATAAAATATTATTTCTTTTTCTCTTCGGTGGCTGGTTTAGCAGACTGTGCGGCAGCAATTTCTGCGGCCTTCTTTTGAGCTTCCAATTCCTTCTGCATCTTACCGCCATGTTTCACGAATTTACGAGTCGGGGAAAATTCACCTAATTTATGACCAACCATCTCTTCTGAAACAAACACATCAATGTGTTCACGGCCATTATGGACACCGAAATGAAACCCGACCATTTCAGGAGAAATCGTGGATGATCGTGACCATGTCTTAATAAGACCCGACTGCTCGGGGCGTTTACCAGCGATCTTTTTTAATAATCGCTCATCAATATATGGTCCTTTAGAAAGTGATCTTGACATAAACTAGGTGTACTATTTTCCGTTATCCACACAACAATAAGGACTAAGAGAAAATAAATCAGCCCGTTTTGAGCCGTGGGGACAATACTAGCAAACGTAAAATCCTTGTCAAATGAGCTCCGTTTAGAAGATGTTGAAATGATATATATAGGTAAAAACACAAAGCAATAAATCAACCATATGAAACATACCAAATACAAACTAACCAAAAACCCAAAAAAAGGGGCCAGATTATCCACATACGATAATTGTATCCGTCAACACACCTGTTATGCTGACGATATACTTTTGGATTTAATAAATAAGTTTTAATATGAAAAAGCATCCCCTCAACTTCAACACGTTCATTCACACCGTGTTTGCAAGTCTGTTCCTTGGCTCTCTCCTCTTTATAATTTTGAGCATTTTTATTGGCGCAAGTGTTATACGTCTTGAATACTCAAACCAAGAAACATTAAGCAGTTACTAAACATCCAGCATCAAAACGCACCCCGTGACGGGGTGCGTTTTGCTTGCTTGGTGTTAGTACTAACTATTTTTACTACCAACACGACGTCTGGACACAATAAGACGATTGCTATATTTCTTGGCACGGCGAGATTTCTGACCCTTACCAGTAGGATTGCCATAAATATCGACAGCACGTCTCGTGCCACGACCTTGACGGCCTTCACCACCACCATACTTGTGGTCACGTGGATTCATGGCAGTACCGCGCACAGTCGGTCGAATACCGAGCCAACGAGAACGACCTGCCTTACCGAGATTAACCAATCGATTCTCTTCGTTACTGACAGAACCAATCGAAGCATATCCAGCGGCCGGCACTTTGCGCACCTCACTTGAAGGCATCTTAAGGTTGATGTAATCATTTTCAACCGCAATCACCTCAGCAAATGAACCCGCAGATCTAACCATTTTGGCGCCACCACCTATTTTTACCTCAACATTATACACAAAGGCACCAATCGGAATCTTGCGCAACGGCAAGCGATTACCCACCGTCAATGGTGCATTCTCAGAGGTAATAACTGTATCGCCAACTTTGAGACCCTTTGGAGCGAGAACATAACGCTTTTCACCATCCTTATAACATACAAGCGCAATAAAACCAGTACGATTTGGATCGTACTCAATCGTCTTTACGACCGCTGGAATATTGATCTTGTCGTAGGAGAAATCAATAAAACGGAATCGGCGCTTATGACCACCTCCTTTATGTCGCATCGTAATACGACCACGATTGTTGCGACCATCACCACGACGAAAGCCAGACACCAATGATTTTTCTGGTGTATCAGTCGAGAGTTCCCGACGGAACGAAATAGCACTCATTGAGCGACGTGATGGACTTGTAGGAGCGTAATGTTTCATAAAAAAATAATACTAATGATTATACAAGCTCAATTTTTTCACCTTTCTTAAGATACACATACGCCTTCTTACCACCACCTTTCGTACCACGACGACCACGAACTACAACATTCTTTGTTGGTATCATCACAATATTTACTTTACGTGGGGCGACTTTAAACTGAGCTTTTACAGCAGCGGCAACCATGTAAGCATTCGCCTCTTTACTCACATCAAATACATACACACTCTGCTCATGATGACCTGCAGCCTTCTCAGTAATACGTGGCTTAATAAGCACCGACATCACATCAGCTCCACGACGAGGTGGCAGTGCAACTTTTTGCGCCTCAACCGGTACCACATCAACAATTTCTGCAACTTTTTTTGTTTTTCTAAAGAGTGCCATGGGAGTTTATTTTTTTACTTCTTTACGACGAACTGGCGGAGCGACACGCTTTTTGAGTGTTGCCATAGCCTCATCAGGCGACACAAATGCCACAAACCGATACGTCATGAGCTGTAGGGGATTAACCGCTCCTGTCGTAGTCACAAGCACGTTACCAATATTCTGAAATGCTCGCACTAATGAAACAGGAAGCTCCGGCAATGCAAGGAGCAGGGCATTTCGCTTTTTGCCTGAAAGATTTTCGAAACCTGTTACACCAGATAACGCGCCAATGACCTCAATAGCCTCTTTAGTCTTACCAGAGAGCTTCAAACCATCAACAAATAGCACCTCGCCTTCCCCGTACTTCTTACTGAGGATGGACGCGAGCGCAGCACCCTTCATACGACGAGGAATAACCTTATCATAGCGCTTTTCATTACGTGGACCATGAGTGATACCACCACCAACCCAGATAGGAGAGCGGGAAGAACCGTGACGAGCACGGCCGGTACCTTTCTGTCGCCATGGCTTTTTACCACCACCAGACACTTCGCCACGACCCTTCGTGTGGGCCAAACCTGCTCGATCATTTGATTGCATCGAGGTGATAACTTGGTGCACGAGATCAGCTTTCCAAGCCGCACCAAACACAGCCTCAGGAAGAGTTACTGATCCTTTCTTTTTACCGTCTTGATTGTATACAGTTGCGTCCATGTTGGTATGTATTAGCCTCGAATTTCAACAATCGTACCTGCGCGGCCCGGAACAGCGCCTGAAACAAGAATCTTACCGGCATCGGCCGACACACCGACAATACGAAGGTTCTTTACCGTAACACGGTTTCCACCCATGCGTCCAGCCATGCGCATACCCTTTGGAACACGCGTACGCAAACCACCACCAATAGAACCGGGCTCACGTTCTGAGTGTTTCTGACCGTGTGTGCGTGGGCCACCATGGAACCCATGGCGCTTCACCACACCCTGAAAACCACGTCCTTTTGTTGTTGAGCTCACCTCAACCACATCACCAACGGTAAACACAGTCGGGATAATAGCATCACCTACTTTCTGAGTTGGAGCCTCTGTGAGACGAAATTCACGGAGTTCCGTAAACGGACCAGCGCCTTTCAAGTGGCCCTTAACCGCTTTGCTGATATTTTTCTCACGGCGGGCACCTACCCCAACCTGCACAGCATGGTAACCATCTGACTCAACCGTTTTGACCTGCGTAATAATATTAACCGGCGCCTCAAGCACCGTGACTGGTGTTACAACACCGTCTTCTGAAAACATCTGCGACATGCGCAGCTTTTTACCAAGAATGAATTTCATATATATCCGTTTGCACGTACCGTATCCCGAGCTGTCTTTAGCGAGGGACCGCCATCCGTGCGACGCGTTGCAGTACCTTACCAAACCCACCCAAAAAAGTAAAGAGGTTTTAATCTACTAAAATTACAAGCCCTGAATCATTTTTTTAATCAATTAAGTATCGGGTCTATCCATTTTTTATTTATTATATGAACCATAACCCCAACAAGAATACCTCCACCGATCATTAATAGAGAAAATGCCCCCATTTGGGGGCATTTTCATCGTGTTTCAGGACGTATCGAGTGAATCCTTACATCATTTTCACATCAATGTTCACTCCTGACGGGAGCGAGAGGTTCGTGAGGGCCTCGATCAATTTCCCTGACGGGTTGATGATATCGATGAGACGCTTGTGAATGCGCATCTCGAACTGTTCGCGCGCGTTCTTATACACAAATGCGGCACGGTTCACCGTATACTTTTTGATTTCAGTCGGCAACGGAACCGGACCCAAGACGGTCGCATCGTGCCTGATTGCCGTATCAATAATCTGTTTGACTGACGCATCGAGAATCTTGTGTTCGTAAGCACGAACACGGATGCGGAGTTTCTGGACAACATCACCCTTCGCTGCCGGCTTTGCCACGCGCGGTGCGCGCTTCTTGGCCGGAGCCTTCTTCTCTATCGCTGGTGCAGTAGTACTCATAATAATGCGTCAGGTTAGGATTTATTTGACCACTTTCGTGACCACACCGGCACCAACAGTCTTGCCACCTTCGCGGATAGCAAAGCGCATCTTTTCCTCAAGCGCGACCGGGGACACCAACTTGACCTTAAAGGTCACCGTATCACCTGGCATAACCATTTCAACCTTCTCTGCAAGGGTCACCTCACCAGTCACGTCCGTGGTGCGAATATAGAACTGCGGCTTGTATCCATTAAAGAATGGAGTATGTCGACCACCCTCTTCTTTCTTCAGAATATACACCTCTGACTCAAATTCAGTGTGCGGAGTCACAGTACCTGGCTTCGCGAGCACCTGACCACGGCTCACATCCTCCTTCTTTGTACCGCGCAAAAGGATACCTGCGTTGTCACCAGCCATACCTTCCTGCAGTGACTTGTTAAACATTTCGATACCAGTGATAGTTGTCTTTGCGGTCGGAGTGAAACCAACAATTTCGATTTCATCACCAACTTTACAGCGACCACGCTCAATACGACCAGTCACGACCGTACCACGACCTTCGATTGAGAAGATGTCTTCAATCGGCATCAAGAATGTCTTATCAACTTCACGAACCGGCAATGGAATTGCCTCATCAAGTGCCTTCAAAAGCTCCTTAATCTTCTGTGACCATTGATCAGTGTTATCCTTGGCCTCAAGCGCCTTTAATGCAGCACCACGAATCACCTTAGCATTCTTGCCATCAAACTGATATTTCGTCAGTAAATCACGGATTTCCTCTTCAACAAGATCAATGAGATCCGTCTCAGGCACCAGATCACACTTGTTGATAAACACAACGATCTGAGGAACACCAACTTGGCGAGCCAAGAGAATGTGTTCACGTGTCTGTGGCATCACACCATCAGTTGCCGACACAGTCAGAATCGCGCCATCCATCTGGGCCGCGCCGGTAATCATGTTCTTAATATAGTCAGCGTGTCCCGGACAATCGACGTGTGCATAGTGACGCGTATCTGATTCGTACTCAACGTGAGAAACAGCGATCGTTACGATTTTTGAATCATCGCGAACCGTACCACCCTTTGCGATATCTGAGTAGTTCTTAACCTTTGCGAGACCATCACGAGCTTGCACCGCAAGAATTGAAGCGGTGAGAGTCGTCTTGCCGTGGTCAACGTGACCAATCGTACCAACGTTGACGTGTGGCTTACTGCGATTGAATGCTTCTGCCATGTGTTTATTGTTACTAACCCGAGTCCCCGTGCGATCTTCACGCGCGATAGGGCGAAGATCAGACGGCGACATCGGCGGAATGTCTTGCGTTCTATGCAAGCACTCCGTCAAATAATATTGCATTGAGGCCCTTTTATACACCGAACAACATCAGTGTACAGAAAAAGAAACACACAAAATGCGTACCGTTCATCATAACAAACAAAAAAACGAAGTCAATCAAGCATATATAACCCGAAACATATGTAATAAAAATCACCAACCTTCCCCGAGAAAGATTGGTGATCGTGACTACGCTACCATCAGTAGTAATACCGACGAGGAACCACAACAACCGGCGGTGGTAGCACGGCCAGATTAGGATGCGCTTGACCGGTTATGGGTGGAGTCGGAATCGGTGCCGCCGGCAAAGCATAACCCCGCCGCCAAGCCTCCTTCTGTCGCTCACTCCACTCCTGTGCCTCGATCGCAAGGTACCGTTGCGCCGCAAGATTTTCCTCGTGGCGCCGTTGCAACTGTTCCATATAACGACTATGCCGTCGTTCCGGGATACTGCACCCGATAGTACCCACGCACAGTGCGCACAAACAGAGGTATAGGTATCTCAAAAGCAATACCCCTGCGCCGATACAGTGCAGGGGTATGTACCTATATAACCAATACCAAATCTATTACTTACGTGACTCAATAATCTCTTTCGCGACGTTTTGCGGCACCACTTCGTAGTGATCAAATTCCATTGATGAGGATCCACGACCTTCCGTCATTGAGCGGAGTGCGGTCGTATATCCAAACATTTCTGACAAAGGTACCTTTGCATGAATCACTTTATTCATACCGCGCTCATCAACATTTTCTACCGCACCACGCTTACTTGAAAGGTGCCCAGTCACGTCTCCAATAAACTTATCAGGCACCACCACCTCAAGCTTCATAATTGGCTCAAGAATAACAGGCTTTGCCGCTCGAGCAGCCTCCTGAAACGCTTGTGAGGCAGCAATCTTATAAGCAATTTCAGACGAGTCCACATCGTGGTACGAACCATAAGTCAATTCACAAGAAATATTGACAACAGGGAATCCTGCCAAAATACCCCGACCCATAGCCTCACGCACACCCTTCTCAACGGCTGGAATAAATTCTTGCGGAATGACACCCCCCTTGATTGAATCAACAAACTCAAAATCATCATAGCGCTTCACGTTTTTCGGTATTTTCTCTGGAGGAGTCATGCTCATCTGCTTGATATTGAGCTTAACGTGACCGTACTGACCCTTACCACCCGTCTGCTTGATATACTTATGCTCAGCTTCAGCGGTGCCTAAAATTGTTTCGCGGTACGCAACTTGCGGCGCACCAACGTTCGCCTCAACACCGAACTCACGCTTCATACGATCAACCATGATTTCAAGGTGTAGCTCACCCATACCCGCAATAATTGTCTCGCCCGTCTCCTGATTTGAGGAGATGCGGAACGTCGGGTCTTCATCAGAAAGGCGCTTCATGGCCATACCCATCTTCTCTTGATCAGCCTTTGTCTTCGGCTCAATCTTCATCGAGATAACAGGCTCCATGAACTTGATAGGATCGAGAATGATTGGATTCTCTTCATCACAGAACGTATGAGATGTTTTTGCATCCTTCAGACCAACCGCTGCCGCAATCTCACCCGCAAACACTTTTTTCACCTCTTCTCGTTTATCAGCTTGCAAACGCACAATACGAGAAAGGCGCTCTTTCTTGCCCGTTGTAGCGTTGTAAATATATGAACCTGCCTCAATAGAACCAGAGTACACACGGAAGAAGGTCAACTGTCCTACATACGGATCAGACTGGAGCTTAAACGCCAGTGCCGCAAACGGTTCTTCATCAGAAGCATTGCGATACATTGGCTCATTGTTTGCCGGATTAATACCGTGAACTGGGGGAATATCAAGCGGGGATGGCAAGTAGTCAACCACGGCGTCCAACACCAATTGCACACCCTTATTCTTCAGGGCAGAACCGGTAAAGACTGGGAACAGTTTCGCCTCGATAACCGCCTTGCGAATAACCTTTTTCGCCTCATCAACGGAAATTTCTTTTCCATCAAGATACTTCTGCATCAAAGTGTCATCAAATTCAGCAATCTTTTCGATCAATGCCGCGTGGTATTTCTTTGCCTCCTCAAGGTATGCCTCTGGAATTTCCTTTTCAACCACCACAATACCCTTCTCGCCCTCTTGGTAATATGCCTTCATCTTCAAAAGATCAATGACTCCTTCGAAGTTTTCCTCCAAACCAATAGGAATCTGCATACGAACCGCATTTTTGTTGAGTCGATCAAGAATTGAAGCATAGGAACGCTCAAATGAGGCGCCCATGCGATCGAGCTTGTTAATGAAGCAGAGACGTGGCACGTTTCCTTCGTCGGCATAGCGCCAGTTGGTCTCTGATTGAGGTTCCACACCCGCTACACCATCAAACACCACCACGGCTCCGTCGAGCACACGTAGCGATCGTTTCACCTCAGCGGTAAAGTCGATGTGGCCTGGCGTATCAATAATGTTAAAACGTACCTTCTTGCTAGTATCCTCCTTGGGCATATAGGTTGGATTCCAGAAGCAGGTAATAGCAGCAGCTGTGATCGTGATACCACGCTCACGCTCCTGTTCCATCCAGTCAGTGACGGTGGCACCCTCATGCACTTCGCCGATCTTATGGATCATGCCGGTGTAATACAAAATACGCTCAGACGTAGTTGTTTTTCCTGCGTCAATGTGAGCAATGATACCGAAGTTACGAACTTTCTCTAATGGATAATCGCGATTCATAGTAGAGGGCGCACGGCGAAATAAGAATAAAAAAGCGCCGAAGCGTTCTCGCTAGCGTACAGTAAAAATAACTAAAAAGCAAAAATTCTTCAAAAGACTTCATCAAAAGGCACACCCTTAAAGAATCTATACCCCAAGTAACGAACAAAACATATATTTATTGGCTAACACCCACAATTTCAAGGAAAAAAGCTCCCCTTCGAAACTCTTCCTAAGAAAGATAATCCAAAATCATTACAATAAAATGCCACGGTGGTGGCATTTTATTGTTTTCTAAAAATCAAATACGGACAAATTTACCACGCAAAGTGTGCAAACGCCTTGTTTGCTTCGGCCATCTTGTGTACATTTTCACGCTTCTTGACCGCCTCGCCCTCATTCTTGGCTGCAGCCATAAATTCAACTGCGAGTTTCTTATTAATTGGTTGACCTTTTTTACCTCGTGCCGCTTCAATTAACCAGCGCATTGAGAGTGCCATACGGCGCTCAGGGCGAACCTCAACAGGAATCTGGTAGTTTGCACCGCCAACACGACGAGAGCGCACTTCGACATTGGGTGCTGTATTCTGAAGAGCTGTTTCAAAAATCTCAATAGGATTATCAGTTTTTGCTTCTTTCTTTATAATTTCAAATGCACCATAAACCGCCTTGCGAGCAGCAGTTTTTTTACCACCTTCCATAAGGTAATTAACCAACTTTTCGACCTTAACCGACTGATACACCGGATCAGGACCAACAATATTACGATTTTTTACGGGGCGACGCATGTGTTATATGTATTATGCAGCCGGAGCTTTAGGCCTCTTGGCACCATACTGGCTACGACCTTTGCGACGATTCTCAACACCGGTAGCATCAAGACGTCCACGAACAACAGAGTAACGAAGACCAACATCCCTCACTTTTCCACCACGAACCATAACCACTGAATGTTCTTGAAGTGCATGACCCATACCCGGAATATATGCGGTCACTTCCATACCATTTGAAAGACGAACACGAGCAATTTTTCTGATTGCGGAGTTTGGCTTCTTTGGTGTTTTGGTTGTTACTTTAGTACAAACACCTCGCTTAAAAGGTGAGGCGAAGTTAACCGGTCGATTTTTAATCACGTTAAACGAACGTCGCAAAGCGACTGAAGTTGGTTTCCTTTTGGAACTCTTGCGAGCTCGTTTGACTAACTGGTTTAATGTTGCCATTGCGTAAAAAACGAAGTGCCCCCTACTCTAATATGAGCCCAACTAAATTGCAAGTGCTCAGTCGCCACTACACTCTCGTCACCTGCTAGAAGAACGACACGCCCGTTAACAGTTTGAAGAGCGCCCCCACAATGGGAATTAGTACATCAGCAAAGAAAAAAGCAAAAATAATAACAAGAAAGAATCCATACTGTTCAAGTACTGAACGGATAAATTGGTATTGGTACGGCAAGATCGAAAAAAGAAGCTTGGAGCCATCAAGTGGGGGAATGGGGACAAGATTAAAAACCGCCAAAAAAAGATTAATAAGAACAATACCAAACATCATATTGGAAGCCGCTACTCCTACCATCTCTCCAAAAAAACGGATAATCAGAGAGAATACAAGTGCAATAAACAAATTAGCCGCTGGACCAGCCGCAGCCACAATAGCCTCACCCCATTTTCCTCTTAAATTATAAGGATTAAACGGTACCGGCTTTGCCCATGCAAACACAAACCCAGCATTTGAAAGCACCAAAAGCAACGGGAGCAATATGGAGCCGATCGGGTCCAAATGCGGCAACGGATTAACAGTAAGTCGATTGGCATATCGTGGTGTTGGGTCACCCAAAAAGACCGCGGCATAGCCATGAGACACTTCATGAAGCACAACCGAAACCAAAAGAATAGCGATGTTAAAAAAAATATCCATGTGTTGCAATTTGTACACCTTATGCTACCATAGCGCCTACGTTTCAAATATATGGCTTACGAATGTCCTGTAACCAAACGCACCTCTCTTATGGGAGGATCATACAGCAACAGAACCCGCGCAACACAGTTCAATCCCTGTGGTAATCGCCGTCGCCAACTGAACCTCCAAACAAAACGAGTGTATATTCCTGAACTTAAGAAAAAAGTTATCGCAACACTCTCAACAAGAGGATGGAAGACTGTCGCAAAGAAAGGCGCTTACGCAACCTTCAAAAAAGCAGGTCTCATTTAACCCATTGAGACTGTATACTCACAAACACTCCACCTTCTTGTGTGGAGTTTTTTGTTCCGAATTACACAACTGTTTAAATATCTTGTCAAAACATACCAACAAGAAACAGCCTCATGAGAGACTAGTCTTATTTTTTATCAATCTCAAGGTGTAATGGCGTCGTAGTACATACACCCGTGGTTGTCCACATACGTCCATCTGAATAAAAAGAAATATGTCCCAAGTCAGCAGTATTCAATACACACGCCCCGACTCTCTGCACCCGCTTCATAACGGTTGGTTTTGGGTGACCATACTGATTACCCTTACCGGCAGACACGACCGCGTATCGAGGTGAAGTTACCTGTAAAAACACTTCGGCACTTGAAGTTTCAGAACCGTGATGGCCAAGCTTCAATAAGTCAACATCGAGACGAGCACCATCTTTTGTCACTAAATACTCCTCGACTGTGTCGGGTGAATCGCCACTAAAAAGAGCACTTGTGGAACCAAAACGAAGTACACCAACAATAGAAGCGGTATTACTTTCCCACCCGCGCGGATTACGATCAGGAAAAAGCACCTGAAATGTAACACCGCCACCTAAATCAATCCTTGTTCCTCGTATACCATATACGATAGGTACCCCCTCCTTTACTACTGCACGTTCAAATGCCTCAGCAACACCAGTTGTTGATACGTTTCCTGAAACAACAATTGATCCAATTGAAAATCGAGAAAGCACTTCCGATAATCCTCCAATATGATCGGCATCTGGGTGTGTCGCTACTACAACATCAATATGACGGTCGGCCGCTGACATAACAGACGCTAATCCAGCCAACACCTTCCCGTCCTCCCGACCACCGTCAATCAACATGTCGCGTCCACTCGGTGACCGAATATACAGTGCATCACCTTGCCCCACGTCAAGAAATGCAACAAAAAGCTCATTTGTTTTCCCATCAGCAAACGTAATATACCCACTCACCAACGAGATAAGAAAAAGAACTACAAGCACCATGAATCGCGCGGAAGAACGATCGTTCATATGAAAAGTATACGCCCAAAATTACTGCATGCTATACTCACCACAATACGTATAACTAATTATTATGAAGACATTTGAAGCAAAAAAATTTAATATCCAGAAACTCATCGGTATTTCTGAAAAAACAATTGAGGAACACGTGAAGCTTTATGAAGGCTACGTAAAACACGCAAATCTTATTCGTGAACACATTGAAGAGTTAGCAAGAGAATCAGAAAAATTTGCATACGAATTAGCTGAGTTGCAACGACGTTTTGGATTTGAATTTGGTGGCATTAAAAACCACGAATGTTACTTTACAGCCCTCGAAAATGGGCCAACAATACTTTCACCAAAGAGTAGCCTCAGCGAAATACTTACCCGAGAATGGGGTTCAGTAGAACACTTCACAAATCGCTTCAAAGCAATTGCACTCACCCGAGGTATTGGGTGGGCAAAGCTCGTATATGATCCTCAGGAAAAAACTCTACTCACCGTATGGATCGACGAACAACACCTCGGCCAATTGCCTGATACTACAACCATTCTAGCGCTTGATATGTGGGAACACTCATTTGTTGCTGACTATCAACCTAGCGGTAAAAAACAATACGTCGAAGATTTTTTCAAAAATCTAAACTGGTCAGTTATTGAAAAAAACTACGAGATAGCTGCCCGCACATAAATTACAAAGAGGAACCAGATGTCATTTCCTCATGGGCATGATCACGTACGATACCATACATATACATAATCCCTGACCCCAAAAAAATATATGCGCCAACCATCCATACCGATGAAAACGGTGACACAGTAAAAAAGGACCACTCACCACCACACCATTGTGCAACACGTATTACCCACATAAGGAGTACGTGTGTTATGAGTCCACTTAAAAGGGCAACCTGAGGCGCAACTAATGCCACGCCTGCCGTGACTGTTCCCAGGAGCATCGTGACAGGTATCAACGGGAGTGCCAACACATTCGCGGGTAACGAAAGCAGTGATACGCTCCCCGAGGTATACAAGAGGAGTGGTAACACTAATATATTAGTAGCGATCGTTGACGCGACGATATTTCGCAATGCGAACCGTTGCGAAACCCATGATACATATCTTTCAATAATTGGTGATACATAAATAACAGCAATCGTTGCGATAAATGAAAGCTGAAATGATCGATCGAACAATAATACATATGGATTAAGCGTGATCATAATTAATCCAGCAAGCATGAGTGCCCGAGATACGTGATACCGACGGCGCACCACCTGCGCTAAGATAACAAGAAGTGCCATCAACGCCGCCCGAACCGCGGTTGCCGACGCTCCTGCCATGGTAGCGTAAGCAACAATGGAGAACGCTCCAAAAAAGAGACTGATTGATCGGGGTAGCCGTGAAGCAGCGCGGATGATCCAATCAGCAACAACTGATAAATTGTACCCTGATAACACAACGATATGAATCAATCCGGCTCGACGAAAAAAATCCTCAAGGTCTGCCGGTAGTCCACGCTGCGAACCAAACAAAATACCAAATAGTAGCTCAACCGAGGGAGACGGAATAACAAGGGCGAGAGCGCTCATTAACCGTTCCTTACATGCAAATAGTAAAGATACCATCGGATTACCATCCCCAGAAAAAACCAAAGAAACATGTGGTCGCTCAATTATATGCATGACACCAAAACGTCTCAGGTATGATGCGTAATCAAATACCCGTCCCGCATCTGTTTCAAATGACGTGGGTGACGTCACTATGCCACTTACTGAAATACGATCACCGTATGACCATTTCGGATATGTCGGAACTCGCACAAGTACCGTTCCATCCACAAACGTTCCTGTACCTTCAATACCTGCCACGATATCTGACACAAAAAGCATCGTGTGACTTAATCGCTCGTCAGGCTCACGGATAATGGTTCCGACAAATCCAATGCGGGCACCCTCATGTGACACCAGCCACGGATCCATGGGTATCGCGCGCGCATACATCCACACCATACCAAAGCAAGTCGTAAGTACGCCTGCCGCCGTAACCATAGAAAAACGCCCACCTGGCCATTCAAAAAAACGAAACAAAAAACACACACACGCGCTCACACAGGCCCCTACACCAATATAAAACAAAGGTATGGTAATAAAAGAGGCAATAGCAATACCACCAATGAAACCACTCGATGCTGTATAAAACAACCGATCACACATGACACTAATCATACTCCTGTCATACATCACACATGAACACTCGCAGAAATTTCCTTGTACAGAAAGAAAACACTTGCTACACTCGCCACAGATGCTCTATGAAAAAAGAAAAAAACATGCATATCCCTACTGTGGGAATGGTTTTGGTTCTTATCATCGCTGGTGCAGCAACCGAACAGATTATTAGTTGGTATACTGCGCTAGCCATCGGATACGTTATAGGCAACCTAACCTGGGTGTGTACATTTCTATTCGACATCTATTGGTGTACGTATGTTGGCCATCAGTCTACGCCAACGAGATGGTACTATCTCACACAAATAGGACTCTCATGCTTTTTCTTGTGGCCTCTTGGCCTTATGTTAGAAGCAACACTCTATATTCACCCCACACTACACAAAAAAGCCTATAGAAACTAGTGACACACGCCCCCCGCAACCACTGGGGGCGTTTACATACCCTTAAATTCAGCAAAAATAACTTTTTCATCTTCAGCAGATAACGCCTTGCGATACCGCGCACCTTTCACACCTTTCACTCGTTGCTCACACGCTGCCCACGTATCATGAGTCGTAATGATCCCACCAACCATAGAAACATATGAATATGCCTTCCCCGAACGACCAACTCGTTGCGACGAAGTATAGAGACCCGTGGGTGTGTTAATTGGTATACGATACCCTGCGCGTGACCCTCGATAAAGAACAATGGGCTGATTATCAGCAAAAGTTGTAGCGATGCGATCACACCGCTCGTTAGCATCATGGCCCGCATGGCCCGCAACGCGTCGCCACGATACAGACAATGACGCAGCCACATCATCCAATGATTCCCACAAATCTCGATTTAAAACTTCACCATTTTCTTTCGTCTTCCATCCACGCTGCTTCCAGCCTGCCACCCAACGTTCCATACCATTCACCACATACGAAGAGTCAGAAAAAACAATTACCGGAGTACGTCGCTCTTGTGCGCGCACTTCATGGAGTGCGACTGATGCAGCCAACAATTCCATTCTATTATTTGTTGTACGCTCTTCACGACCGCCTAGCTCAATGACGTCCATATCCGTCGCAATGATGGCTCCCCAACCACCAGGACCTGGGTTACCACGCGAGGAACCATCAGTAAAAACAAGAATTTGATTTGCCATAAAGGCAAAGTATACAAGATAGAACTCATTTTCCGTAATTTATAATTAACAAACCTCGCATGTCTCCATGCGAGGTTGTGCAACATTACTCTCTTGCTTCAGCTTCCACACCTGCAAAGAGCCATCCACCTTGCCAGAGGTGAGATTGATGTCGATCACATTCTGCGTCGATGAGCTTGCGGCCATTCGAACCCTTCTTACACCAAAACGAACACACCGACCTGTTATTATCATGCCATTGAGTACCAATGGAATACTGCCTTAAAAAATTGGGATCGTCCCGCAGGACCGCCAGGATCAATTGTGGTGATGCTGGTCGTAACTCACGCTCTTGATATTCATCAAAGAGCTTTTGACACGCCCAATCCTCGTTTGACTTCGGAAAAAAAGTCACCTTGAACTCTCTCGCCGGCCCACTCAAAGGTGGAATGCGGACCAGGCTTGCTAAACGTTCATGCTCGTCCCCCATTGCTGATGGAGCGAGCTCAACCTGCGCATCTCTAACAAAGTTTCCCCACGGGGCACGAGTCTCACAGAAAACGGTTCTCTCAACCAGACCTGAATTGAGTTGAACCAAACGCGTCAAAAGTTTCACCTGTGCTGTTTGTAAGCTTTTTAGCCCTAGAACCCTTTGGACAACATCTCTGCCTTTTCCTTCGAGCTGTTTCCTCAACAGATCTCTAAATGTAGAAACTGCTTTTTCGAACTGTGCCTCAGAAACTAGCGGGGTCATGCTCATGGCGTCGCCTTTTCTTTGAATCGATGCATGTAGAGTCCTCACAACGTGTGAAGATTATCTAGTACGCACCTTATCCGAATTCAAGGTATCTTACTACATACCATCTAGTCAAGCATTTTAGGCCATACCAGAAGCCCTTAGATGATATCGACAATGCGTAACCGTAGCTCCACACGACCGCCAAAAAATGACTGCTCAAATGAAGCCACAAGATCAATGGAAGTGCTGATCGTAAGTGGTACACCATAAGAATCTGGATGAGCAAAAAAACCAATAGCCTTCACCAACGCATTGTTGCGTGTCTGAAAAGATAACTCGAGATGATTCTTTTGCTTACCAAACACGCGCATGCCAACAATCGGTACAGACGTAAACAAAAAAACCGGTTTTTTATTCCCCACTCCAAACGGAGCGAGTGATGCAATCATCTGGTATGTACGCACGGTGACATCTTCAAGCGACAATACCGCATCCACATACGGAAGCGCTGCTGATTCAGGTGAAGAAACGAGCACATCACACGCTCGCTCAAAGACCTCATCAAGCAAATGTACTTTACCAGGAGCAACACGAAACCCACCCGCCTCATGATGGCCCCCAAAATCATCAAGCACTCCTACTTTTGCCGCCTCACGCATCAACAACACGACGTTCATACCACTTGGCGCACGACATGAACCTTTAATCACACCATCACCATCTCTTCCCCATAAAAAAACGGGCATACGGTATTCTTCCACGAGCGTATTAGCAACCAGACCAAGCAATGAAGGGCGCCAATCCGGATTACCAATCACCAGTACACGACGATCAGTAACACGTTCGCGCGCAATCTTTTTTAACTCTTTAACGAGGGAGGCAACAATTCCCTTTCGTTCATCATTGATCTCGTCAAGTTTTATGGCAAGCACTCCTCCTTCAACCGGATCAGTAGTGGAAAGAAGTGTGAATGCGTCCTGCACTTTCCCTAAACGTGAAGCAGCATTAATTCGCGGTGTAATCATAAATCCGACATCATCTTCAGAAAGATACACACGATTTATTTTCAATAACGAAAACAACGCCCCTAATCCTGGACGACGTGTCTTACGTAACACCATCAACCCATAGTGTGCAAGCACTCGATTCTCCCCAGAAAGTGGCACCATATCTGAAAGCGTCGCAATACCAACCATATCCAACAACCACTTTTCCCACCCCACGGGAACATTAAACCGATCACCATACCGTTTCAAAAATGCCTCAACAAGCTTAAAAATAACACCTGAACCACACAACTCTTTAAATGGATATTCACAATCAGCGCGTTTTGGATCAAGTACTGCAACCGCGCGAGGAAGTTTTTCCGGCGGTGTATGATGATCCGTTACAATTACATCAATACCGTGACTAATTGCCTTCTCAAGCTCATCTGCATCGGTAATACCACAATCAATCGTAATCAAAAGTGTGGTACCACTCGTCACAAAAGCATCAATAGCATCATGATTCAAACCAAACCCTTCCCCATGACGATCTGGTATGTAATTTTCAAAATTAGTATGCCCAACTTTTTTTAAAAAATCATGAAACAAAACTCCACCAGGAACCCCATCAGCATCATAATCGGAATACACAACAATTCGTTCATCAGTTTTAATTGCACGAAACAGTCGTTCAACCGCTTTCTCCATATCCTTCATGAGAAACGGGTCATGGCGGTGCGTATCATAATCAGGAGACAAGAACACCTCTGCAGATGATGCGTCTTGTACTCCCCGATGAAACAACAACTGTGAAAGCAATTCAGGGTGTGCGGCAAGTGCCGTACGAGCCGAATCGGGAATAGGTGGACGAATATCGTATGTTCGTTTCATATCTTCAGTATAACGAACAACAACAACTTACTCGCTGTTAAACCCCGGCCGAAAGAATTCGTCCATACGGGCAATTCGCAGATACGCATCGAGAACCCCTGTTTTATTGACGAGCACGGTTAATACAGGCACCTCCATCGTCTCTCGAGAAAATGACTGATCAAATATAAAGTTACCGAGCGAATATGCGATCACACCTCCGTTATAAAAGACCACAGGTTGTGCAACATGCGGATGGTGACCAACTACAATATGAGCCCCCATATCAATCGCGAGTTTCGCCATATGCTCTTGATACATGTTATGTGTTGGCTCATATTCATCACCAAAATGAAACGAGACAACCACAATATCAGCCCCTTCTTTCGCGACACGAACGCTATTAATAATAGCTTGTTCGCTTATGACGGCTATCCCTGGCGTTGAAGTTCCTGCGGCCATATATTCTTTGCCAAATTGCGAAAACGCCACATAGCCAACACGAACACCTTTGACATCAATAAATACAGGTGCGTACGCCTCGTTTCGGGTTACACCACCACCAACGGACACCATGGCCGCATCTCGAATATACCGCCATGTATCCTGCATCGCGAGAAATCCCCAATCACCAGAATGATTATTTGCAACCGAAAAAACATCAAATCCTGCCTTTTTAAGTGCATCAACAACGTGCGGATCCATACGAAATGAATACATAGAACCAACTCGTGTGCCACGATCTGAAATAACACCTTCAATGTTGCCAAACAACACATCAAATAATCGCAACGATGGAGCGATTCTTGTAAATAAAAAATCATATGACACATTCCTTTTTTCCACCGTTTGACGAATTCCTCGATCAAGCATAATATCGCCCACAAAACCAAGTGCGACTATTGATTCATCAGGAGTCGACATAGACGGTACTCCATACTGATAACGTACTCCTACAGAAAACGCGCGCTCGAATAGTAACGAATTAGGAATCACCAACACAGAAAGTACGGCCACCAAACATAGAAGACCTTGCGCATCAAATGCACGTACTTTTTTTTCGGTACACAATATAATCCCTTTCTTTCCCTTCCCCTTTTGATAACCTTGCGATCGCATCAGTGATCTCTATAATAAAGCTATGATATTTCAAAAGAAACTTGCCTCTCCGCCAAAAGCCATACCTGATTGTGTGTTTTGTAATATTGTCGCCGGCACCATACCGAGCACTATCGTATACGAAGATGAAGACTTCTTGGCATTTCTAGATACACGACCCCTATCACCAGGACATACGCTCATTATTCCAAAACGACACTACCGGTGGGTATGGGATACCCCTCATGCAGGCACCTATTTTGAAATTGCTCAAAAAATCGCCCACGCACAACAAAAAGCATTTCAAACTCCATGGATACTCTCAAAAATCGTCGGAGATGAAGTACATCATGCACACATATGGGTGTACCCTAGTGATGATGCTTTGGGTAATAAAAAAGATTTTGCCGAAAATGCCAAAAAAATAAAAGCTGCCCTTTAGGTAGCTTTTTTCATGAGGAGTACTAATCCGGGAAGCGTACCGTGAGCTAAATAATCAAGCATGGCACCGCCTCCTGTTGAAACAAACGAGCATTGTTCAAGTACATGGTATGACTTAACCGCAGCAATCGTATCTCCTCCGCCAATAATCGAATATGCATTACTTGCAGCAATAGCACGCCCCACCCTCTTCGTGCTTTCAATAAATCCTTTCTCAAAAACACCCAAAGGGCCATTCCACACAACAAATGCTGCTGTACCTATCGCCCGCTCTATATGAGCAACTGTTTGCGGACCAGCATCCATAATGACATCATGATCCTCCAAAAATCCAATCGCTTTCATGGTTCCATCAGCCAGCAATACATCAACCGGAGCAATCACTCGTTTATGATCTTTAATCAATCCAATGTCAGGCATAATATCACTCACTTTTGAAGCACCTACGTTATTACCTCGCACCTTCAAAAGATCATTTGCAAGCGCACCGACAACAAAAATAGACGTAGCTGCAGATACAAACTTACTGATAAGTGGCAATTTTGTTTGAAGTTTTGCACCACCCAACACAAGAACAAACGGCTGGGGCGCACAAAAAGCTTTTGAAAGTTCTTCAACTTCATGGATAACGAGCGGCCCGGCAGCAGCGGGCAAAAAACGCGGAACTCCTACAATGGACGCGTGCTCTCGGTGAGAAACTGCAAACGCATCATTTACATACAAATCAGCAGCCGCGGACAACTCCCGTGCAAAAGCTAAATCATTCCCTTTTTCTTCAGAATACTGACGAATATTTTCCATTAGAAACACATCACCCTCTTTTGCAGTCATGAGCTCTGCGGTAAGTGTGGACACATCGGAAACAAATACCAGGGGTAACGATTGTTGTAAATAATTCGCGACTGGGCGTAATGTCGCACCTTCATCATTTTCAATATGACTCACAATACCAACTTTTGCACCACGAGCAATAAGCACATCAATAGTTTTTTTTGTACTTTCAATACGAAAAGGTTCTGTGACACATCCATTCTGGATCGCAACATTAAAATCAGCACGCAGCAGTACTCGTTTTCCACGTATATCACCTAAATCTTCAATCGACCTAAGCATAATTACAAAGATTCAATAATCGAAACAATGGCCTGCGCATCAGCGCTTGCCCGCCCAATCAACAACCCATCAACCCCAGCCTCAAAAAACGACGCGGCGTTGTCAGGTCCAACTGACCCTCCATAGAGAATAGGTATTGTAAACGCAAGTTTTGTACCATACTGCTGAGAAATAATTTTTCTCACAAAAATTGTCATTTCGTGTAATTGATGAGGTGCCATTGCTTCTCTGGAAGGTTTACCAATAGCCCACACTGGTTCATACGCAACAATAATACGAGATAAATCAGGTGCACCTACTCCGTGAAGTGCAGAGGTTATTTGCCGTTCCACAAACGCTAAATAGTGACCATGATCATCTCGTTCTTTCTCACCGATGCAAAGAATAACCTTCAACCCAGAACGCAACACCGCTTGTACTTTTTTATTTACCACATCATCAGTTTCTCCCATGGCACGCCGTTCAGAATGACCCACAATCACATACGAAACACCGCTATAAGAAAGCTGCACTGCGCTTATCTCACCGGTATACGCACCACGGTCTTCAATAGCACAATTCTGAGCACCAATCGAGAAACGTTTACGGCCAACAGCAATCCGGACGGCATCACGTGTGTACAAAAAAGGAACACATACAATAGATTGAATGTGTTTATTTTTCTCTGTTGCTTTACGGACAGCCAAGAGAATGGCACGAGCCTCTTCTGGTGAGTCAGGATACAGTTTCCAATTACCTGCAATGATACGTTTCTGTTTCATAAAAGGAAGTATACCATTCATGCGTACCGCAAAAAAATACCACCTCCTCGACACGCACAAAATAAGAAAATACTAGAACAGAAAAGACTTCTCTATATAACCTCCTCCCAAGAAATAATCTGGTACTGATCGCTAGTAAGCGGAAACGACGGTGGCGGACCATATAAAAGATTTCCATCATAAATAATGTCACGATTCGTATAACCAGTACCATCAGTATATGCAAAACCATACCGTTGATTTGAAGCAATCATGCCATACAACGTAAGAGTCGATTTCACATGATCAGGAGCGCATGAACTAGAATAATAATACCTTCCAACACGGCCATTTTGAGAAATAAGCGCTGCATCAATACGCAACATATTAGCGCTCGCCAATCCCGCATTGATGTTGTCTTGAGAAATCAACCCAATAACATCTGAGCCGTCATAATTGGTGTAAATCAAATTTTCATTCACAGTTATCGAAGGACGCGTAGCAGGGTTATCAGGAAATCGAGCCGACGCAATAGATAATCGTGCGCTGTTAATCTGCCCTCGAATCCACAAGTTATCTTCAAGAAAAATTATACCATTTGCGGGGAATGTATAGTTTCCAAGAAAAACTCGCCCATTGTTCGTTCTAATAGTCCACGTACCCCATCCACTTTGATTTGAGGAATTAGTGCAGCCACTTGGTGCAGACATGAGCGCAGATACTCGATACAAATCATATGTATCATTAGTTTTTAATACAATTTCGTATCCCAATCCTCCCGAAGCAGCATGGTAACGACCTAAAGCTTGTGCATCAGCCTTCATTTGCGCTAAATCAGTAATAATCCCACCAAAGTTAAGCGCCGGCGCACCAATAACCCGACCTGCTTCAAATACATCTAATCGGTTTGGGGTGGTTGTAGGAGGTAGCTGTTCACTCAAAAGTCCAGCCGACGAGACACCTGTGGCAGGTGGGACGCGCACGTGAGTATGGACACCATACTCTTGACTACCACTGTGATCAGGATCATCGTATTGTAACAACGCGCTCGTGACTACATTGTGCGCAAATCCATCAAAACGAATACCTCCATTGCTATGTATAGGACCAAACACCTCGGTACCTTCACCAAATCGAATATTTACATTCGATGCTACGGCGTATTTAGCCAACGATGGAATAGCCAAACGAACTTTTATCTTTCTCACAATAGACGGATTTGCATCAATCTGACCATCAGATTGGATCGTAACAATAGTTGAACCAATTGAAGGTGGTGTAATTGTTAATGAAAATATGCCAATACGATGACCCTCCTTATTATAAAAAATATGATGGTAAGGACCTGGACCAGATGTGCCATCTTGAAAATCAGTGGGTGCATGAGCCAAGTGCCACCGATAATATTCTACCCCTGCTTCTGCGATCTGAAATGCAAGCTCTCGCTCATACACCGAACGTGACAATTTAAGGACCGAATTAGCACCGCCAACAACAGCTGTGATAAGTAAGATTGCAATGCCGGCAAACACCAATGTACTGACCAAAAAAAACCCTTTATTTTTTTGTTTTGAAAAGATCATGCACTATTGATTATCTTTTAAATTCCTAAATGTCATACCGCTTATAACTGAAAGTGGCCCAGGAATTTGCGACGGATCGTTATCAACCACAATGTGTACCCTCACGTGACGCACATTCTGTGTCAAAATCGGATACGCTAAAGGACTCGTCGTGCCCGTATAGTTTCTATCATAATACGTAAAAATCGGGGTGCTAGCATCATTACGTATATGATGAACAAACGTGGTAGTTTTCTCATTTGCTAATGTATACGTCAACGGTGAACCGCTCGGTTCGACAACCCCCATCATAAGAGTACTCGTAGCGAGATAGTATCGAACACGTTCTACAATACCATCACGATCAATGTCACTAAAAAAAGTGAAAGTACTTGTTGCCGCCGTCTCTACTGGATATGCTCCTTGTTCAGAAGGAGCAAGTGATCGAATAATACGTACCATTTCTTTTACAGCTCGATTAGCCTCAAACGAAGCATCCACACTGCTCCCGAACATTCGATTCATACGAAATATTCCGGCCTGAAATGATGCGGACAATCCAACAATACCTGCCAAAATACCTATCACAATAATAATTTCAATAGCTGTAAACCCTAACCGCCTCTTGTACTTCTTTTCAAAAGAAAACATCATAGTAAAACTAGGGCGTTAGCACCACTTCAACTGGTTGCCAGTCACTGGAAATCGTTGTGGTTGCAACCTGTGTTGTATATCCTTCTTTAGATACTGACAATTCATAATCGCCACTTGCTAACCCATCAAATGTCACTTGCCCTGGAGCAACACAGTCTGAAGTAAACGTAAACGCAACATCTGATACATTTGGAGTAAAAGAAGTTGATGCCGTTGATAACAATAACTTATACCGAATATAACGATCCCCGCTATGAGACGCGTGAATAGTTGTTGTCCCAATCTCATAATACGTCGCGCTCGTTCCATCGGGACCAATAAAATTCCACGTACCACCATCATTGTTTGAAGCTAACTGAAACCGTACACTCTGTAGCCCAGTCTCTGGCAATTGAGACGTTGGCCACCATGATAAATCGTGAAAATTGCTTACTGATCCAGTATCAAATGCAGAAGAAATTAATTCTCCCGCGGAATCATACACACCAAACGTATCCCGTAATCGTACTTCCCCTACCGAACTATGTACCGACACGGATCCATCGGAGCTAAAATAACGAGTTGTATCAGTGGTTGTTGCTTGCCCCGCTCCACCTGACCAATCAGTTTGTGCCAAAAAACCTCGACCAGTAATCAATGTTTCATCAACAGCTCCTCCCACTAACCGAACACTGGTACCTGAAATCGGAAGACTTGTTGCCCCATCTTTCACAGTCACCATAAGCGATCTAGGGTTCTTTGCTGATACAATAAAATCAACATTTTTTGTTTCCCCGGGTAATAACACCACCGGAGAAAGTGCATTGGTACCAATCAATTGGTACGCTGCGTCAATAACATTAAGAGTATAGGTATCCCACACGACATCATTCAACTGTTTGTGGCCAGTTTCATCGGTCTCCAAAGTAGCTTCATATAATTTCACATCAGGCGATGTCCCAATAAGCTTACTTCCCGAGAATGAAAAATCAAAGTCTGGTATTGGAGTACATGATTGAGTCATCGAACGGAGATGAAAAACACTTGCCCGATCAATAGACATAGTAATCGCAGTTACTGTTTCTGCGGCAACCGTTGCATGTGGCTTAATAGGATTTGGATTACCAACAGCACCACGCGACCGTGTCATATCTGTTGTATACCCATCTTTAGTAACCGTAATCTGATACGTCTCAACCCCAGGTGGTATGTCAACGAGCTGCAACATACCATTCACATTCGTACTATCATCAATCACAATAGGAAATGTTGTTGAACCGTTCTCAACATGGACCGACGCCCCTGATACCGGCAAACCACTTCCATCAACAACATTGATAAACAATGCTCCATTTGTTGTAGATGAGATTTCTAGATTCTTGGGGGCAACAAAAGTTGCTACAGAAAATGATGATACATTTTCACACGAAGGACATGCAACTGTCACATCAACGAACTTATAGTCAGCGGGCGCGGTATCATTCGGTGTACCCCCAAGTAACCCATCGAATGGATCGTCAATATTGCGGATTACCGTCGTGACATCAAATGAAATATTATTTCTAACAAAAGTCTCTGACGGATCAATCAGACCTCGCGGAATACCCGTCAATGTTCCCACGTTTGCATACGACAAATTACGAATGACTTCAATACGTTCATTAGCAAGCGCCATTGCAACAGAACGAACACGCGACACTGCAATTAAATCAAATAACTTAACGTACGTCGCATACACCGCCAAAAAAATAATGGTAAAAATCGTCACCGAGACAACTGTCTCAATAAGAGTGAACCCTGCGGATGTATTCTTTTTTAGAACCATATCAAATTGCGTTGACTAACGAATACGTCGGCATAATCATCGCGAGCGCAAAAAACCCAACAGCTGCTCCGATAAAAATCATAAGGAATGGCTCAATAATCGAGGAAAGGTCTTTCGTTTTCTGGTCAACTTCATTCTCATAAAATGTTGCAACACCTTCAAGCATCTCCCCAAGTTTTCCTGTTTCTTCACCAATTGAAACCATCTCACCAACCAAAGGTGGATACAATTTTTCGTTTGCCTCAAAAATTGCCGCGATCGGATCACCTTTTTTAATGGCGTCTTTAGCGCTACTTAATATCTTTTTAAAGAAAATATTTTGTACAACATTTTCAGTAATCTCCATAGAAAGAACTACATCAACCCCCGCCGAAAGGAGTGAAGAAAGAGTGCGTGCGGTACGCGCAGCATTTGTTTCTTTTATTAGTACACCAATAATTGGTATCTTTAGTAAAGCAAAATCAAAAAAACGTTTAGTTACCTTTGCTTTCGTCCCAACATACATACCAACACCAAGCAGAATCACTCCCAAAATAAAGATGATCGTCTGTTCGCGTAAAAAATCAGAAATACCAATAATAAGCCTCGTCATCCACGGCAATTCAACATTTAATTCTTTAAACGTGGCTGTTAATGTTGGCACAACAAACACAAGCATCAACACACCAATGAGTATCATTAAAAACATGATAACTGCCGGATACATAAGAGCCCCTCGCACTTTTTTTTGTAGTAAATACACTGCGTTCATCTGATCACTCACATTCCTGAGAGATTTAGACAAGGTACCACTCTCTTCACCGGCACGAACCATAGAAACAAAAAGGTTATTAAATACATTTGGATACTCAGCGAGCGCATCCGAAAGAGTTTTACCCTGCTTCACACGCATATTCACCTCTACCACAATGCGATTAAAACGTACCTGTCGAATTTGTCGCTCCATAACAGTCAGTGCTCGTGAAAGCGGCAATCCAGCATCCAACATGGCCCCAAGGTTACGGGCAAACACAATACGTTCGTGTAACGGAACACCGCCAAAACGAGAAAGAATCCCTTTCAATGAAAATCGCGCGTTACTTTCAACTTCCTCAACTGAAGTTACCGCGACACCTTCCGTACGCAAACTCCGATACAATGCAAACTTATCAATAGCCTCGCGAGTTCCTGTCGCGGCCGACCCATCACTATTTTTCCCTTTGTATATAAATTGTGGCATGTATATTACTCAGACACAACGCGAAGCACTTCTTCAATCGATGTAATACCTTGCGCGGCAAGAAAAATACCATCTTCAATCATCGTCAGCATACCTTCTGACTTGGCTTGTTTTTCAAGGTCCGCTGTTTGTGCACCACGAATAATAAGCTCTTTGATTGCGGGAGATACCTTCAATACTTCGTGGATACCCGTACGTCCCGCGTACCCATCTTCGGCCTTAGGTGACGGTTTTGGTTTAAAGAACGTAATGTCAGTCCAGTCAGCATTTTTCTCAACAACCTTTTCCGCTTTCAATGCAGCCATTACCCGATCAAGTTCAACAGACTTGCGAAGTGATGCTACATCATCTTTTGTTAATTTATATGGCTCCTTTGGGTCTGAGAGGTGACGCACCAAACGCTGACCAATCACTACCTTCAGAGTAGAGACCAACAAAAATGGCTCAACTTTCATATCAACCAAGCGAGCAACGGCTCCAGCTGCTGAATTAGTATGTAACGTTGAAAGTACTAAGTGACCAGTGAGTGACGCATTTACAGCAAGAGATGCGGTCTCATTGTCACGAATTTCACCAACCATAATAATGTCTGGGTCTTGACGCAACAAAGAACGTAATCCGTTCGCAAACGTGAAGCCAATCTCGGGCTTCACCTGTGTTTGATTGATACGTTTCATCTGATACTCAACCGGATCTTCGATTGTGGAAATGTTAACGTCTGGTGTATTCACAATATCAAGCAACGTATAGAGCGTAGTTGTTTTACCACTTCCTGTAGGACCAGTAGTCAACAACATACCTGTGGTTTGTTTTGTTGCCTGATGGAGTGACTCCAAAGCATCCCCATGAAACCCGAGACCTTCTAACGTGTATCCAGAGACACTCTCACGCAATAAACGCATGACAATCTTTTCACCGTAATAAATCGGTAATACTGAAACGCGAAATGATACCTTCTCTGTCTCGGTCTCAACACGAAACCGTCCGTCTTGCGGCAGACGTTTCTCATCAAGCTTCAAGTTTGCAAGTACTTTAATACGTGCCGCAATTGATGAACTACTCGATTTGGGCAACACCATAGTGTCATGCAACATACCATCGATACGATAACGAACTACCACCTCCTTCTCCATCGGTTCAATATGAATATCAGACACATTCTGTAAAATGGCATGTTTAAGCAACGTATCCACAATGCGCACCACTGGCAGATCCTCTGCCATTTTCTTCAAATCACTCTCGGACTCGGCTGCAGATTCCCCATCTTCTGAGAGCGAAACTGCTTTTAATGATGCTGTTTCCTTTTCGATAATATCTCCGAATTCAGCCTTGAGTGACTTTTGATATTGAAGGAGACACGATTTAATTGATTCAACATTCGTAAGCCGAGGCAACACTTTCAAACCAACTTTTTTCTTAATAAAATCAACAGCCGACAAATCATCCGTATCGAGCATCGCCGCTTCAAGTGTTCTATCACCACGTTTATATGCCACAACATTGTGAGTACGCGCGATCGGCTCAGGAATTAATGAGAGCACATCAAAATCAATTTTCTGACCAGAAAGATCAACAAACGGAATACCGAGCACATATGCTTGCATCCGACGCCAATCATCTTCTGTTAATTTTCCATTAGTCACCAGAACATCGCCAGGTGATTTCTTCTTTTTTTCAGCCTCCAACTCAGCCTTCTCATAATCTTCTTTTGAGACGAGGCCCGAATCAAGAACAAAGGCTTTTAATTGCGATTTTTCAATATACATAATAGAGCAGTAGTGTCTCTATTATAGCAAGCAAACATCATACCTTGTTGTTGTGATGTGGAAGAACATATCTTATCGACTTCTAAATACTTTAATAACCACGTAGATAACTATAGACCATAAAATTTCGTGTATTAATTTTTATCAATTATGTAAAAACAAATTAAACACCTCGTATAAAATAATCCACCAAATATCCATCATAAAAATAGTGTTGCAGGTTTCATACAAATATCCACCACAACATATATATAAAAAGGAGGAGCTCTACACAGAGCGCTTTAATAAATTAAACATATCATTGATTTTTATTTATTTTTAGACTATTATCATAGTAGAATCCTGAAAATAGACGCTCGGTACCCGCGACGCGGATTACCACTTAGAGCTCTTTGAAAACGAAAGGAAAAACGTGAAAATGTTACTTGTTGTAGCAATTATCTCCTGCATGTGGAGGAGTATCGCTGCGGATGGTCGTTTTCATGCGACCACCTTAAGTGTGGGAATACCCTCTCTGCCCATCGGATCCATGGAGGAGGTGCTAGTCAATGCAACCAATACGGTGAACAGTTTTGGACTCTTCGTTGAAACCGAAGATCCGAACAGCTATACCGGCTGGAGGCAATACGATCAGCTCTCTACCCCGTGGGACAAAAAGCAACCCCTTGGCATTGCCCTTGAAGCAAAACTCAAGACTTGGCTCACCTCAAAAGTGAGTCGGATGGTTGCCAAAAATCCAGGAAACCCGACCGCCACACGGTTTCGTGCATACGCACGTTGTGTGTATGGTCTCTCGGGAACAAACTCTCACTTGTGGATCAAACAATTCCAAACGCAAAACGAGTTCCATCTCGTAAGAAATGGAACTAGCTACTCAGTCCCGCCGGAAGCGTATAGTGCCAAAAACCTTGTATACTTCCCCGAAGTCTGGGGTCAGGTGCACCTCCACGTTCCCAACATCGCATGGGCGGTATTAAAAACCCCTAATGAGATAAAGGACACGCGAGATAGCCAAGGATATCACCACTATGGGGCATTTAGTGTGCCCTTTAATCCTCCGGATAATCACTTACTCTTCATTCCAGCAAACATTGTTGGGACTGAAGGAACGCTCACCATCGGCTATACTGACGGAGTCGAGCAGGTCTTTGACCTCTCGACTGGCAGGCAAGCGGGAGAGATTCTTCTCTCCGTCCGGCTCTTACCCGAGTCAATAATTGTCTCCCTCAAAGGAGGCGCGATGCAGGCTGTTCGCCTGCAAAGTACTACGAACTTCGTAACCTGGGAGACGTTGGTCGACATAGTCGACTACACGGGGGGTGCTTACCTCCTCATAGAGAATAGCGACCCCTACAGGTTCTTCCGGGTCACCTTTGATGACAAATCACTATTGCGTTTAAAAAACGCACCGTAGAGACGAAACACACACGCATGACTCCCAGAAGTCATGCGTGTTTTATTTACAAAACAAGCCTCCCTACAGGAGGGGGCTTGTTTTTAAAACTCCTCAAAAATACTATTAATCGTCATATTCGCAATTGCTGAACACTCAACTGTAGCGGTACTTGTACCATACGATATCCGCACGCGAGCTGTTTTTCCTCCTAAACTCTTGTAAACGTAGCGAATATGATTGCACTCGTACGTACCACACGTACCCATAGTACCTGAGCCACTCAACTCATCGCTCCCCGTCCAAGTAAAACCAAACGACCCGCCACCAAATAATGGTACATCTGGTGTAGTTGAAGCAACCCAATACATTGGCTGACCCACCTTAATACTGCGCAGTGGCGCACCATTCCCCTCAGGATTATCATACGGTTTACAGGAAACACCACCGATACCTGAAAGCGGTATTATAACTGTCGCAAGAGGCGCTTGAAATCCTGACAAATCATCACACTGCAGTGCAAACTGATAACACGCCTGTGCCCCATTGCAAGTACTCGTGCTCCTAATCGCTTGATCAAAAAGTAACGGCTGAGTAGTGTAGCAGCGTGACGCAGTATCAACCACTTTTGAACTCATCCAAGTGGAACCAGGCAACGCACTATCCCCAGAACTGCTGACACCTACACAACTTTGTACATTTGCTCCCGTCCACAAAATACGCGCGCGGCTATAAATATCAACCGAGTCACTGGTACCCGTTTTATAGGCCGACCCATCTACACAACCAGATACCATAGCGGTTGGTGCTGCTTTGATTGTAATTTGTGGCTTAGGCAGACACTGTGTCGGACTAACCGGATTATCAGGTACGCTTGTTGCCGGATTACACTGATACTGACACTTAGGCGCACCACATGTGCCCACGAGTGTTTTAGTGACACTACTTGTTAAACCGGCTGAATCACCCGAGCACAATATCTTATCTGTCTCTACCCATCCCACAGAATCAATACATTGTGGAATTTGCGTATCGACATTCAATGCGAATGATGTTGACTTCTTTAACCCAACAGAATTATCTCCCTGTACTAACACGGTATACTGACCAACCGGTGTTGCAAGAAGCGACACAATTGAAAGCGCTGAAGTAGTAGTCGCTTCGGTTAATGAAGTTGGTATAAACGTCCGTGCGCCGTACTGAGTATCTTTAACATCAGGGTCAGATTGATTTGGCCCTTGTGCAATTGCAATAATCGAAAGATCAGCCTCGCAACTCAACGTGTTATTACATTTAAATGAATTTGATGAGAGTTTGGTGTAATTACCAGCACCACACGCATAACTCATCGCTTCAGCATCAATCCACTGACTAACAGTCCAATTAAAACACATCGGATTATCATAACGAGCACATTCAGTCCACGTATCTACGCTACCACGAGTAGTTGGTGCCTCATAACCTGGCGCTGATCCGCACGCAAACAAGGCTGTATCATACTGAATATTTCCAGGCCATAAATCAACATTCTTATCACAATAATAGGTACTTGGAGGACCACCAGAGGATACAAAATTTAGAGACACCGTATTATTTACCGTATCTCCCGGATTGATTGAAACACTACTATTAAGTGTACTGATATTAAAATCACAGATCGGAATAGTTGCATTCTCCGGAGACACCCCCATAAAATCAATCCACCCGATTACGTTACCACCCCAGGCATAACCTACCAGCGTACCCGTTGTATTGTTATATGTCACACCACCTGCTCCGCTCATGTTTGGACTTGGATGATTCACGCCAGACAACTTGATCCATCCGGTATAATGCCCTGAACCCCCATTTAAAGCACGCGCCCATCCAGTTACCGCACCAGTTGTCACGTTCACTACTGGCGGAGTACACGGCGCTTCAGGACACGACGAGAGGTCTATAGTTGCATCGCCGTCAGCCTGACTACTCGGGAAATAGATCCATCCGACGTGTCCTCCCCAGACGTAACCGCGCAAACTCGAACCAACAAATTGTAGTCCATACGAAGCGGTACCGCACTCGCCAAGATTTCTACAATTGAAACTCATCCATCCAGCATGACCCTGATCAGACCACCCCCATCCAGTCAAATCTCCCGAAAGAACTTGTGTATCAAATGTTGCGGTCACATTTTTTGCACTATTCACAAACACCGTACATATTCTTCCAGACGTGCTAGTGCACCCGCTCCAGGTCACTCCGTTCCCAGGAGCAGGATTAGCGGTCAATTGTACTGTTGAACTTGAGGCGTATGCATACGTACACGTACTGCCACAAGTGATACCCGATGGATTACTTGTAACAGTACTCCCCGCTGCGGCTGCACCTGCTTTGTTAACCGTAACATTGTATTGAATCGTCGAGAATGAAGCGGTCACAGTCTTCGGACTCGTCATTGAAACTGTACACGTTGTCCCTGTTGCAGATGTACAACCTGTCCATCCAAGATAATAACCAGAAGCAGGTGTCGCGGTGAGAGTTACTGAACGACCGCTATCATACTTTCCCGTATCAAACCCACACCCAGATAGACAATTAATACCATCAGAAAAACCTGTCACCGGAGTACTCACCACACCACTTGAAAATGCCCCGAGTCCTGTCTTCATAAGAGTTAACACGTGTCCGTAATTAGCAGTAACATTCGTATCAGATGTCACTGTAAAACTACATGTCGTTAAAGATGAAGTATCGCACGCTGCGGCAGAACCTGTTGCTGACCAATAACGGAACCAAGAGCCAGGAGTAGAGGACGCAACCATCACAGAGGTATTATTCTTGGTGTAAAAGAAAGAACAAATAGAACCCCCATCACCACAATTAATCCTTGAAAAACCATAGTACGTATCTAAAATCCGACCACTACTTGCCGCATCATTTGTCGCTGTAACCGTAAAACTGGTTGGTATTACGACAATACTAATTGAAAAATTTCCTGTCACCCCTGCTACAAACGTAGTTGCTTCTGCCGTATATGTACCAGGAGGGAGGGAGCGATTGATCAGCGAATCATTTGCCGGAACACCGCCACCACTATCATCGTTAGTCTCGATAATAGAGCCGCTTGGTGTTGACCCACTCAACAGGTGCAAATAATCATCAACAGATGAAAACAGGCGAATAATCACCGTGGAAGTTGCAGCGACGTTAAAAGTAAAGAATTTTGCATAGTGTACTCCCGCAGTTCTCGGGTGGGTTGCAGCACACCCTACCTGCCATGTTCCTGTTGTAGTGGCACTCGGCGTTACAGTCGTCTGACAACTTGCCACGTCAAAGTTCGCGGTCACCGTACGACTAGCATTAAAGCCATTAATGGTACAACGGTTTCCACTGACAGACGGGCAATTATTCCAATTCACAAATACATAGCCACTCGCCGGCGTAGCGGTCAAAACAATATTTGTTCCATATGTGTAGATTTCAGAACAATCAACCCCACATGAAATACCCGCAGGGGAACTTGTAATAGAGCTTGATCCATACACTCCCCCGTGTACGACTGTGAGGGTATACACCGCATTAAAATTTGCCGTAACATTAACTGGTCCATTCACGTTGATATAACAAAGATTACCACTTGAAGAAGGACATCCAGACCATCCAGCAAATTGATATCCTGAAGACGGCGTAGCGGTCAAAGTTACATTGGTCCCATACACATACCCCTCGCTACAATCAACGCCACAAGATATACCTGCCAAAGAGCTTGTAATCGTGCCACCTCCGCCGTTCGTCACACTTACGGTATACAGCACATCAAAGTTTGCCGTCACGGTCCGGTTCGCATTGATATTCACAGTACACGTATTGCCACTTGCCGAAGGACAATTGGTCCATGAGGAAAACTGGTATCCCGAAGAAGGTGTCGCAGTGAGTGTAATATTAGAACCGTACGCATAACTTTCAGAACAATCAGCTCCGCATGAAATACCTGCCAAAGAGCTTGTAATCGTGCCGCCCCCGCCATTTACCGCAGTAAGAGTATAGTAAACGATTTCATCAACAAAGTTTGCCGTCACAGTCTGGTTCGCATTGATATTCACAGTACACGTATTGCCACTTGCCGAAGGACAATTGGTCCATGAGGAAAAGTCGTACCCTGAAGCTTCGTTTGCGGTAAGTGTGACGTTTGTGCCATATAGATACGACTCAGAACAATCAACCCCACATGAAATACCCGCAGGGGAACTTGTGACACTACTTGCGCCGTAACTGCCAGCACGCATGGCGGTGAGGGTGTAATACACTGGCTCATCAACAAAGTTTGCCGTCACAGTCTGGTTCGCATTGATATTCACAGTACACGTATTGCCACTTGCCGAAGGACAATTGGTCCATGAGGAAAAGTCGTACCCTGA
>JACCDG011354877.1_pt1 | contig 106623 bp, 121 predicted proteins | sample 7442471 | NCBI WGS metagenome assembly JACCDG01 (sample SAMN15323444, study PRJNA562643) | freshwater metagenome | isolation source: river surface water | place: USA:Blue River Watershed | collected 2017-08-17
TATCTTTTTTAGAACCAATAGGTATGATATGTGTGCCTCTCCAAATACTACTGATGACCTTGTAACTGGTTGTAAGCAACGATTTTGTGATATGTTGAGGTCAAGTAGATGGAGCGAACTTGATTACTCTTGTGGACCTGATGGTAGATTTTTTGAACCAAAATGAAACAGTAGAATAAATACTCTTATGTTTAAGTAGTTGTTATAAGTGTCTCTTTTTCACTCACCATCCATAGTAATGAATGGATTGACCTTATGTTTGGATGCAGGTAATACAAAGTCTTATAATGCTGGTATTTCCACAACCACTTGGACTGATTTGAGTGGTAATGGAAGAAATGGAACATTAACAAATGGACCGACTTATAGTAGTTCTAATGGTGGGTCTTTAGTATTTGATGGAGTTGATGATCATACACAAACATCTTATAACTTGGGATGGAACAATACTAATAGCGTTAGTATTATTATCTTTGTTAATCCTACAGGAAATGGTCCATTTTTAGGAAAATCATCTTATGAGTGGAGATTTAACAAATCCTCCAACACATCTTTTACATTTACACATTGGGATAATACATCTGGAGGTCAGCATACTAATGGACCAGTTATAACAATAAATGATATGTTTACAAATGGACTTTGGGTATCCATAGGGTTTGTGTGGAATCATTTGGAAAATAAAGTTTTCATTTATAAAAATGGAGTTTTATATAATTCATATAATTGGGTAGATGCTTCTATTAACCGTGTTTTAAGTGAAGGTGTTAAAATCGGAGGCAACATATATGGTAGTGGAAGCGGGAGCGGCGGAGGTTCTTATTTTAATGGAAGAATAGGGCCACTATTAACATATAATAGAGCACTCACAGCAGCAGAAATCCAACAAAACTATAATGCACTTAAAGGAAGGTTTGGAATCTAAATAAGACAAGGAGATATTAAGAGAGAATGAGAACCAACCAAGAAAAACTGGAAATATGTGATAGTTGTCCTCATATGGAACTAAATGGTGAGGGAACTATCTTTGAGGGTGAAAGAAATGATAGATATTGCACTTTGTTTCAATCTCTTATTCGTCCTTGCTTGCATTTAGAGTGTCCAGATAATAGGTGGTAATATGGCAGTTCATTATAATCAAAAAGCAACATTAGTTACAAATTCTATGGTTGATGCAGTCATCACAACTGGAATGACTACAACAACAAATGGTGATGTTAATGGTTCTTATGTTTATCAAGGAACTATTAATCTTGGTGGTTGTGGAAATCCAAATAGTGCTGTATTTGTGAGATTAAAAGATACTATTCCTTGGACTAAAATAACTTGTTTTTTTGAAATGAATGGTACTGCTGCTTGTTGGACTTTTATGGGTGGACAAGATGGTAGTGGAGAAGTAAATCCGACGACTACTGGTCTTACTCCTGGGGGTAATATAGAGGGATTTAATGCTTCCTTAGGAGATAGAATTTTTAGAGATAATGGAACATTTATAAGTAATCCTGCATATGCAGTTAAATTATCTGCTTGTGATAATAATGCCGACAACTTCTTTAGATTTAATGATTATAAAAGTTTTTGGGTAACAGCAAGAAGAAAGAATGTTTCAAATGGATTGGCGGGAGTATTTCATAGTCGCTCTTGTAATGGGACAGGTACTTATATAAAAATTAGTAATATTTTTATATTTTAATTTCTAAATACTTCAAAAACTATTATGTACGATCAAAGAAACTTTGCAATCTTTTCAGTAACCGAGTTAGACCAAATCAACTTTTATGAAATATTGGAAACCTCTGTAGATACTGTAAGAAAATCTGTTGATGGCACAAAGACATTTGTGAAGTGGGATGGGGAAACAGTTCCGCCATCAGTAGAAGCACTCACAACAGTTGAGGGTCCTTATACATATGCAGAGATTTTAGATATTCTTTCTACACCTGAGTGGACAGCACCGATGGAGGAAGTGTAAAGTGGGTGTTTATGCTGGACCTGATGTAAGTGAAAGTGGTTTAATGTTAGCACTTGATGCTGCCAATTTAAAAAGTTTTGATAAGTTTGAGAATTTAACAGTACAAACTTCTCAAATTGGTGTAAGTCCAACTTATTCTGCTAGTGGTATTGTTGGATTAAATACGACTGCTACCACTGATCCAAACGGGGGAAATCAAGCATCAACTTTAGATAATAACGGAAATACATCCGCAAATTATGTGTTCGGTAGTGCTGCAGTTGGATTGACAACAAATACAACATACACTTATAGTATTCATATCAAACAAGGAACAAAACCAGATTTCCAAATTACAATAGATGAAAATGGTTTTGGTGGAAAAAGATACTATTCTATTTTTACATATTCAAATGAAAGTGTAACAACAGGTATAACTGGTGCTGCTAATGATGGTGTAGTTGTAGGTTCTACTGCGACTAAACTAACAAATGGTTGGTATAGATTATCATTAACTTTTAGAACGAGCACTACTGCTGCTAGTGGATTTGTTGATATGATTAATCGTTTTGGAAATACTTCTGGTTCAAATTATGTCTGGGGAAGACAACTTGAAATTGGAGATACAACTACTGATTATTATGCAACAACAACGACTGCGAAAAATAGAGGAACCATTTGGACTGATTTGAGTGGTCGTGGTATTACTGGAACTCTTACGAATGGACCAACTTACAGCAGTTCTAACGGTGGGTCTATAGTTTTTGATGGAACTAATGATTATGTTACTGCTGGAACATTATCAGGTTCTTTTACATCATTCACTGTAATTACTTGGTTTTATCCAACGGCGGTTGTAAATTATAATAATGTATTAGACTGTAATTCTGGTTATTATACTTCTGGAAATATTGGACCAAGATTAGAAATGAATAGTAGTGGGACTCTTGGGTGGGTTTATTCAAATATAACCGGAGATAATAATCAATTTTACTATCAAAATGTAGTAGATAGTGGATTATCTGCAAATACTTGGCACTGTGCTGCGATTACATATAATGGGAGTGGAAATAGTTCAATAACTTATTACAATGGAAATGCGACTGCTATATCTAGAGGAACTGTTGGCACTCCAACAGGGTTTGTAGGATCAATTAATAGTTTGAATATTGGAAGAGGATTTGCTAATGGTAGATATTTTCAAGGAAGAATTGCTCACACTCAAATATACAACAAAGCACTCACAGCATCAGAAATCAAACAGAACTTTAATGCAGCAAGGTCAAGATTTGGTCTCTGAACCACTTTTGAAACTGTCTACCAGACCCTTTACAGGGTCTTTTTTAGTGCTATAATGACTTGTAAGTTAAAAAAACAAAAATGAGCAAGTACAACGATTATGAGCATGAATACGAGTATGATCACGATGACCGTGATGATGGACTTGAATTTGAAGTCGTAATTAACAACACAACTAATAATGTCACTAATAATACCACTAACAACACAACTAATAATACTACTACCAACAATACAACAGTAATCAATAATACGACTGTAATTGATACTATCATCAACAACAATGTCCAGACCAAGAACTATATTTACGGCACTCGTCGTAAAGATTACCTCACTGGAACTGATGCTGATGATGTCATTTATGGATACAATGCAAATGATACTCTAATTGGTGGTCTTGGTGCCGATAAACTAATTGGTGGAAGAGGCAAGAATACTTATTCTTCTGCTTCTGATAGTGCTACTGACTTTATCTGCATTCAAAGGGATAGTAAGGTAGATAAAATTACTAGTATTGGAATCGAAGATCGTATTATGATCGGAAGTTCTAATATTACTTTTAATGAAACCAATAAAGGCATTGGTATCTTTTATAATCATAGATTGCAAGCACTTTATACTGGCGATGAACTTTCTTATTCCGAATTTAAATCTATTGTGGTATAATGACCTGGAAAGAATACTGGCAGATGACAAAATGGGAATGGTTTCGTGAGGGTTTCTGTAACATCTCATACATCATATCCTGTTACAATACTCCAGAACCTTATGGTTATGATGATTTCTGGGAAGCACTCTCTTGGGGTTGGATGTGTGAGTATATCTATCCTTATGATGACCCATACAATCCTTATATTTCACCTGAACGCAAACTACGACTGGGAAGATGGTCTTAAACAAGTGGATAATCGGATTTAAACCGATTAAGTATTCAAGTTTCTGGTGGTGGTACAGGTTAATATCCCACCAAGGATTTCGCTTTGATGACTATCATATATGGGAGTCATTCTGGAGTTGTCTGAATGGTGGATGGTTGGATATGAATTATCAATGGGAGTTTGAGAAGTTCTGGGGCAAAGGATCTTATCCACCTGAAAAGATCATTCTACCAGCAAAAGACTTTGATGCTCTTGTAGAAAGACTGAATGAACCACCAGACCCTAAAGTAGTTGAAAGATTGAAAGAAATTATGCAAAAAGTTCCTCCTTGGGAAAGAGAAGAATAAATAGTAATACCTAATTTGGTGGTTCTTTTTAGGTTGGGACAAAGCACCTTCGGGTGCTTTTCCTATATAAATACTAATAACCACCAAATTAGAGTAGAACTATGGTAAATCCTAACAGATTTTATACCTATGCTTATTTGCGTGAGGATAAAACTCCTTATTACATAGGTAAAGGTAAAGGAAATAGAATATATGTAAAACACCATAAAGGAATAAGTGTTCCAAAAAATAAATCAAGAATAATTTTCCTCAAACAAAATATAACAGAAGAAGAAGCATTCAAGCACGAGAAATATATGATTTCCGTGTTTGGGAGAATTGATTTAGGAACTGGTATTCTTCGTAATAGAACTGATGGCGGAGAAGGTTCTTCTGGTGCTATACGAAATGAAGGATGGAAAAGAAATATAATTAAAGCAGATAAAACTCATAGGAAAAATAAAACAGGAATATATTCACTAACTCCAGAAAAAAGAAAAGAAATTGACTTGTTTTGTAAAGAAAATGAGATTGGAATTTATGCTCTTACTGATGAGGAGAGAAAAGAACTTGGTAGAAAAACTGGAAAATATTGTAAAGAAAAAGGATTAGGAATATTTGCCGAAACAAAAGAGGATAGAAGTAAAAGAACAACTCAAACGAACTATCAAAAATGGATGTGTCTTGAAACGGGATTTATTACTAATGCAGGAAATCTTTCAAGGTATCAAATGAGAAGAGGTATTGATAAATCAAAAAGAGTTAGAATATTATAAGGACACTTGACAAACTGGAACAGGGGCACTTGAAATCAGGTTCCTTTTGTAGTATAGTGACTTCATACACAAAAGAATAAATGACTATCGAAGTAAAAGAAAATGAAGACAAAACATTTACCATCTATTGGGATGAGAATTCTCCTACGGAAAGTATTCTCAACACCTGGATCGAAGAAGACTTTATTAGAGTCATTATGGAACACCTTGATAAGGTAGAAGATGACTGAAAAATCTAAAATCTTTTATAATATTTGGTGCTGCGCCTACCAAAGACGATGGTTGTATAAAGGAACACCACGGGAAGAACGAGAACATAGTACAATCCGTATGTGTCTAGATATGAAGGATGTAAAATTTTATCAGTTTGATACGGAGAAACCTCGTTATGTTTAGTACTGCAGTTAGAGGGACACACCCAAATAAAACCAAGATGAGTTGGTGGGAGTATTGGATTGGTCATTGTTGGATGACAGGATGGCAAAGTATGCGAATGACATTTCGTATATGGGCAAATCTAATGACATCAGATTATGATGGCTATGCTTTACTGAAAGAAGATGACCCTGAAACAGAGTGTATTGAGTGGTTCTGGGCGTCTTTGAATGAAGACGATGTGTATCCTAAAGAGTTTCTAGAATACTTAATGCAAATGGTGGATGATATTGAGACTGGTAAAGAGGAAGTCATTCCAATCGACGAAGATTTTATGAATAGAATCAAAGACCTTGTGGAAGATATTGATGTAAACCTTGATGAACCTGAAAAAAATTAGAAATTAATTATGGACTATAAAAAGTATTCTCTCAAACAACTTGAAAATTGGATACACGATGCACTTTCTTGTGCAGATGCAACACCGCAAGAAATCTATGATGTAATTAAAAAGGTAGTAGAAGAAAACTACTGCACTCACAAAGTTCATACTGAAAGATGTTATGAACTTCTTGCACTTTTGAATGGTAATGGCAAGGGACATATTCCAGCATATGATGAATATGTTAATAAAAAAAGAGCATCAAAAAAATCTAATAGTGATTTCTGGGAAGAACATTATTATCCAGAAGAAGTAGGGGACAATGGTATGCGTCCTTGGGGGCACAGTGACATGGAATATCTCGTCTCAAATTCAGATCAATTTACCACTAAATCGTACACGAAAGAAGAATTAGATGCGATGTGGAGCACTCCAGAAGAAAAGAAAAAAACAGTTCCTGATATGGCATATCAAGAAGCAATTGATTCTGGTTGGACAATGACTGATGATGGATTTTGGATTCCTCCACAAAAAGAAGATAAAGTAGTAAAGTGGCAACTTCCTGTAGAAGTTGATGGCGTGAGCGGAGAATATTACATTCAGTTTCCTAATGATTTAATGGAAGTAGCAAATATTAAGGAAAATGATTTAGTTGAATGGATTGATCGTAAAGATGGTAGTTTTGAATTAAGAAAAGTGAATGAAGAATCAGAACAGAGTAAATGCGGGTAAAACATCAAAATTATTAGGACATTACAACGAACATAAAATTTGTAGTTGGTTAAATGAAACTTTTGATGGTTCTTTTATTGTTGATGGGAAATCAAATACAAAGGTAGACATTTTAGATACTAAAAATCAAATATCATATTCTGTCAAATCAGTAAGTAAAAAACATACTCAGTGTCATCTCACATCATCGAAAAGATGGTGTGAGTATTTTCAAATTAATGGTAAACTTGAAAATTGGTTCATGCAATTTTTTGGTGTACCTGGAATTGATGTGAGTGAAGGCAAAAGCAGAAGACATAGACTTACACAATCTCAAATTGAATTTGAATTGAATGATCTTGCACACAAGTGGTTCAACGATCATAAGATTCAAATTTTTGATGTAATTATTGCTCGTGGGATGAATGACACTCCAGTTAATAAGTTAATCTGGTATCAAAAATCAAATAATCAAAAAGAAATTTATGATGTAAATGATTTGCGAGAACTAACAAAAGAAGGAGAATGGATCATGAATGAAACCACACTACATTTCATTACGAATGAAAACAAAATGTTTCATTTACAGATGAAAGGATCTGGTAACAAATATACATCAGGCTACCATAGCATGATGTTTCATGTGCACAAATGCTTCTGAGATGGAAAAGTCTGATAAAGATACCTTATACTTGGTATTAGTTTTAATTATTCTGTTTTTGCTTGACATGCTCTTGGTAGCTGGGCTATTATGGCATGGTAAGGCAAATTTCCATGCCCTACTCAAAAGTCTAAATTCATGAAAATGAAAGGTTTTTTGTTCTTCATATGGGCAGTTGTAATTTCTTTTCTTGTAATCAAAAATACAACTTCCATTACTAAACTCGAAGTAGATCGTAGTTTCAGAGCTGATAACATTGAAACTGCGATACAATCTTTGAGTCAAACTGTTTTTGACATTAGACAGCAACTTTCTATTCCCACCCATGGTAATTTTGAGTGAATTATGATAGGATTAATTGCTGGACTCACTTGTGGTATTAGCACATTCTATGGGCTAGGAGATGGATTTCATGGACAAACGACTGCTAACGGTGAGCGGTTTGATGCTTATCGTTGGACTGCAGCTCATCCTTATCTACCTATGGGTAGCAAAATTAGGGTGACGAATCAGGATAATGGGAAGCAAGTAATTGTCCGTGTAAATGATCGTGGACCTTATTCTCATGCTGACCTAGATCTTTCTTATGCTGCTTTCGCCCACATTGAATCTACAAGAAAAGGTAATGCTACTGTTTGTTGGAGAGTAATCGGATGAAAAAACTTTTGATTCTTGCTACACTTTTGTTTTCTTCTCCTGCGATTGCTGGGGAAGCATATCGACCATTTCGATATGAAACTCCTTGCCTAATTGAATCGGGAATTCAAACCTATCCTGATACTTGTGTAGTAATTGAAACACGAGAGAAAAATGGTTCACTGAGAACTCGTAATATTTTTTCAAATAAACATGGCCTTACAATTAAAGGTCGATTTGATAAAGAACAAGGTTATATGACCTGGGATTCTCATAACAAATATGAGTACAAATGGGAATATAAATTGAGTGGCAATCAAGAATTTGGTTCTTGGACAATGGTGATGCCTGGTGTATTAATTCAAAATATTTCCTGGGATTGATCAAATTTTTATTTTATTGGACCACTTTAACAAGTGGTCTTTTTTTATGTCTTTTTGATTTTTATGTGATAAAATATTAGAGTTAATGGAAAGTTAAATGGGCTATGCAATTATCGGTGATGTACATTCCGATTCAGTTAAACTGAAATCTGCTCTTGGTTATGCACAGGAACATAATTTAAAAGTTATATTGTTGGGAGATCTTTTTGATTCCAGATGTGACTTTTCGGATAGTGTTGGAGTATACAACTTACTTAAAAATTCTGATGTAATAATTCTACAATCAAATCACCAGGATAAACTAATTCGATATTTACAGGGAAATACTGTAATGTTAAATAATGGTCTCGATATTACTGTTAACGAATTTGAGAAAGCTGGAATTCCCAATGAAGAATTATTAGATTGGTTGATTTCTTTTCCATATGGTGTAGTATTTCGGGATAAACATAAAGTAGAGCATAGGTGTGCACATGCATACTTCACCTCAAGAGTTGAGATTCCAGAGTATCAAGACATTTACTTTGTGCAGCACAAACAAGTTAATCGAAACATCAAAAATTTAATGATATATGGTCCAATTAGCCATGAAAATCGTGGAGAACGAATTCATTGGTGGGAAAATCCTCGACACCGAGATTATGTTTTAGTTTCTGGGCATTATCATAAGGTACATGTTAGTTCCCATTCAGTTGTGATTGATGGTGGATGTGGTGGACCAGAAATTGATAATTGTCTGTGTTTGTATGATGTGGACAAAAAACTTCTTAAAAAGTTTGGTTAGGTCAGTTTTTCAACTGTCACATGACTGGTTGAATTCAATTTGAAATTGTGATAAAATTTAAATGTAAATGGAGATTTAAATGTCGCGTAGATCTTGGACCAATGACTTAAGTGTCCCTCAACTTTGTCTTGCTACAATTCTCATAATCGGAGTTGGATTTGGTATTATTTCGTTGCAGGCATGGCTACTGGGAATTGTACTTTCTTGGTTCAATGTTACTCTTGGATTTTGGCAAAATTTTCTGATCGTTCTTTTGATTGGAATGCTCTTTGGTAGTTCTCGTTCTTCTTCTAACTGACCATGACTCTTAAAATTTCCGAAAAAGCAAATTCCAACTATCTGGCAAAGGTAGTTGAAATGAATAACTTGCGTAAACATAGTAATGCAGATCGTTTGCAATGCTTTTCGGTGGATGGAAATAATGTAATTACTGGACTTGATGCTCAAAATGGAGCACTTTATGTTTATTTTCCTTTAGAATCTGCGATTAACAAAGAATTTCTTTCTTGGGGAAATTGTTTTGAGGATAAAGAACTAAATCAAAACAAAGAGATCAAAGGATTTTTTGGTAAAAAAGGTCGAGTTCGTGCAATTCGTTTGCGTGGAGAACGATCTGAAGGTTATGTTGTTCCAGCTCAATCTGTTTGTGATTGGATTTTCATTGCAACAGGAAAGAATTTTAAGATTACTGAACAAAACATCAATCAAGAGTTTGATTGTATTTTTGATATTATTCTCTGCGAAAAATATGTAAATCGCGAAGCACTCAAAAGTCGTAATTCTGAGAAAAAGAACCAGAAAAAAGTAGCACGAGAGTCAAAGCTAATTGAAAATCAGTTTAGATTTCATATTGATACATCTCCACTCAAAAAGTGCGCAGGAAACATTTCTCCCAATGATTTGATTTCTATCACCAAAAAATTACACGGAACTTCATTTGTTGTAAGTAAAGTTCTATGTAAAAAGCCACTAAGATTACACGAAAAACTTCTTAAGAAGATTGGTGTAAATGTTGTGGATACTCATTATGATTTGGTTTATTCCAGTCGAAAGGTAATTAAGAATGGAGATCTGAGTAAAAATCAGAATCATTTTTATTCTTATGATGTTTGGGCAGACATTGCTAAGCAACTTGAAGAGAATCTAACTTCTGGTATCACTCTTTACGGTGAGGCTGTAGGGTACATCAAAACAGGTGCATATATCCAAAATGGATATGATTATGGATGTGAGCCTGGTAAATTTGATGTTTACATTTATAGAATTACCCTGACAAATCCAGATGGAAAGGTATTTGAATTCTCCACACAACAAGTCAAAGATTATTGTAATAAGTTTGGTATGAAATGTGTACCAGAACTTTATTATGGTAGAGCAAAAGATTTGTTTGAAATCGTTGCTGATGAAAATTGGACTTCAAATTTTGTCCAGACGCTATCTGAGCATTATCTGGAAAAGGATTGCGATATGTGTGTAAATAAGGTACCTGATGAAGGTATTTGCATTCGTCGTGAGATTTTTGATATTGATGTATACAAACACAAAAGTTTCCGATTTTTTGAATGGGAAACTAAACAATTAGATTCTGGCGAAGTAGATCTCGAAACGCAAGAATCAGAGGAGGCAGAAACTGCTTGACGCATTTCTAGCTTCATGGTAAAATTGAACACTCCTATTGAGGGCTAATGAACGACCAAGAACAATTTATCTTCGACCTAATTAACGATCTTGAGAACATTTTAGATGATGTTCAATTTGATTTTGGATATGAGAATGTTCCAGCAGAAAAACTTGAAGATCTAATCCAGAAAGTAAAAGAGTATCACGAGAACCTATGACACCGACAGTTGGCCTTGAAGTAGCTTACAAAAATTTTGTTGGTTATGTGAGGTTTGTTGATGATTCTTGTGCAACCATTTGTATTTCTAGTAATAAAGATAGGAGTAGAGATGTTTGCATTGTGGTTCACCGTGGAGATTTTAAAAACATCCGTCTTTTGAAGGAGTCTGAAAAATGAGGTTTACTGTTACTTACCAAAAACCAAAGAAAAATGGAAATTCTACGCAAAAAGCCACCTTTTTTAGCGTAGAGGATGCTAACATGTGGGAGAAGCATGTCTTAAAACAAGGAGCAACCGATGTAAAGATTATTGTTTGCTAACTTTTTCTTTATTCTCACTAAATATCACAACGGAGCTTTCGTACCATGATTTCACTAGCAAATCCACAAAGTCAAGTAAAAATCACTGAAAAAAGAGTGTATTACATTGCAAAAAACGACATCTCTGATTTTCATGATGAAGTTGGTTATTATGTAGATCTTGAGTATTCTGATGGATCTTACGATACATTTGGTCCATATGACAGTAAACATCAAGCACTATCCCTGTAGGACTAAAGCTGAGTGGACAGATGTAAAACTGTCCACTCTCACTACCAATCAAAGTTTGTTTTAGTAAACTTAATAAGTCCACAGGAGTTCCAACTATGTTACAAGACCACATTGCAGATCTAGTAGATTTTGCTGCGGACAAGGAAGATGATTTACTTAAGTTTTTCTTAGATCAACTTAAAGAAGAGTCAGAAGATCAATCTGTGGACTTTGATGATTATTCTCGCTAAACTATCATGCTATCCGAACAAGCAATTTCAAAATTAGGCGAACTTTTGTCCGAAACTTTTGTGGATTATGTCTACAATGACCCAGAAATTCAGGACAAATTAGTACAATTCATGGCAGAATGCTCACTTTCTTATGTTTATAAGAAACTAGGAACTGAAATTGACTCAGATCTAGCGGTTGAGATCTCATGTGCCATCCAAGAAAATGTTTTATTGGTAAATGACAAAGCAAAAGACTAGAATTTTTGTTGATCCAATTTCTCCATCAGCAAAAATACGATTTGACAAATTGATGCACAAAATTCACATTTGTAAAGTTGATCTTGAATCAAGTGATGAGTTTTATCTTTCTTCTGCAAATCAAAATTATTGTTTTGTAGTTCAAAAGAAAAATGATCCAAACTGGAAAATTTTGAAATGAGCTATTCTATCATGGAAATTCATAAAATTGAATACGACGAAGAATCATTGAGCGGTAAAGTTGTTGCTTTAATTGATGATTTTGTTCTTCGTTATCCTGCAACTTATGAACAACCAGCAGAATATGGTCCTGCTCTAGCTGAAGCTATTTTCACGCTAGATGAAGGCGACACTATTCCAGAAGATGAAACTGAACTTGAACTATTTTTTGAAGATCTGTATCTAGAATGGACATTAGTAGATTCGTCGGACTGGGACGATTGACGAACTGTCCACTCCCCCCTTGTCAGTCCAATTGCTCGTGTTAATATGACTATGTTCACACACAAGAACCATTCTTTTATGGATGACGAAGATCTCGATTTTATCGACGATTTCTTTGAGGATGATCTCTTTGATTGTAATATCAAAGAATCAATTGACCCAGAAACTCTTAAACTCTTGGAGGACTTTTAATCATGAATCAAGCTCTACTTCAGCCGATCATTTCCAATGATCTTGGTGAACTTTATGTTAGTGACAATGCTTGGAATTGCACTCTTAGTCAAGAGGCATCCACTCCCATCTCTGAAATTCAGTGGAATGGCGAGACTCTAAATGTTACTTTTCGTAAAACATCTAAGTGTTATGAATATGGTGCAACTGGAACCGCAGTAGATGATCTTCTGATTGTCGTAAAGGCAGTTCTGTCTGGCGTTGCAAGTGTAATCACTGATTCGTCTACTCCTACATCTGTTGGAGTATTCTTTAACCAACTCATCAAGACCAATCAACTCACCTCAATCTGAATCATGACAACTCAAGAAGCAATCAAACTACTTCGTAAGTCTGGTAGTGGAGATGATCTACTGAACATGCTAGATAAACTGGTTTCTCAGCTGACTGACACTACATTTAGTGAACCAACTCTAGATCAAATCGAGTTCTGAGACAGTTTAAAAACTGTCCATAATTCTGCCCACGAATCTGAATCTCATGTATTCTTGATTCGTGGGTTTTACTTTTCTTGAACATGAACTTACCTACGCTTTCTCCAACTGAAGAAGCTGATCTAATTCTTGATGATATTTTTGATCAAGATTATGATGGTCAAATTTCTGTAATCTCTCTTCTGTGTAATGATTATGGCATTGCACAATGTCCAGAGAATGAAGATGAAATTACTGATCTTGTCATTGAAAACGAAGATCTAATTGCTCAAATGTACCAAGAATACCTGACTGAGATCAATGCCTGAACAACTCACTTTTTCTGGAGATGTTACCACGATCATTGGTTTTTTTGGTGTGGTTTCGACGGCTATCATTATTGTTTCTGCTTTCCGTCGCTTTTTCAACTCTCCTTACAATATTCGAGTAAAAACTGAACCAGCAGAAGAAACATTAATTTCTGAAAATACTGAAAATCATGGATGAAAAAACCGTATTCCATCTTATGGAAAAACTCACATTTGGCGAACTTCTTGATGAAGATTTTGATCCATTCGAGGCTGATTTAGAAGAAAAAGCAGCAGAACTCGAAGTTACAGTCGATTATTACATCTACGAATTTATCTGAACATGACTTATTCCGTTCACTCTGATACAGAACACGAAAGCTTCAATGATCTTGATGAAGCACGAGATGTTGCATTTTCAATGGCAGAAGAATTTGGTTCTGCCTATATCGTAGATGAAAGAACAAATCAAGTCATCGAACACTACTGATTTGAGTTTGTTGTCTAAAATTTGAAGAAGCGTCTCGATTAAAGGGACGCTTTTTTAATAAATATCTAAAAAGATATTTCAAATGGCTAAAGGAAAAGATCAAACTGAAATCGGAATCACTGGACTTCCTATTCCTAAAAAGAAAATGAGTCCTGCGAAAAGATATGAATTCGAGAAAAAGAGAAGAGAAAATTTAGGAACTAATGTCGGTGGACATCAGTATAGTTCCGATACAACTCCAAATTATAATCCAAGACAAAGAACTTATAAAGAGTTTTTAGAAATAATTAACAATCTAGTGTGACACCACGGAAACTGTCCTAGAAGGGGCTTCCTGGGGCTTCTGGTGGCCTTATAGTGAGCAAGTCGAACACAGCCACTCCAATGCTCAACTTCACCAAAGGCAACGGTAAGCTCTCTAAGGATACGCTGATCTTCAATCTCCCTGCTGGGAAGACTTGTCCTGGCGCATTGTTGTGTAAATCTTTTGCAGTTGTTGGAGAAGACGGGAAGCGCCACATTCAAGACGGCAAATATACTCAATTTCGTTGTTTTGCAGCATCTGGTGAAGTCCAGTATGATTCTGCATTTTACAATCGTGCCAATAATCTTGAGATGATTATTGATGCAATGTCTGATCTTACTGTGGTTGATCTTATTCATAACTCAATCCAACATCATCGCACTCGTAATACCAAGAAAGTTCGTATTCATGAATCAGGTGATTTTTTCCTTGGCAAATATCTTGATGCTTGGATTGATGTTGCAAAGCGCAATCCTGACCTAATTTTCTATTGCTACTCTAAGAGTCTGGAATTGTTTTTGGGATATGAACTGCCAGAGAATTTTTATATGACAGCATCTTATGGTGGCAAATGGGATCACTTAATTGATGAGGGACATTTTACTCGTTATGCTAAAGTTGTGATGTACGAAGAGGATGCACAAGCACTTGGCCTTGAAGTAGATCACGATGATTCACATTGCCTTGGTGATAAACCATTTGCACTTCTTGTGCACAATACTCAACCCAAAGGTTCTGAGTGGGGCAAAGCTATTCGCAATCGTCGTAATAGCGGACAATTTAGTGGTTACTCTGTAAAGCAAAAGGTGGCAGCCTGATGAGAATCTTTTCTCCTACTACAGTAATTCTACTGATGTTTGTTTCTTCTGTTGTTTCTGGTATGTTGGTATTCACCACACTTCGAGACTCCTGTTTTAGTGCATCTTACTATTCTGCTTATCCTGGGGAGTGTTACGAGGAATGATGACAATTCTTATCTCTTATTTCATTGCAGTGGTTCTTGCGGTTGCATTTAATTATGCACTACATGAACCAAATAGAAGAATTGAAGAGAGATTGGACAAAATTGAAAAAGATCTTTACAAAGATTAGACAGTCGTAGAACTGTCACATGCACTCTTGATCTGGCTTCCGTGCTCTGGCACAATACATTTGTTGATCGGACAGCTCTCATGGCTACCCCACGCAAAACCATTCAAGTCGAACAAGTCTTGAATTTCGTCAACACACAGCTGAGGCAAGATCACTGGACGCCAGAAGAAAAGAGAGGCATGTATATTGTACTAGATCGTATTCTCCATGATTCAAATCAGTATGCTGGCTTCAATTATGTGGATTCTTACAATCCAAATGATCCTGAGTTTGAAATTAACGGAAGTAAAGAAGTCAGCCGAAACTATTACTTGAAGACAAATACTTTTTCTCACCAAAACAAAGTTCATAGGGGTTGATACAATGATTCTTGACAGAAACAACATCTATCGTGGTTCAGACTGCTCTGATGCACTTGTATCCATCAGTCTTTCAATTCGTCAACTTTTTGCAAGGTCAATGTCATTTGAGGAAAAATGGTATTCTCCTGAGGATTATTTCTATCTCATGAACAGAGAAGAAGATCTAGAGTACAAAGTGTTCGATCTTTAAATTACAAATTGTCTTTTTTATTTTTGCAACCAATGAATTACAACACAGAAAAAGTCCAAAAAATCAATTCAAAAATTGAAGAACTACATGGAGAATGGGTCAACCTAGCTAAAGATCCAGAAACTCCTCTAGAAATTCTAGAAACTTTATGTGATTTTGGTTCTGAGCGCATTTTAGGCTATGTTGCTCAACATCCAAATACTACTCCAGAAATTCTACTGCAACTAGGTAAATACACAATTATTTTTGATTGGAAACTTCGTAGTGATATTGCTAGCAATGAAAAAACACCAGTAGAAATCCTTCATTCATATTCAGATGATGAATTTTGGCAAGTTCGTAGTTCCGTTGCTGGAAACCGAAATGTTCCCACTGAAATTCTACATTCATTTGCGGATGATCCCGATCCCAATGTTAGATTCTCTGCACTTAGGAATATGATTGAAACTGGTAGGATTGAGTTTGAGGTAGTTGACAATATCATGACATATGGCGAACGAATGTCAGTTGAGTAACTGGCACAAGGGAGATTGCTTGATTCCCCATAACCTGTCATACTACATTTGTTGAACCAAACAGTTCTCATGAGCACTCGTTCTCGCATTGCAATCCAACTTGCTGATGGCAACATCCAATCATGTTACTGTCATTATGATGGATATCCTTCTTTCAATGGTAAGAAACTCAAAGAACATTTCAATTCTTATGAGAAAGCAAAGCAACTGATTGCTGGTGGTGATATTTCTGCACTGTGGACAAATGCTGGTTTCGATCAAGAAACTCTACCTGAAACTGGTCCACTTTATTACAGCACACGAGGAGAAGATTGTCCCCCTGCTATTCACAAGAATCTCAAAGAGTATCGCAAAGATACTAAAGATTGCTGGGGTGACTATGCTTATTTTTTCTCCAATGGAGAATGGATCTGCTGGAAACTTTTCTGCGAAAACAGCACTGTTCGTCGCGTAAAAATTCCTGCTCTGTGACAGTCAACTAAGTGGCACAAGACTCAGACCACTAGCCAACTCTCTGCCCTATACTAAGTTCATCGACAACAAGGCAATGCAAACCGCCATCGTCACTCCCAAATCGAGCAAAGCCAAGAACCGCCTTGCAAATCTTATGGGTGGCGATGCAACCTGTATCGTCGAACAACAAAAGGATCAAAAGGTCTTTCTGGCATCCACCAACAGAAAATACTTTTTCTGGGTGAATGTAAATTCTGATCCTGACTGGATCATTTCTCTTTAATTCTTATGGGAATGGTAGTTGCCCTAAAGTCTCCAAACTGTTCACTTCCTGATTATCTTCCGACCGTGACCACAATCAACACCGTTCTTGGCAACATTCAAACTGAAGTTGATGAGATTCAGCAACGGATCTCTCAGATTGCAAATAAAATTACAGAACTTGCACCTACTGAAGAAAAAGCTCAGGAACAAGAAGAATCTAGTGTTGAACTTGATTCGGATCTGATCTCTCTGATTTCTGATGTTACTCAGGCACGAGTTGATCGCATGGCAGACGATTATCGTCTTCGCATGAAAGCTATTGAGCGCATCAACATTACTTTCGAGATCATTCTTGCTGATTACTTCCAAGATGCGGAAGTTGATCTGATTGTAGAGAAGCTGAACATGTGCCGTCGCATTGAGAACTTCTCCTACATGCGTTCTGTTTATGAACTGTACAAGGATTCTCCTTCTCTTCGTGAACTGCTACTGGCTGTTTGTGCCATGTACCGTCTGAATGTGAAGGATTATGCGGATCGTTCTGCTAGTTCTGGCGATCGTTCGATCGTCAAGTATGCAATGAGCTGCCCTGAGTGTGGTGAACTTGCCACCAACATGGTACACTCATTCCTGTCGGCAGACATGAAGATGTGAATCTAATTTCACACAGATAATAAAAAAGGAGCCTTGCGGCTCCTTTTTTTGTTTTTAGATTTATTTATCAATCTACTTTTGTCACACGATAAACACTTGCACCATGATCTTGATTTAATTTATCTGCTCTTGTCTGTGCTCTTGTTTTGTTTTTGTATGGCTTACCAACATTGGAAGGTGTGTAATCAAGTTTTGTACCATCAACAGTTGTTGGATGTGGTCCAGAGATTTGGAATGGTGCTTCTGATAGAATAGAATCGATCCAATCTTGTGACATTGCAGCCATCATGGTAATTGCAGATTCTTGTGAATCGCAATATCCTTCATCGAGAAGGTGTGAGAGTACAACATCAAAAAAGTCATGTGATTCTCTGACATCAACATCACTCATTCTTGTTTTTGGTTTCTTGGCAGATTTAGTTGGAGATTTTGCTGACATTTCTTTTGCTTTTGTATTAGCAAGTTTTCCGATTTCTGTTGCCGATTTCAGCTCTTCAGGAGAAAGAGGAAACTTATGTGAATGTTTTGGAGCACCAGGAAATAAAGGCTCATGAGATTCTTCCATATTTGGACGATTTCTGATGGCATCAATTTTATTTGCTGTTTTTCCTTGTCCTCTTAATCTTAGAGCATTTGCTCTGGTTTCCATTCTTTTGGCAGGAGTCATTGCAAGATTAGGATCTTTCTCTGTTACATCTGTTCCTCTTGCCTGAGATCTTACCACACCAGATTCAGTTGGCTCACCATGTGTAATTGATTTGGATCTTGCACTTGAGACTGCTTGTCTTCCTTGAGTCTGTACATCTCTACTAAATTGTTGGAAGACTTTTTGACTTGGACTTGATACTTCACCAGTGTACTTCCCAGTCTTAGGATCAACTCTTCCACCTAATCCTTTGACTTCATTGAGATCACCATAAACTGACATATAAGCTTCGATTAGTTCTTGCATTTGGTTATGTTGCGCAATAGAAGTATTTAGAAATAAATACTTAAAAATTACGATTCAGATGAGAACAGTCAAACAATTTTTTGATATTGTAGAGAAGTTAGATGGCATATCGTCAAGAAATCCAAAGTATTCATTGAAAAATTGGTTCAATGATGAATGGGTTCAAACTGGTGGAAAGTATGATGGAAAGCCTTGTGCTCGTCAACCAGGACAAACAACGAAACCATATTGCAGAGATCCTGATGATCGTGCATCAATGAGTGAAAAGGAAAGAGATGCTGCAGCAGCAAAGAAAAGAAGAGAAGATCCAAATCCAACTCGTTCTGGTGCTGCCAAGATCGTAACACAAGAGGCAGCAGGTGAAAAAGATGCCTGTTACAAAAAAGTAAAGTCAAGATACAAAATCTGGCCAAGTGCATATGCATCTGGTGCACTTGTAAAATGTCGTAAAGTCGGTGCCTCAAATTGGGGAAATAAAACCGAGGAGATGGATATGTTTGACTTCATCTATGATTTTCTAATTTCCGAGAATCTAGATGAGCAGGATGTTTTAGACATCATGGCTCGCGTTCCCATTGATGAAATTTTGGAAATTATAGAAATGGATGAAGGATTTGTACCTTTAACTCCAGAAAAGGAAAAAAGAGTACAAAATCGAGTTGGCGAACTTGCAAGAGATATACAAGTAGATGCAGCAAGAGTCAAAGAATTGAGAAGTAAGCCATTTGCCAAGCATCGTCCTGGAATCCAAAAGCAAGCAGCAGAAATCATTAAAAATGCCAAGAAAAAACAGCAATTAGTAAGAAATGCAAGTGATGCACTGATTGATGCATCTACCACTAGATCAGCAAAAATTCAAAAGAGAATTGAGGACGAAAAAAACAGATGAAAACATTTTCACAGTTTCTAGAGCAAGTTGGTCATACACACCAAACGCCATCACAACAAACTATTGCAATGAGATTAGATATGTCAAAGAGAAGAAGACATTCTAATATCGTATCAAAAGGAGTTACGAGTTCAAGTTCATATGATAAAGAAAAAGAGCATAACATCAAAGACATCGAAGATAGAAGATCATGAGAACATTTTCACAGTTTCTTGATGAAGCAAAAAGAATTCGAATGACGAGATATTATCATGGAACACCAGAATCTTCTGCTGATGAGATACACAAATCAGGTTTTAAGGGATCTGAGGTTCATGCATCGACTTCTGCTCGAACTGCAGATGCATTTGGCAAAAGATATGGAAAAGATACGAGAACAGTTTCAATTCGTGTTCCTTCCAATTCAAAGAATGTAGAAAAAACTGAAGGTCAAAGAGGTGTTGATGCCTGGGGAAGAAAACATCATTCTGTTGTGATGCGACCAGAATATGCAACCAAACACATTACAAAATCACCAACAATACCTGCACCAAAAGTACCAAAGAAATATCAAGATCTTTCTCCATTTAAGAGAAGAACAAAGACTCAACCAAAATCTAAATAACTCTAAATCAATTTAATTCTTATGGATCACTTACAAGAAGCGTATTTGTCAGTTTATGAAGAAAAAGATGATTTATATCTGGAGACAGATATGGAAAAGAGAAAGAAAAATAATGAAAAGGCAGTTAAAGATATGAAGAACACCAAGGCACATCGTGATATGGTTAAGGCTGCAGAAAAGCATTTTAATGAATCAGAAGCTTATGATGCAGTTCTTGATTACCTACTCGATGAAGGTTTTGCCGATACTGAAAAGAATGCAATCACCATTATGGCAAATATGAGTGAAGAATGGAAAGAGAAGATCATGAAGAAAAAGAAGCATAAAAAAGACGATTGATAGACAGATAAAAAACTGTCCACTCCCACCCTCAGAACACCACTGAGGGTTTTATAATGGGTAAAAGTAATTGACTCATGAATGACATTGAATTGTTGCAACAAAGAATCTCATCTCTTTATAATGAATTAAAAGTTTATCCAGAATACCAAGAATCGATTCTGGCGGATATTAAGTATTATGAGAATCAAATTCGAGCAATGGTAGACAGTGAATGATGGCAACTAGATCTCCCCTAAAGAAACACATTCTACAACAGGCAATTGCTGTTGCATTATCATCTCCATCAAAGAAACTTGTAGGTGCAATTCTATTAAAAAGAAATCGTTTAATTGCATCTGCAGTCAATATGGAGAATAAGAGTCATCCAGTACAAAAGAAGTTTGCCTGTCTTATGGAGGATGAAAACTATCATCATAAAATCTATCTTCATGCAGAGATAAACTGTTTAATTCGTGCAAGAGAAGATGCTGATACTATCGTTGTTGCAAGAGTAGGTGGACATCAACATAATGAATTGAGGAATGCAAAGCCTTGTGTAATCTGCTCTGCTGCTATTCGTTCACAAGGTATTCGTCATGTTCATTATTCTACTGATGAAGGGTTTATGTATGAGTATTGGGATTAAATTAAATAATCATAATTCAGTTTAATTCCTTATGAAAACATATCAACAGTTCATGGAAGATGTATCACAGGCTATTACAACGATTGAAACAAATTGGAAAAGAAAACATCCAGATGTAAAATTATCGTTTTCTCATTCACCTAAAACAAATACAATTCGTGTAAACAATATCCGTATTCCTAAAGAGAAGCAAGGTAAAGGTATTGGATCAAGAATTATAAAGGGTATTAGTTCTTATGCAAAGAAACAGAATGTACCTGTAACATTAACACCAGAAGCAGATAAGGGTAAGAGTAAGTCATTGAATCGTTTCTATAAGAAACATGGATTTAATAAGAATACAGATCATTCAGTGTCTGATAGTATGATTAAGTATCCAGGATAACAGTATCATGAGCTTTCACAGAAAATGATTGAAATCTTATGTTTTTTATTAAAAATATCGTATTTTTGTTTAAATTTTAATTAAAAATGTATTTTTAATTGTTTTTTATTGTTTTGTTATTGTTGATACTTATTGTTATTATTTGATTTAATGATACGAATTCGTATCATTATTGTTGTTTTATTCTCTTCTTATGTGTGTTTAATCCTTATGTAATATCATTTAATCCTTATGTTTATCGGTTCTTATGATCATTTAATACCATTTAATCCTTATGTTTATCGGTTCTTATGATCATTTAATCCTTATGAGTCCTTGTCATTTTGGCCGTCCAATTATAGCACGCGCCCACGATTTTGTCAAGGGGGCGCGGACAGAAAAAATACTGGCACAAGGCGCATAAGAATCCACACAGACCCACACCGACTCATAAGGATCACAAATATCACAAAATCCAATCGCCCCCACCCCCAATCATAAGAAGATCAAATATATCAGATTCTTATGAGTGACACATTGTAACAATTATTTCAAAGCAGGGTTAGCGTGGCTCACTGATCGTCATAGAGCTTCTTGCTCTGTCTCTTCTCTTATGACATAAGAATAGCAAGACATGAGACGGTATGGCAGGATGGTGTGCCACTTGTTTAACTGGCTGACAGGTGATTTTTCTGGGATTTTTTCCTGTATATTTTTCATGTTGAGATTTCGTTTTTTCTCATGCAGGTTCTCACTTACACTCGTTCACTCTGTGAAGCACTTGAAGTGGACTTTCGTTTGTATTCAACTAGAAGTCATAGAGAGTCTGTGAGACGAGAGATTAACATGGATTATCATAACAAATGTCTGCAAGAGATTGCAGATGGTACTTATGATTTTGGTTATGAATTTGTGATTGAAGAAGGAAAGAAATACTATAAGGTGATTATGATTGCAAATGGTTCACGAAGTGTTCATTGCTTTGTAGATAAACAAACAGGTGATGTTTACAAGTCTGCATCATGGAAATCACCTGCCAAAGGTATTCGTTACAATTTGTTAGATGCAGTCTCACGCGAGAAATGTTACCGTAGTTTAGACTGGGCTGGAAGGTATCTTTACATGAAATAATAATCATAAGGATCGAAAGATCCTTTTTTATTGTTTATACTTTATTATTTTGTGACAGGGTTAGCGTGGCTTACTTATCGTCATTGAGCTTCGTGCTCTCCCCCTGTTGTTGATACAACTATAGGGCATCCAGGGTCTTATGGGGTGATGAGTGGACAGTTAAATCAGTGGCACAAGAGTGGCTGGTGGTGGCTGATGGTGCTGGTAATTTATGGGAGTCGATCTGGTTCACCCAATGACAACCAACAACGCTTACTCATGGACTGACGATTTCAGTCTACTTGTTGAGAAGTATGCCGAGCACATTATGGACTCCATGGACATGAAAACCATGGAAATGTTTGTATTTGACACTTTGGTTGAGAATCTTAACAACTACAGTGAAGAAGAATTGATTACTGAAATTGAAGAAGGTTATGGTGAAGAATGGTTTGCAGAGAATGGTATTGAATTAAAAGAACCACCTAGTGCACTGTGACACTCGTTTAACTGGCCACTGCAGGGGATTTCTTGCGGAATCTCCTGTAGATTTGAATTGTTCAAAAACCGTTTTTTTCTCATGACTGAACAGTATCATGGTCTCGGTGGAATCGAACTGATCGGAACTGATACCTTTAAGTATAAGAATCAAACGGCATTTCGTTATTGCTTCCAAACCTGGAAAGTCTTTAACATTGAGGAGAATGTGATTGATACTGATCGATTCTATGTTTGGGCAGATAGTGTAGATAAAGCCTACAAGATTGCAGTGGAACATGTGTATCGTGAACATAATGCACCTTATCATGAGGCAGTAGATTCAGGTGAAGGTGGTGGTCGTTATGAAGTGAATCTGAATGAACAACATCGTGAAGTTGAGGTTGAGACTGATGAACAATGGCACACTTTAATGTATGGTCATCGTGATGATTTTTACCTAGGTTGATAGTATTGCTGGGAGTCTGACAGTATCACAGGCTCCCACAAGATTTTTATATTTTTTTCGTATTTTTTCGTTTTAATTTAGTATTTCGTATTTTTTGGCAGGGTTAGCGTGGCTTACTCTTCGTCATCGAGCTTCTTGCTCTCCCTTGGTTGTTGAATACAGTCTACCATGCCATAAGACCCAGAACGACCATAAGGTGTGCCACTTTTTCTCTGGCACAAGACGGCTGGATCTGGTCGGTACAGCATGAGAGACTATAGGAGTCGAAAGGGATTCCACCCATGGCAGTCGATTCGCTCTCCAAGACCATCTACCGTCAGCTGTTCACTGAAGACCAGTGGCTGATGATCTACATGATGATCGAAAATGCCTACGATGATGATGTGTGGAGCCATGGCGATGCTGATGCTATTCGCAGAAAGATTCGCCTCTTATGTGATTTCATTTGATAATTATTAATAATAATTAACATAAGGATCTTATGATCCTTTTTTTATTCTTTATACTTAAATATTTCATGGCAGGGTTAGCGTGGCTTACTCTTCGTCATCGAGCTTCGTGCTCTCCTCTTCTCTTGTCCCTATAGTCTAGCAGGTCGTGGGGTCATTTCGACCGATTCTGACCAAATTGGGACAGTTCGACCACTGGCACAAGCTGGTTGGATCTGGTCGGCATCTGGACCCATACTAGGTGAGTCCCAAACGGATTCGATCGATGCTCACCGGAACCGAACTGCTGGCCAAGGTCACCGAGCTGCAGCAGCAGAACGCCAGCCGTACCGACATCGTGCTCGGCTGTGGCTACATCAAGCCTGACGGCAAGGCGTCCTATGTGGACTTCTACACTGCATTGTTGGCGGCAAAGTATCCTAACGGTCTGCCCAAGGCTGAATGGGAAGATGTAGAAACCGAATTGGAGTTCGACGATGAGGAGCAAGAGGAGGAGTTTCAAAAGCTGTGTGAGAACTATCCTCAGCAAGCTGTGGAGATTTACTACAACAACATCGGCAATCTCGATGATTTCGAGGATGCTTACTATGGGCAATTCAATTCGGAAGCTGATTTCGCAGAAGAAATCTGCTCACAATTTAGTGACCATCAGCTGCCATCTTGGATCGTAATTGATTATCAGCGAACCTGGGATAGTGCACTTCGTTATGATTATTGGGAAGAGGATGGTTACTTCTTCCAAAACATTTGATACATTTAGGGAGAGCAATCTCCCTTTTTTATTATTTTTTATTATTATTTCAGAGCAGGATTAGCGTGGCTTACTTTTCGTCATCGGCCTTCTTAGCCTCGGTTCGCTTGTGAGATAATTCTACAGCCTCATGAGCCGATCCGACCACCTGCCAGCCAGTTCGACCACTGGCACAAGACCCATAGACAGCTGGCTTTGGTGGCTGGTATCTTTAGGGAGTCGAGGCAATCAAGCCCAATGAACACCGACCTCCAGGCCATCACTGCTCAACTCGCCACTGTAGCAGCATCGCTGAACACTCTACAAGAGGCTTTGGCATTGCTCCAGGAGCAGCAGGCAGCCGCTGCAAACAACAATCCTCTGGCTCCTTTCTCGGCTTTCCTGATGGTTGAGCTGACGCCTTACTTCGGCGGTGCAATGGCAAAGCACATCGTTGATAGTCTGAACCGCTGCAATCAACGCGGAGACTATCGCTACTTCATCCCCATGTATGAAATCGCAGGTGAAGATCTGGACAAGCGCCAACTGTTGAAGCTTGTTTCTGCTGTTCACCGTTACAAATTCGTCTACAGTAAGCATCACAATCACCCCCAAAAGTACAGCCTCCAGTCTACAATCAAATACGCAAAAGCATGTTCCCATTGTGGCAAACTTGCTGCTACTCTTTATGATCGTCTCGTGAAAGAGAACCTCATCTGATGAAGATCTTTATCTTTGCACTGGTTGCTGTTACTTTCAGCAATACACTGGTTGCATCTTTCAAGGCAGCCAAAACCTTAGATGCTAAGGTTGCAGATCTCACTTGTCAAGTTACCGAACGATGCTGATCTTTCTTTCGATTGTTGTTCGCTTTCACTTTCATCACATAACATAATGGAAATCGTACAGACTTTTGACATCAGAACTAAAGAACTATATTGGACCTTTCAAGATACCAACAAACACATTTGGTATTTCAAGGCTCATGAAGTACAGAGCTTTATGGATGTTCGCCACAGGATTCTCCGATGATTGAATTACTCGCTGCTGCATTTATCATCGGTCAAGTAGAGATCGCTCCAGGTATTATCCGCACAGAGTATCTCAATGAGGATCATCAAGTTATCGTAGTGGAGGAAGATAGAGACTAGGTTTCACGGTGCAATAGGCTCACACAGGGAGAGAGAAATCTCTCCCTTTTTTTATATTTTTTTTCGTTTTTTCGTATTCTTGTGCCAGCTGGTGAACCGGTACAGGATCTCGTGAGATGCCTCCAGAAGCCCCCACAAGGCGCTACAATTACAGGGTCAACACAAAGACACCCCATGGCTGCCATTATCCCTGATCCCTGCCGCAAGTGGGTCAAAGGCACTCCCTACCGTACCGTGTGCAATGAGGTCTCAAAGGATGGTACAGTGATCGGCATCGGCACTATTGAGATCTGGGACTACGCTCGCGCTGTAGGTGTTTGCTATGCTTCACCACTACCTAAGCGTAAAGAACCGGACATTGGTGATCTTTTTCTTGAAATGTTTGGTGCCTGATTGAGTCTTATGGGCTGGTGTGTAGGTATCACCAGCCCCCCTACAATTTTCAAAAAAATATAAAAAATCGTTTTTTTATTTTTGTTTTTCGTATTATTTTTTGGCAGGGTTAGCGTGGCTTACTTATCGTCAACAGCCTTCGTGGCCTCCTTTGCTTGTGAGATAATTCTACCATGCCATGCGCCCCATTATGGGTGGACAGCCAGAATACTGTCTGGCACAAGGTGGCTATGGCAGCTGTGGATCTGGGATGTAGGATGAGCAGGTCGAAAGGAATTCCACCCCATGAACACCATCTTCCCCACTATTCTTCGCAATGCTGCTAAGGATGACGGTACTCTTCGCTGGTCAACTGCTTGTCAGGCAGCAAAGGAGCACGGTCTCTGGGATGACTTCCGCACTGATTATGGCACTCTATCACAATTCGGCGGAATTGATGTTAATGAATTCTTGGAGTGGTTAGGATATTGAAATAACAAGGATCTTATGATCCTTTTTTTATTCTTTATATCTTATTATTTTTTCGCAGGGTTGGCGTGGCTTACTTGTCGTCATCAGGCTTCGGACCCTCGCTTTGTTTGTCCCTATAGTCTACAGCATCGGCAGTCGATCCGCGAGCCGATCCGGCAAATTAGGTCAGTTTAGCCACTGGCACAAGGTGGCTATGGCGGCTGTGGATCTGGGCTGTAGGATGGCGGAGCAAACCGCAACCAAGGGCGAAGCTATGACCTACAACCCCACACGCGATGCCGCAACCGCTGAGCATTTCAGCCGCTGGGCTGAGGATGCCAAGACCCTTGACGCCTATTCTCTGCGTTATGTCATCAAAGACTGCAGAGAGGCTGCAGAGGCTATGAAAGGCTGGAATCCTGTGCGTGAGGGTTTCTACATCGATCAGATGCTAACCTATGCTTCAGAGCTTAACTTGCGCAATGCTCAGTTACCTTTTGGCTTGCGTCATCGCATCTGAATGTAGTTAACTGTCCTGGGGTATGACATAAAACTACCCCCCACAATCCCATCGCTATTCTTTCTCATGAGAATTCAAACTCCCTACAAATTCAGCAAATTAGCCTACTTTGGACTTGATACAAAAGCTCGCGTAGGTGATGAGTATTTGGCAGCAGGAATCGGTAGGTTTTATGTCGGAATCTATCCGACATCTAGAGGCTTTGATCTATCCTGTGGCATCCTAGATCAGAACGGTTCGCTGTAACTTTAAGCCTACATTCTCACCCCATCGCTTTAGATTCTCATGACAATCCGCATCTCTTTTTTTGCACCTTACCCTCGCTTCAATGGCGAGAGAAAGACACAAGAATTCAAGACAATCTCAGAGGCTAAGAGTATGGTGAGCTTCTACAACTCTCTGGGGTTTTATGATGCAAAAGTTGAAACTTTTGCCGATAAAGTATAGTTAAAGTTTTGTGTCAGGGGCGGCCACGGATGCCGCCCCTGGCATGGTAGGATAGGTGAAACCGGCAGAGGCTCCGAAGGCCGATGACGATCAGTAAGCCACGCTAACCCTGCCATGAAATAATAGTGTGACGGATTGTTACGGTTTGGCGATTCGAGCCACGGTGCCGCCTTCCTAGGTCCTAGAATGGCGGAGCCAACGCACCAAGGGCGAAGCCATGCAAACCGCAACCGACCGCACAGAAGCTCTGATCAGCCGGGTGATCTCTGGCCTGCACGCTACCAATCCGCAGGCAGCGGCTAACCTGGAATATGATCTAGCGCGTGCAGAATCTGTGGCGCAAACCTTTACTGTAACTGCGCGAGGCGAAGCAGTTACTTTTACTTCCACACTTTCTGATGATAAAGTGTTGGAAACTCTCCGGCAGTTGCGTTCTAGTTTTGCTGCAGATCTGGCGGCTAAGTTTAACCGTTTGAGCGAGAAACAATACGCTTGGGCACACAAGTTGGCGTGCGATTCTCTTAATCAGCAGGCAGAATCTGCAGAAGATGCTAACAGCGAGCCGCAGTTTAATAGGCTCTTCAGTGTATTTCAAGCTGCTAAGTCTCGCGGATTGAAGCGACTCACGCTGCGTTTAAGCGGTGTAAATGTAAAGCCCAACCGTGACAATACGGCATTATGGGTCACTTCTCAAACTGAAACTGAAGAGGGCAGTTATGGCCCACAGCCCAAATACCTTGGGAAGGTTACACCTAACCGTTTAGATTCTCGCCTCTCCGATGATGTTAAGGCGGTGCTTTTAGAGGCTGCCAGTGATCCTCTCACCGCCGCAGTTCGCTACGGTAAAGAGACCGGAAGCTGCAGCTGCTGCGGTCGTGATCTAACCAATCCCCAGTCAATTGAGCTGGGAATCGGTCCTATTTGCCGCGAGAAGTTCGGCCTCTGAGTATAGTTAACCGACCTGGGTATGTCGTTAAACTGCCCACGCAATCCCATCGCTATTTGATTCTCATGATCAGCAATCGCGGCACCATTGTTTACACTCCCAACAGTGCAGATCTGGTGAAAATTTATATTGAAGTGTGCGAGCTTATCGTATGCTTTGCGGTCGCAATCGTGAAGGAATTCTTTATGCTAACTGTTCGCGCAGTTAGCTTCTGTGAGAAGTGGCAAGAATGGCGTGGTTTCTATCGCATTGGACCTGTAGAAGTGGGGTTTGATCTACAACAACAGTGGGACGATTTGGAGGCAGTTTGGTTTACCTGGGATCACAAAGAGGTTGGTTTCAGTATCTACTACTGCCGTCAGAATGGCTGGCAGAAGGTAAGCTGGCACTAGGATCTCATGGGGTGACAGTGTAATTAACTGTTGCCCCACTGTTTATACCTAACTCTGGCGTATAGTAGGTATAAAAGACAGTCGAAAAAGTGTCACAGGGACAGTTGACGGATCGCCCATGCCGTGGTAGGGTTGGGCCATGCGGGTAAAAAAGAATGGGTCCCCATAAGCTATAAAGCTATCCACTCGCCTCATAAGTATCAAATACATAAGAAAATCAAAAAACCCCCATTCCAAAAAATCCGCCGCCCATAAGAATCTTATGAATAGTTCGAATCTAAAATTAAATCGAAAAACCATCAGACCTCAAAAAATCGCCGCCAGAAAAAATCGCCCAAAACCCCCCACGCCATATTGGAATTTCTGGAAGGTCGTATTTGCTGGATGGCTAATCAGATATCCGAAAACTTTTATGAAGTTGATTGGATTGCCGATTGGGTTTATTTTAGTGATGATATATAATGCGTCCAGATAAAAAATAAGGATGAATAAATCATATCACATATATGTAAAAAGTGAATGCATATATCATTCCCTACCAGAAGAAGAATTCAATAAATTATGGGACTTCGTGCAAAAGCTGTCATGGCTTACTGATGTCAATATAAATGATATACAGTACGAAGAAGTGACAACAAACAAAGAATTGGTACTAAATTCATCGCATTGACAAATCATAAATAGAACGCTAAAATTGAATTGGAGTTTATTTTAATCCATGGCAAAAGGTTTTACAGTAAAGGCAAAGGCTCCCATTAAAAGTGAAGAACAAGAATGGGACTATGAAAAAATTAAAGAAAGAATGAAAGGTAAGAGCATTGTGTTCTGCCTACCAGGTAGAGGATGTTCTTTTACATTCCTCAAATCATTTGTACAATTATGTTTTGATCTCGTACAAAATGGTATGAGTATTCAAATTTCACAAGACTATTCGAGTATGGTAAACTTTGCTCGTTGTAAGTGTCTTGGGGCAAATGTACTTCGTGGACCAAAGCAGATTCCCTGGGATGGAAAACTAAATTATGATTATCAACTCTGGATTGATAGTGATATTGTTTTCAACAGTGAAAAGTTCTGGCAACTATGTGATCTAGCTCTTTCAGAAGAAGGAGAAGATAGAGAAATTGTTGCTGGTTGGTATGCAACCGAAGATGGACGCACCACATCAGTTGCTCACTGGCTCGAAGAAGAAGAATTCCGTCAGAATGGTGGAGTGATGAATCATGAGACAGTAGATAGCATTAGCAAGCGTCGGAAACCATTTACAGTAGATTATACTGGTTTTGGTTGGGTCATGATTAAGAATGGCGTATTCGAAAATCTAGAGTATCCTTGGTTTGCTCCCAAGATGCAAGTATTTGAATCTGGTGCTGTACAAGATATGTGTGGAGAAGATGTCTCATTCTGTCTCGATGCAAAAGAACAGGGATTTGAAATTTGGTGTGATCCTCGTATTCGTGTTGGTCACGAAAAGATTCGCGTAATCTGATAACTTATGTTTAATATCCTGTATAAAGGAAGAAAAATTTATACAAATCTAACTGAAGAAGAGTCTACAGATATTCTTCTTCAGTTGGCAGAGCAATCATATAATGGCGAAATTGATGCAAATGAAATTGAATTGGAGGAAATCTAATGGCTAAAATCAAAAGTCTGAATGGATCAGATAAAATTGAATCCAAACCCAAGTCTACCCGCCAGGGTGCTGGGAAAAATACAAAATATTCTGCAACGAGCAGGAATAAGGCACGGAAACCATACCGAGGTCAAGGCAATTAAATAAAAATAATTACATGAGAGCCTTATGGCTCTTTTTTTATGTCTAAAAAAGAATACATTTTACACTGGATAGATCAAGTATCTGAGATGCGGCCCGAAATTGGTGGATTTCCTATATGCCCTTATGCCAAAAAAGCCCTTTATGAAATTATAGATACTAGTGTGGAAGACATAAAGCCGGTATCTGGCTATGATGTAGTCATATACATTATTGAAGATGATCTAAGTATAGGTGAAATTCATAATTGGGTAAAGTTTTACAATAATCAATACCCAGAATGGGAGTTTTTTGAGGATTGTGCTTCTTATAAGAACTATATCAACGGAATACAGACGAATAATGACAAGTATAACCTTATTTTATGCCAAAATAAGCAAAAATTAAGACAAATAAGAGAAAAATTAGTAAAATCCAAGTATTATTCGTATTGGGATAGTGAATATTTGAAAAAAATACTTGGAGATGACTATGATTTAGTCTATTCGGGATAGAAACCCCGTTAAAAGTTCTGATTCTAAACAATCAGGAGCAAAAAATGACTAAAAAAGTTGATAAAAATCAAAATTATATGAAAGAAATGTGGGGGACAGCATACCTTGCCAATGAATATGGTTGGGACAAGAAAATACAAGATCAAAAAATGCTTCGTGAAATTAATCATGACGATGTGACACCCAAAAAACACGATTTTCACACTCAGAACGAGATTCATTCTAATATTCGTAATGATGATGACTATGATGACTGGAATTATGGCACAGAACCTCTTTTTGGCTAATAAATAAAAATACAATCATAATATTTTTAATGCCACTAGAACGAGTTAGCAAAGGATTTAAAGATATTAGTATGACATTTAAGGTCAATCCAACCAACTATGATTTGATTGACCTTAAAAATCAAACTGCAATTGCTCGCTCTATTCGAAATTTGGTGCTCACATCAAATGGTGAAAGATTTTTTAACCAAAATCTTGGCTCTAGGGTCAATAAATTGTTATTTGATGACATGAATTCAATAACTGCTACAATAATTCAAGATGAAATCAGAACAACAATTAACAACTATGAGCCAAGAGTATCTTTGATTTCTGTTGAAGCAACTCCAAATTATGATGAAAATGAATTTGAAGTAACAATCACATATCAAATTATAGGAATTGATGTATTACCTCAGCAATTAACATTTGCACTATTGCCAACAAGATAAATGTCACTAGTAAATTTTACTAATTTAGATTTCGATCAGATCAAAATATCAATCAAAGATTATTTGAGATCAAATTCCAATTTTACGGATTATGATTTTGAAGGATCGAACTTATCCACAATTATTGACATTTTAGCTTATAATACTTACATATCATCATATAATGCAAATATGGTGAGTAATGAAGTGTTCATTGATTCAGCAACATTAAGAGAAAATGTTGTTTCTTTGGCAAAAAATATTGGATATATACCAAAATCTAGGACATCTGCAAAATCTAATATAACATTTTTCGTTGACACAACAAATTCATCCATAAGTTCTAACTTTTTAACATTAAAAAAAGGAATTGTTTGTACCTCCCCAAACACAACCTCAGGCCAAGGATTTACTTTTTGTGTACTAGACGACATTACAGTGCCTGTGGTAGATAATATTGCAACATTTGAAAATATAGACATTTATGAAGGAACTTACATCACAACTAACTTCATTGCAAACCCATTTGACCAAAATCAAAGATTTATTTTAAATAATGCAAATATAGACACATCGACTATTAAAGTTGATGTCAGAGATACACAAGAAAGTTCAACAAAAAGACCTTTTGTCTACACCGACAACCTATCTGAGGCAAAATCTACTTCAAGAGTTTACTTTTTACAGGAAGTAGAAGACGAAAGATATGAAATATTATTTGGTGATGGTGTTTTTGGGAAGAAATTGGAAGTTGGAAATTATATAGAAGTTTCTTATTTGATATCGAGTGGATCAGAAGCTAATAGAATTGGGACTTTTAATTTTGTTGGTAAAATTTTAGATGATTCTAACAGAATTTTAAGTGGGGATTTTTCATTAATCACTGCAAATTCAATTTCTGATTATGGGCAGGAAAAAGAATCAATAAGTTCAATAAAAAAATATGCTCCAAGAGTTTATTCTGCGCACAATAGAGCGGTAACCAACTCAGATTACGAATCTATTATAACTAAAATATACCCAGAAGCAGAGTCTGTAACTGCATATGGTGGTGAAGAGTTGGACCCACCACAGTATGGTAAAGTCTTCATTGCAATTAAGCCAAGATATGGTGCAACCTTTCTTTCAAGTTCAATAAAAAGAAATATTTTAAATGACTTGAAAAAATATAGCGTAGCTGGAATTTTACCTGAGATTATAGACCTAAAATATCTTTATATTGAAACTGATTCCGATGTATATTATGACAAAAACTTAACTTCAAATGTTAATGACATTTCTACTACTATATTGCAGAACATAAAACATTATTCAACATCAAAAGATTTGAATCAATATGGAGCAAGATTTAAGTATAGTAAATATCAAAAATTAATCGATGATACAAACGAAGCAATCACATCAAATATAACTAGAATTTCAATTAGAAGAGATCTTTTTGTTTCTTTGAATCAACCAACAACATACGAAATATGTTTTGGTAATTCATTTTTTGTCAGAGATTGTGATGGTTATAACATACAGACATCTGGATTTAAAATAAATGATTTTGCTGATACTGTATACATTTCAGATGTACCAACCCAACCCAATAATTCACAAGGAGAATTGGTTTTAATTAGACTAAATTCTGGTACTACTCCACAAATTTTAAGAAGAAATGTTGGAACTATTGACTACGATAAAGGAGAAGTCAATCTAAATGCAATTAATATTACTTCAACTGTAAAAAATTTCGGCGGAAACCCAATTGTAGAAATTTCTGCTACGCCAAGGTCAAATGATGTTATAGGTTTACAGGATTTATATTTACAGCTAGATAATAATGCGGTATCTGTAAATATGGTTCCAGATACGATTTCTTCAGGTGAATCAATTTCTGGATCATCATATACAACATCATCAAGCTACAAGGAAAATAACATAGTAAGAAAGTAATGATTAAGAAAAGAGTTAAAATATCCTCAATTGTTGAGAATCAACTTCCTCTATTTGTTAGAGACGAATATCCTCTAATATCAACATTTCTTAGTCAATATTATAAATCTTTGGATGGCCAAGGATCAACCTATGACATACTTCAAAATATTGATCAGTATGTCAAGTTAGACAACATAACAAATTTAACAGAGTCAACTACTATTAGCACCACGGTAGAATTTGGATCGATAGACATTAATGTAATTTCGACCGATGGGTTTCCAGATAATGATGGAATAATTCAAATTGATGATGAAATCATCTTATATGAAAGTAAAAATGAAGAGCAATTTTTAAATTGTTCTAGAGGATTTAGTGGAGTAACATCATATAGAAGCACCAATAAGCCAGAAGAACTAACATTTTCTGCCTCGTCAGTTGCAAGTCATGTATCTGGATCGACTGTATTAAATCTTAGTGGGTTATTTTTAAAAGAATTTTTTGCAAAAATAAAAAAACAGATACTTCCTGGATTTGAAGATCAGCCTTTATATTCTGATGTAGAACAAAATATTAGGCTAAACGAAGAGAATTTTATTATAAGATCTAAAGATTTTTATTCATCAAAAGGAACTGACAATTCATTTGAAATTTTATTTAAGTCTTTATATGGTGACCCTGCTACAGTAATAAAACCAAGAGACTTTTTAATTCGGCCATCAGATTCCGAATATAGAATAACTAAAGATATTGTAGTAGAGCCTATTATAGGAAATCCTAAAAATTTATATAATCGTACCCTATTCCAAAAACAAGGACAAGGATTAAGTGAAACTTTTGCTAGTGTAACAAATGTAGAAGAAATAATAAGAGATGGTGTAACATATTACACTTTAAGTCTAGATTTTGATTATGATAAAGATATTAGCGTAAGAGGATCTATATTTGGGGATTTTTCTGTACATCCAAAAACAAAAGCACTAGAGCACATTAAAAAAAGTGCAACTCAAATTGTCGTAGATTCTACAATTGGATTTCCAGATAGTGGAGAATTGATCGTTAAAAGTGTTTCTGGTAATGATTTATTGATACCATATACATCTAAAAATGTAAATCAATTTATTGGATGCACTGGAATAACAGAAGATATAAGTATACTACAAGACATAAATCTCAATGTCTATGCATATTCTAATCTAAATGGAGATGAAATTAGAGTTAGGATATTAGGTGTAATTAAAGAAATAGAACTACCAAATAACAACAAATACCTTGAGCCAGGTGATGTTATAAGTTTTGACACTTTAGGTAAAGTATACGATAAACCAAAATACACTCAATGGCTAGTTAGTGTACCAAATACATATTTGGTATCTAAATTTGAGCCAGCGTCTGGAAATCAAATTCAAATTTTTACTTACGATCAAAATTCAATTAACATTTTTGATCAAGTTTACATTGAATTTTTTGATTCGGAATCGGAAATTATTAGAGAAGAGCTTTTTGAGGTAACTTCAGTATCTCAGGATAAAAGTTCAATATTTGTAAGAAATCCATATCAAATACAAAAAATATATCAAATACGAAATACTATTAAGAAATATACTAATTCAGAAAATGAAATTGTAAGTAATGTACAAAATGTTTATGTGGATAGATCAAGCGACCAATACATTGCAGCCCAGGGAATCCCAGACTATATTGACCAAAATATAGAAAAATTAGATTTTTCTATTGATTTTTTTGGGATACTAGAAAATTTTGACGCGGCAAAAGAAGGAATATCTTCTGATATAAACAATGAACAATTTGAGTTGAATACAAGCAGAGTTCATGATTTTAAAACTGGAGACTCCGTATATTACATACAAAATATCTCACAGTACACATTGAATGATGGCACTACTGTTAATTTAAATCTATATGATGGACTTTTTCAAAATCAAATTTACTATGTTGAAAAAGTATCAGATACTAAAATAAGATTATATAAAAGTAGATCAAACATTTATTTTAAACGATACAACTCAATAAAATATAATAGACTACACTCTAGCATTGATTTGAATGAATCAACTTATACTGATTCACAAAAGATTCAATTATTAGCAAATAATTATTTCTTACAATCAAATGAATTTGTTTTATTATTTGATTCGGACAATAATAACGAAATTTGGTATTATAATTATTCCCAAAATACATGGGAAAAAATAAATTACTCTGTTACAGCAAAGTTGTATAAAAGTAATTTTGTATATGAAAATACCAAAAAGTTATTAAAAAATACAAATTCAATCAAAAGAATATCTAACCCTGAAACTCCAAATGAAGATCCAGAAGATACGCCAATTGGATCAACAGGAATTTTAGTAAACGGAGTAGAAATATTAAATTATAAGACTGAAGATTTTGTCTATTACGGTTCAATAGAAAAAATAGACATAGTGTCTCCCGGAAAAGATTATGATGTAATAAATTTACCCTCACTATTGGTTTCTGATGTAGATTCGACTAAATCGTGTGCTGCTCATCTCCAGATTACTGGAAATTTACAAAAGATTGATGTCATAGATGGTGGTTTTGATATATTAGAAGAGCCAAATATAAAAATTATAGGTGGGAATGGAAAGGATGCTCTAGTAAAATCAAACCTCATTACTTTTAGACACACAGTAGATTTAAATCCAACAGCAAATTTCGTAAATTTAGCTAATAATACAATTGCATTTTCTACATATCATAAATTTAGAGATTATGAGGAAGTAATATATCAAACTAATGGTAACACATCAGTTGGAGGAATATCTACTTTAGCTACTTATTTCGTGACTGTTCAAGATGATACAACAATAAAACTACATGAAACTAAGCAAAATGCTTTAGATAATATTGAAATTAACTTAACTTCATATGGTGATGGAAATCATGAGCTAGTGTCAAAAGCAGATAAGAAAAAAATATCATCAATAACAATATTAAATCCTGGACAAGATTATAAAAATAATTATGTTTCAATTTCTCCAATTGGAATTAGCACATATACTAATGAGATTTTTGCTAAACAGCATGGATATAGTAGTGGAGATATAATAACATATAGTTGCACTGGAACTTATCCAGATGGGTTACCTGAGTCAAATTACTATGTCACTAAAGTAGATGACGATAGATTTAAATTGTCCCAAATTGGGGTTGGATTGACAACGAAGGATTTTTATTATACTACAAATCAATATGTAGATATACAAAGTTCCGGTATCGGAACTCACATATTCCAACATGAGCCAATATCATTAGAAATATCATCAAAAATTGGAATATCTTCATATTCTAAAGAGCTATTCTACCCAATTATTTCTCCAATTTTTAGAGGAGAAGTAACAAATGTCTATGTAGAAGACGGTGGAGTAGGATATGGAAGTTCGGAAATTTTAAATTATGAAAGACAACCAACATTTACAATAAAAACAGGACAAAATGCCCAATTAATTGCTAATGTATTAAATGGAGTAGTAAAAGATGTATATGTGATAAATGGAGGAAAAGATTACAATTCTTTACCAGAACTTATTATTAGAGGCACTGGGAATGGTTGTATATTATCTCCAATAATAGAAAATGGTAAAATAAAAAATGTCATCGTTGTAAATGGTGGGTCAGGATACGAACAAAAAAATACAATAATTGATATCGTTAACTTTGGCCAAGGCGCTCTGTTTAATGCAAAAATAAAATCATGGAATATAAACTTAACTGATAGGATATTAAATTCTACAAATTTAACATCAAATGATGATGGAATTTTATATTCAAATTTACCAAATTCTCTCAAATATTCACATTTATATTGTCCGAATCAACTTAGAAAAAAAGTATACTCTTCTTTCATTGATGAATTTGGAAATAAAATAAGAAGAACTGATTATGACAATAGCACTTCTACAGTAAAATATCATTCTCCTATAATAGGCTGGGCATACGATGGAAATCCAATATATGGACCATATGGATATTCATCAGCAAATTCAGTAAGTCCAATCAAAAAAATTAAATCTGGATACAAATTATTTGCCTCTGATAATAGACCACCAGAAATTATTGATGGTATGGTAGTATTTCCTTATGGAATTTTTGTAGAAGACTATAAATTCACTGGAGAGGGAGATTTAGATGAATGTAATGGAAGATTTTGCATTACTCCAGAATATCCAAATGGAGTGTATGCATATTTCTGTACTGTATCCAATGAAAATGATTTTATACCCGCATTCCCATACTTTATTGGAGACAAATATAAATCAAGTAGAATTTTAGATAATTTTGATCCTGAGATAAATCAGAATACATTTAATTTTGGGCAGAATGATATTACTAGAAATACTTATTATTATACATTGAATAATAGTAATTCAAGCTATGATTTCGTAATAAATCCATCAAAAAATATCAGTCAGAGTGCAAAAATCTCTTCTGTAGAAAATTCTAATTTAGATTCAATTGGAATATTGACATCTGGTCAAAATTATAAAGTTGGTGATGTAGTAAATTTCAATAGTCAAGAAACAAATGGATATGATGTTAGTGCTGTTGTTGGCTCAGTAGGCGGTAAGACCATACAATCTATACAAAATATTTCATTTAGTTCGAAAGATGTTGAATTATATAAATCTCAATCAATTATAGGTATATGTACTTCACCACACCAATTTAATGATTTAGATTATATTAATTTAATCGAGAATTTTGGAGTAAATTCAAGTACATTTGTGCAGGTTGGCGTAAGTTCTCAATCTTTAGTACTTATGTCTGATGTGAATGATACTACTACTACAGGAATTGTAACTGAGTTTCAAGTAAATGGAAATTTGAGTTTCCCATTTATATTTGAAAATGATTATTATAAAGTGGGCACTGAAATCGTTAAAATATTACAAGTAAGACCCGAAGATTCTAAAATAAAAGTTTTGAGATCTCCTTCTGGGACATCACATTCGAAAAATTCTACTTTAGTTGAATTGACTAGAAAATTTACATTTGATTCAAATAAAATATATGATTATAATATTAATAGGGAATATTATTTTGACCCAGTAAAAGTTGTTGGGTTTGGAACGACATCTGGATCAACAGTAGAAGTGAATTACACTGGAATTGGAAACACTACTTTATACATTCCAGCTGGAAATTTCTACTTACCAAACCACAATTTACAAACAAATACGCCTCTAGTTTACTCGGCAAATAATGGAAATCCAATAATAGTGTCAAATGGATCTTCTATTTTTAATTTAAATTCTGTGGATCCATTATATGCAATAAAATTATCTAATGATTTTATTGGCATATCCAGCAATAAAGTCGCAATAGGAACAGATAAAAATTATGCTGGCATCGGAACAACTACATCTTATTTGTACCTGACTGATTTTGGCGCTGGAGTGTATCACAGTTTTAAAACTGATTACCAAAATGTATTAAAATTTAATGCCATAAAAAATATTATTAATGTTTCTACTGCATCTACACATGGTCTATTAGTTAGAGATAATGTTACAATTGCAGTTAGATCTGGAATTAATACTAGTATAAAAATAAAATATAATGACTACAATAGACGACTTATTTTTAAAGAGAGATATTTTTCTAGTGTTGATATTGTAAGTAATATTTTTACTTTGGTCGAACATGGATATGAAATGGGCCAAGAATTATTATATGTGTCTGACTCATCACCATCAGAATTAAAAGATAATCAAATTTATTATGTACTTAAAATAGATTCTGATAGATTCAAATTAACAAAAACATTATATGATTGCTTAAATCTGAAAAAAGAGATTAATTTGTCTTATTCTTTCTCTGGATATTTTTATGAATTAAACTCAAATATTAATATAATAAAAAATCAAAAATTAATCTTTGATTTATCAGATACATCTTTATCTTTCAATGATGGAATTTCTGTCAAACCAGCATTTGACTTTAAACTATACTACGACAAAAACTTCAATAAAGAATATTATTTTGATTCAAATGGCGAAAAAAATGTCACTAAGTTTGGAAATATTGGGATAAATTTAAATGCTAGATTAGAATTAGAAGTCAGCGAAAGTACTCCAAGTGAGTTGTATTATAATTTAATTCCTATACTTAATGAAAATTTACCTGTTGAGAAGAAGCAAATTTTTGTAGATTCTTCGATTTCAAATTTCAATAAAATAACAATAAATGAAAGCTATTATTCTGGAAATTATGATATCATTAAAATTGAATCAAATTCTTTCTCATATCAAGTAAAAGATATAATAAAAAATGAAAATTATAATTCAAATAACTCCAATTTAACTTATAGTACTACATCCAAAACCGCATTTGGCCCCATAAACTCAATAAAATTGATATCTGGTGGAAATTATTATTCAAAACTTCCAGGAATAACATCAATAACTAGTTCTTCTGGATATGATGCAGTTCTATATCCAATAAGTAATCGTGTTGGAAAAATAAAATCAATTAAACTAAATGATATCGGATATGGTTATTCTGTTGATCCAACAATTAGACCATCAGTAAAATTACCCACTGTAATTCGAGTCGAGCCGTTTTCTTCAATTGACCAAATAAAAACAACATATAAAGGAAAATTCTATAACTATTCTCCAACTTTAATAGTATTAGATTCGGTAACAAAAAAAGCACAGGATACAATTTTAGATTACGATTATTTGACTGGAAATGTCCAAGTAATTAAAAATTCTAATGGATTTAATAATGTAGAACCTAAAATTATACCCATAAACAACTCAAATGGAATTGGGATAAGTTCTATTACATATGATTCTATACTCAAAGAGGCTACAGCAACATTAAATTATAGTTTTACAAATCCAGATACATTTCCAGTTGAATTATCTGATAAAATTTTTGTAGAAAATACTTCAATAATTGAAAATTCCCCAGATTTTAACCCCAATGGAATCGTATATAAGGGATTTAATTCAAATGAATATGATTATTCTACATTTGATGTGGTTGGCCTAAGCACATCAACAGACGGACAAAAAGCATATATAACTTTTTATATTGGAGATGTTTTAGATCCAGAATCTGAAGTGGGCACCTTTGATTTCGAATCTTCTAGAGGAAGTATAGTCCCAACCAAAAATATCCCCACATTTGAAGTTAAAATTAAGAAAAATTCATATATAGTTGGAGAATTAGTTGAATCCAATGGAAGTGTTGGTAGAGTAAATAGCTGGGACCCAAAAACTAACTACATTAAAATAGAAACAATTAAAACATTTGACATAAATTCAATTCTCATTGGAAAAACTAGTTCATCTGCGGGTCAGATTATTGAAATTATAGATTTGGATGGCATATATGATGTAGATTACTATTCAATGAGAAATAAGGGTTGGAAAACTCAAACCGGATTTTTGAATGTAAACAGCCAAAGAATGTCCGACAATGACTACTACCAATATTTTTCATACTCTGTAAAATCTAGAGTGCCAATTGATAAGTGGGAAAGCGTCGTTGGGGCATTGAACCATACTTCTGGATTCAAGAAATTTAGTGATTTTTCAGTCGAATCTGAATCACCTGATTCTTCTGCGATGAATCAGGACCAAAATGGAGGAAATTTTACTGGAGTATCGGATCTAAATAGCATTATAGATTTAGAAACAACATATGATTTTGATTTGGCATTAGAAGAAAATGTGTTTACATTAAATAGAGAATTAGTTTCGGATGAAATAACATTAAATTCTACAATATTACAAGACTACTCGCAATCAGTTGGAAATAGAGTTTTGGTAATAGATGATATAAGTGGAGAATTTAATACAAACAGAAAATCAACTTTTGTAACAGCAATAGATATTTAATAACATGGCAAAAACAAGAGCCCTAAAACTATTTTTAACAGTACAAAATGAAATAGATACTCAAATTGTCCAATCTTCAATTTTAACTGTAATAAATGACGGCTCTATTACAATTGAAAATGATTATGCCAAATTGTATGCAAGCGAAGAGATAGGAAATTATCAAATAACTATAACTTCTGATCAAGCTATTCTTGAATTTTTTCCAGTAGATGGAAAAATAAATGACTATGCATATGGTTATGTATATTACGACACTAAAAAATTTATAAATCAAACTTCTTCTATTGATATTAGTGATAGTGTTAGTATTATTTCATTTAACAGTGAAATTTCTGCTGGATCAACCACAACTATAGTCTCACTACCAGAAAAATTTAGTTCATCAAAATTACTTGTGGAGATATCAGGAGCAGATGATACTTTTGAATTTGTTGAATTTGTTGTAACTTCTGACAAGAATAATAATGTATATGGATCAGAATATGGAAGACTGAATATAAATTCAGATTCCATGGTTGGAATTGGTTCTTATAATTTGTATAAAGATGGTGAAACCATAAAAGTAGATTTTTCTCCTTTTGATAATACAGTAAACTATACTTCTAATGTAGTTTCTGTGTCTCTAGCAAAAACTGATTTTTCTGCTTTGGGTCAAACTCAATTAAGATTTGCCGAGTTGACAAGTAATAAAACTATAATTCCTGCATCTGGGTCTCCAGTATTGACTACAATAGCAGAGCACTCATTGGACTATCAGTCTGCATATTACTTAATTCAGGTCAACGATTTAACTAATAATAGAATTGATTTTTCTGAATTATATACTTTAAATAATTTAACAGAATCTTTTGGTGTATTATATGGTAGAGTAGTATCTGATTTTAATTTAGGTGAATTTGAAATTAATACTTCCGGAAAATTTGAAGTATTTTTTACTCCAATCCCAGATATAGATGTTGAAGTATTAGTTTTCCAACAAACTATAGGATTTACTCAATTTTCAAGTTTCCCTGAAAAAATTGACTTAAAAAATTCACAAATAATAAGTGCAGTAAGTAAAGTTGGTGTAAATGATGAAAATAACAGCAGAACAAATTTCAATCTAACTCACAAAGATTTACCTATATTTGAAAGAGCATTTGATGCAACTGATCCATTTAATGTCAATTTGGATCAAAATTACATTTATTTGCCCAATCATTTTTTTGTTACTGGAGAAAAAGTACTATACAGATCACAGCAGTTCAATAGAGTTTCGACCGAAAAATCTATAGGTATTGCAGCAACTTCTATTGCTGGAATTGGGCTGACAGACAAATTGCCATTTGAAGCGTATGTCTATAAATTTGATAATTCTAAGATTGGCTTATGCTCTAGTCCTACAGATTCGTTGTCTATTCCACCTAAGTTGTTTGATTTTACTTCACTTGGCATAGACGAATTACATTATATTACAGCTACAGACCAGAATTCTAAAGCAATTATTGCTATAGACAATACCATACAATCGCCAATAACACCAACTCCAATAACTACAACATTATTTTCTGATGTAAAGTTATCAGATACTAGAATAGTTTTTTCTGGAATAACTTCATTTTTTAGTGGAGACCTGATAAAAATTGACAACGAAATTATGAAAATAGAATCAGTAGGAGTCGGCAGTACTGGAAATGTAGATGTTGTAAGGCCTTGGATTGGAACTGGAATTTCTTCACATTATTCGGGAAGTTTGGTAACAAAAATAAATGGAAATTATAATATCATAGATAATGTCATTCATTTTTCTGAAGCGCCATACGGACCATATCCAGCAGAACCTGAATTTGAAAATTCTACTTCTACTTCATTATTGACCTTAGCGAAATCAAGATTCCAAGGAAGAACATTCATAAGGTCTGCGAATCCAGATATTATTGAGGATACTTACAATAAAAATTATTTTTTTGATGAACTTTCATATGAATTTGATTCAACTAAAGATACATTTGAATTAAAACAATCTGGTATTGCGATAACTGGAATTTCAAATAATATTCCTTTAATTTTTATTAACAATATTTTCCAAAACCCAACCGAAGACTATGTAATAAATGATTTGGGAGCAAACACAGAATTAGAATTTGTTGGCACGCAAACAACAATTACATATGACCCAAACATCTTTAATATACCTAGAGGTGGTATAATTGTATCTGTTGGTTCAAGTTCTGGTTTTGGATATCAGCCACTTGTTTGTGCTGGCGGAACTTCCATAGTTTCTGTAGCTGGTACTATACAAAGTATAAGTATTGGATATAGTGGATCTGGATATAGGGCAAACTACCAAGTAGTTAAAGTTGGAGTCCAAACATATAATTCTAGCTCTTCGGTGGAATACATTGGAATTGCTACAATACAAAACGGAAATGTAACAGGAGTTGCAATAACAAATCCTGGGTTTGGGTATACAGCATTCCCACTCGTGTATAGTACCCTCACTAGTAACGAAATATCAATAGGAACTACTGAAATATTTTTATATGATATATCAAAGATACCGGAAAACCATGGTATCATAGAAATTGGTTCAATATTAACTAATGTACCAATTGTTGGAGTAGGTACATCTTCAGTATTCATTTCTAATTTGAATTCACCAATATCAACAATATTTGCCGACACCGAAGTTACAATAAAAGAATATAACCCACCCACTGTCATTTTTGATGAACCTCTATCATATTCGGATATACCATTAACATACTTTAATGGATCTGGAATAGGGACAGAAGCTAAAGTTGATGTTGTTGTTGGTCAGGGGTCTAGTATAATTGATTTTCAAATTAAAAACTTTGGATATAAGTATAAAATCAATGATGTATTGACTTTACCCATAATTGGCAACATAGGAATTCCAACTACACCACAATATGTTCCCTTTACAATAAATGTAACTCAGGTCTTTAATGATTCATTCTCAGGGTGGACTGTTGGTAGTCTTAGATTATTAGACGATATATCATACTTGATTAGTAATAGAAGAAGAACATTCCCATTAATGTATCAAGGAAATAGATTTTCAATTGTTGCAAAAAGAGGATCTAACATTGATATACAGGCAACTCTTTTAGTTTTTATAAATGACATACTACAGCAGCCAGGAGTTGGATACATATTTAACGGTGGCAGTACCATTACATTTACTGAGCCACTAAAAAGATACCCAAATGGAAATACCGATAAAGTAAAAATAATATTTTACAGAGGCACAGAGGGCATAGATGTTGTTGATGTTGATATATTAGAAACTATAAAAATAGGTGATGTAGTTAAATTAGATGGCGATTTGTATGAATATCAACAAGATTCGAGAATAGTACAAGATATCCCAACCGTAGATGTAGTTGAAACAAATTTATATAAAGGAAAAGGAATATACGATAATCCAAATTTATTAAGGCCATTGGTGTGGACAAGGCAAAAAGATGACATTTTTATAGATGGAGCTGTAGTCACGAAAGATAGGCCAATATATGAACCCTCAATATTCCCAACAACAGGTTTAATAAAAAGTGTTGGAATAGGATCAACACAAATATTTGTGCAAAATGTAAAAACATTTTTTGACAATGAAAATGAAAATAATCTAACCGATCTGAAAAGTACCATAGAGATAATATCACAACAAAACTTAATTTCTGCTGCAGCCACTGCAATAGTAGGAATTGATGGTGAAATTGCATCTATCAACTTGACAAATCAAGGAGATGGATATTTGCAATCACCTAAAGTTTATATACAAAGTCCTGTTGGTGTTGGATCTACTGCTATTATAACATCGAACATATCTAACAATAAAATTTCTTCATTTAATATAATTGGAATTGGTTCTGGGTATGACTCCAGTAATCCTCCTCTAGTTGTTATAGAACCGCCAACACCAAAAGTTGAAGTAATAGAAAATGTCAATTATAGTGGAGATTTTGGTATTATTAGTGGTATAGCATTTACATCAATCCCTGGAATTGCCCAAACTGGATTAATTTTAGATTTATTGATTCCACTTGAATCTGATCTTAGAAATTTAAATGTTCCAATTATAACAAGTGGAATACAATCTGGGTATTATTTTGAAATTAATAATAGTAATATAGGAAATGGATTAAACTCACTTTCATTGAACGGAAATTTAATTGGAATTGGTACAACTTCAATTGATAATGTATACGAAGCAGTTTTTGTATCAATTGCTCAAACAAGTGCTTATGGGATAGGTACTACAGATGTTGCTAAAGTAGTGATTAGCGTGGGCAATTATAATGGAATTTCTGGACTTGGATTCAGTAACTATTATGGTAACTACAATTGGGGATTAATTGATTTTGAGTTAAAAGCAAGAAAGAACCCTAATCAATTTATTGTTGGCGAAGAAAATGGTGTAGTTGGTTTAAATAGTATGCCTATTATTAGAAGAAAAGCACCATTAAAATATTTTAATTACTTAACATAAATAATATTAAAAACTAGGTAAATGTCAGCAATTATAACTGATCAGATTAGAATTTTAAATTCAAAGAATTTTATAAATTCATTAAAATCTGGAGAAACAAATTTATATACATTCGTTGGTTTACCAAATGCACGCGAATATGATAATAATTGGGATGTCAATTCTCCCCCACCAAAAGATTCTTTTGATGATGAGAATGATTATTGGGATACAATAATTTCTTTGAAGAAAATAAATCCAGATAGAGATGTAAAAAATGTAATTAATAAAGTTGTTTGGGAGTCTGGTACAACATATGACATGTATAGACATGACATAACCAGAAATAATTTATCAAAACCTTCCCAAAAAACTAGTTTATATAAATCGAATTATTATATTTTGACCAAAAATTATAAGGTTTATATATGTTTAAATAATTCAGCATCACCTGATAATAATTTCGAAGGAGTTCCATCATTAGTTGAGCCAGATTTTATAGATTTGGAGCCGAAAACTACAGAAGATGGATACACATGGAAATATCTTTATACATTAAATGTCGAAGACATAATAAAATTTGATTCTATTAATTTTATCCCTGTTCCATCAGATTGGGAAACCTCCACAGAATATGAATCAATTAGATTGAATGCAGCTAACAGTGGGCAAATTAAAGTAGTATCAATCAGAGATTTTGGTGAAAATTTAGGTTCCCCAAAAGTATATTCTAATATTCCCATTTTGGGGGATGGACAAGAAGCCAAAATAAGTATAGTTGTTGGAAATGACCAAAAAATAGTATCTGTTTTTGTTACCCAAGGAGGTAATGGATATACATATGGAACAGTAGATTTGTCTTCAATCTCTTTTCCATCTAATGCAGTGTTGCCAAAATTTGATGTGATCATCCCACCAAAAGGTGGACATGGATATGATATTTACCGAGAATTGGGAGCATATAATTTATTAATATATTCTAGATTTGAAAATGACCAAACTAATCCAGATTTTATAACTGGGAATCAAGTTGCTAGAATTGGTATAGTAAATAACCCATTAACTTTTAATTCTGAAACTATACTTACGCAAGAAAGAGCAAGTGGAGTCTCAGCATTAAAATTGATAGGAAAAAATAATTTAAATGCTTACCAAAGTGCATTCATTGACTCCGATGCTACTGTTACACAAACTATTGGGGTTGGTATAACTGCTGTTGGTAGAGTGATATCATACGATAGTAGAACTGGAATATTAAAATATTGGCAAGATAGATCCCTATACGGATTCAATCTAAATGGAGAATATAATGAAAATAGAACTAGAAAAAATGAAAATATCTCAACATATGGAAATGAAAAAATAAAATTTACTTCTAGTATCCTGACTGGAGGTTCCTTGGATATTGTTGGCTTTTCTGAAGCTTTACAAATTGATTCTAGTTATACTGGCATAACAACAGTAATAAATAATGTTACTTATAATTTAGGACAGCAATTTACTTCAGGGACATCAAACCCAGAAGTAAAACCAAACTCTGGAGACATAATTTATGTTGACAATAGACCCTCCATAACTAGGTCTCCAAATCAAAAAGAAGATGTCAAAGTAATTTTACAATTTTAATTCGTTGGGTTAACCATGCCACAAAAAACTAACTTAAATGTCTATCCATATTTTGATGATTTCAATCCTGATAATGTATATCAAAGAGTTTTGTTTAAGCCTGGATACCCAATACAGGCAAGAGAATTAAATGTAATACAATCAATGCTTCAAAGCCAAATTGAACAATTTGGCCAATGGGCATTTCAGGAAGGTAGTCCAGTAATACCAGGTTCTATTAGTTATAATGGAAGATATTTTGCCGTAGAATTAAAAAACAGTTTTAATGGAATAGACATTTTTAGTTATGTTCAAAATATAGTTGGGAAGACTATAAGAGGACAATTAAGTGGTGTTCGAGCAAAAATATTATCAGTAATAAACAGCGAAGTTTCAATACGAAATAATGTAACTCTATATGTAGATTACTTGGACTCGGATTATGCCACTTCTGAATATAGAGGATTTTCCGATGGGGAAAATTTATTAATAGAAGAAAATTTAAGCATATATCTAACTGTAGATCCGGATTCAATTTTAAATCTACAACAAAATGAACCTTTTGCATCTACTATAGATTCTAGTTGCAATTCTGTTGGATCTCAAGTTTCAATAGATTCTGGTGTATATTATATACGAGGTTATTTCATAAAAAGTTCGCCACAATATATTATATTAGACCAGTACCAGAATAATCCAAGTTATAAAGTTGGATTCTCAGTAATAGAGACTATAGTAACATCAGAAGACGATGTAACATTAAATGATAATGCAAATGGATTTTTAAACTATGCTGCGCCTGGTGCAGATCGACTTTCAATTGCATTAGCATTGACTAAAATAGGATTGGATGACGAAATACCAGAAAATTTTGTTCAGATTCTAGAAATTAGAGATGGCATAGTAAGGAGTATAGTTGAGGACCCAAGATTAAATGAACTTGGGAAAGAACTAGCCAGAAGAACATACGATGAATCTGGGGATTATTATGTGAAATCTCCTACAATAACTGTTTCTGAAACCCTTGATAATTTATTAGGAAATGATGGAATATATAATGAAAATCAAATAACTTTCAATGGAAATGTCCCAACTAAGGACATTGCAACATATCAAATTTCTCCATTAAAAGCTTATGTAAAAGGATATGAAATAGAAACTTTATCTACAACATTTTTAGATTTTGAAAAGGCTAGAACAACCAAAAGACTAGAAAATCAAAATATAATTTATAACACTGGATCTACATTATCATTAAATAGAGTTTTTGGCTGTCCAAAGATAGGATTTTCAACAGTTACAGTCAGTTTAAGAGACCAAAGAACACCAAATATTTCTGGGACAAATTCAGGAAAAGAAATTGGTTTAGCAAGAGTATATGACTTTGCATTGGAGTCAGGTTCATATGATTCAATATTACCAGACTCAAACCAATGGGATATATCTCTATATGATATACAAACATATTCTGAAATTTCGGTCAATGAAAACCTTACTTTATCCACTCCGTCTTACATAAAAGGAAAATCTAGCGGAGCTACTGCGTATTTAAAATACGATATCGTAAATTCTGGAATTTTAACTGCATATAATTCTACTGGAAATTTCATAAATGGGGAGAAATTAATATTTAATGATGTAGAAGACGAAAAAACTAGAGTTTCAACATCAATTAAAAACTATAGTTTAGATGATGTAAAGTCTCTTTACAGTTCCATAGGAATTGGTAATACTTTTTCGGCAGATTTAATTAAAACGCAAAAAGTAAACTTTGGGATTGCTGACATATCTGCAGTAAATCCTATATCAGGAATTTCTACAATCAGTGTAAATACGCCTTTATTTTCTGGAATAGTAAATATTGGAGATTTAGTATCTTATACTCAACCTGAAAAATTATATCCAACCTATTCAAAAGTAAATTCAGTAACTGCAACTAATTTGACAGTGACTGGAATCACTACAGTAAATGGAGTTTGTGATGGAAGTCTTCCAGTTTCTGCAATAACTGTATCTGATTTAAAATTATTGGGTAATAAGTCATTAATATCGATCGATAATACATTATATACAAAACTTCCGAAAGATACTGTTAGCAATGTAGATCTAACAAATTCAAGATTGACCATTAGAAAGCAATATGATTTAACAATTACATCAAATTCAACTGGAAACATTGTATCAGACATAGACGAAACATTTTTACCTTTTGATGAAGAGAACTATGTTTTAACTTCTAATAATGGTACAACTGAAAAGTTAACTTCAGATATGTTTGATGCCTCAGTTTACAATTTGTCTGGTGGAACAACAATAAAATTCAATGGACTACTTACCTCAAGTGGATCTGCAAAATTAATAGCTACATTAAATAAATCTAATGTAAAAGAAAAGAAAAAAAATAAATCTATAGTAAAATCAATAGTAATAGACAAATCGAGATTGGTTGGATCTGGAATTGGAGAAACTACTTTAAATAATGGATTGATTTATGGCAATTACCCATATGGAACTAGAGTAGAAGATGATGACATTTGCCTGCTACAATCCGATGTAAATTCAATATACGGAATATTTGAACAAAATGATAGTTCAAATATGAATATAGATCCTACTTGTCCTACAATTATATTGAGTAACATAAATGGTCCATCTGCAACTACAAATGATATTTCTCTTGGAGAAACATTTGTTGGTCAATTGACTAATTCTGTTGCAGTATGTGTAGAAAAAATAAATTCTAATACTATAGGATTCGTATATTTAAATTCTAATACTTTTGCAATTGGAGAATCTTTATTGTTCCAATCTTCATCAGTTGATGCTGCAGTTAATGTAATAACCAGTAGAGATAAAGATATAACATCAAATTATATTTTAGATGATGGTCAAAGAACCACAATTTATGATTATTCTAGAATAATAAGAAAACAACAATACAAAGAACCAATTAGAAAAATTAAGATATATTTTAGCTCTTCGGCATATTCCGACTCTGATGTTGGGGACATCACTACTATAAATTCTTATATTAATTTTGAATATGATGATATACCATCAGTAAATGGAGTAAGAAATAGTGACATAATCGATATTAGACCAAAAGTTTCACCATATTTGGTGGAAGAGAATAAAAAATCTCCATTTGAATTTGATTCTAGATCTTTTGGTTCTGAGTTTAATAATTCATCAAAATATATTTTGGCATCAGATGAATCAATTTCGTTGTCTTATTCTTTTTACTTGCCAAGAATAGACAGAATATTATTATCAAAAGATGGAGTGTTTCAAGTAAAAACTGGCGATCCAGCTGAAATACCACAACTTCCATTGACCGGAGATGATTCAATAGAATTGGCGACTGCATTTATACCAGCATATACTTTTAATGTCAACTCAATTTCTATTGATAAAAAAGAATATAAACGCTATACAATGTCAGATATTAGTAAACTTGAAAGTAGAATTGAAAATCTAGAATATTATACTACTTTGTCTTTACTGGAAAAAGAAACAGCTCAATTAAATATAGTTGACGATAAAGGAAATTCAAGATTCAAATCTGGATTTTTTGTAGATAATTTTACAACAACAATATACCAACAAAAAGATACTATAATAAAAAATTCAATAGATGCTCCAAATAATGTACTAAGACCATCGCACTATACTACAAATTGTGACTTAGTGATAGGAGAATCTTCATTAATATTGAATAATAATAATTCAGTTGACATAAACTATTCTAACGATTTTATTGGAACTAATATTAAAAAAACTGGTAATGTGATAACACTAGATTATACAGAAGTTGTTGAAAATGTCCAAGAGTTTTCAACAAGAGTCGTTGATGTCACATCATACTCATCATCTGAAAATTCTGGCAGTATAATCTTAAATCCATCTTCGGATACATGGGTAAGCCAAACTACAGTAAAAGTTAATAATATTGAATTGAATGAGGATGTAAATGAAACTCAAGTGCAGTTAGAAATCTCAAGAGATTCTGAAGATACTGGATTTTTGCCTGGAGTTTGGAGGGGTGATAGCACACATTGGAAAAAAAGCCCATATTGGAACCAAAAACCAATAAAAACACTAAAAAAATATCCGAATAGTTACGACAGGGCGGCCACAGGGGATGACTTTATATTATCTAACACTACTATTTCTTCTAGACCTAAAAATGGAATTTCTTTGGGTACACAGGTAGAATCTACTGAAGTTATTCCGTACATGAGATCAAGAAATATTGAATTTAGAGCAGAAAGAATGAAGCCATTCACTAGGTTATATACATTTTTTGATAATGTTGATGTAAATGATTCCGTGATTCCAAAATTAATAGAAATTGAAATGGTAGAGGGTACCTTTGAAATAGGTGAGACTTTAATTGGAAGAGTACCACAATTTGACTTTAGTTGGATAAAAAATGGAATTAAAAAAGAACAATTACTAAAAGATAATCTTGATTCAATTGGAATTTCTGTAGAGAATATTTCAGACATAAGAACAATTCCTAATTCTGGAATAACTACATCAAGAATAAATTCTAGAAATCGTGAGTTATCAAGACGATCATTGGATTTGTTTAATTCTAATAATTTTAGACCTTCCGTTAGATTTAGAATATGTGCTCCAAACCATAAAATAGGTCCATATAATTCTCCAGAAAAAGTCTATAATTTGAATCCATATGATAGATCTGAAATTGTACCTAGTACATATTCTACAAATTCAACGATTTTGAATGTGGATACATATAGTCTTTCTTATATTGGGAATACCAATTTTTATGGAGAGATAAAAATTGGTATGCAATTAGTTGGACAAACGAGTAAAGCAGTAGCTACAGTAAAAAATATAAGATTAATTACAGATGAAAATGGATCATTGATTGGATCATTCAAAATACCAAAAAATAAAAAAAGAAGATTTACCACAGGAGAAAAAGTATTCAAACTTACAAATAGTTCTACAAATTCACTTATTCCTGGAATTGTTTTTACTTCAGCAGAAGAGAAGTTTTACGCACAAGGAATTTTAAATAAACAACAAGAAAATATTTTAACTATAACAAAACCAAGAATTGCGCCAGAAGTTCCAAATGAGCCTCCACAATATCAACCAGAAATACCAGTATACGATTCGACGCAATCTACCCCAGTTTCTTACAATAATCCAATAATAAGACCATCAGCACCAATAATAAATACTCCAGCTCAACCCAATGTCATACCTGTAAATAGAGGTGCCCAAGCATACGCAAACGCAGCTCAAAATAGATTGATAGATGGATATGAGCAATTGACTGGAAGTACAGTTAAAAATGTAAATAGTCTCGCTAAAAAGTTAGGTGTAGATATAAATCCAAAACCAAGTGGAAACTTAACTAGAAAAGATGGGGATGCACTATTAAATGCCCTAGTAAAAGCTGGCGTAAATCAAGTTCCTGGTGGATCAATATATGTACCTGGGCCTGGATCAGCTAGAGCAACTAATACTACACCGACTCCACCACCACCCCCACCAAGACCTCAATCAAGTGGAGCACAAAATACAAATACTAAACCCAAAAATAAGAATAAATAAAAAAAAGGTTATATAAATGGAAGTTAAAAATCCTCTTGCACAATCATTTTATGTATTCCCGCAAACTGGAATATTTGCGACTTCCATTGACTTATATTTTTATTCAAAGGATCCAATTGAATCAGTAACTGTTCAATTGAGACCAATGAAATTGGGTGTGCCAGATACAATCGTATACCCATATAGTGAAGTAACATTATATCCAAATGATGTAAATATTTCATCGGATTCTAGTTTACCAACAACCTTTAGATTTTCTTCTCCAATATATCTTTCCGGCGAAACTTATCATTCCATTGTAGTAATATCAAATTCATCAGAATACAAAGTTTGGATATCTCGATTGGGTGAACTTGATGCATTAAGTTACAATTCAACTAATACTAGAGAAGTTTTTGTAACTAAACAGAAAGAAACAGGATCTTTGTTTTTATCGCAGAGTGGATATACTTGGACGGCCAATCAGTATGATGATTTAAAGTATACATTGAGAAGAGCTGAATTTAACATAGAGAATCAGGGAATAATTAATTTCTATAATTCTAATTTAGATTCTGATGAAAATATATCTAAATTACTTCCTGATGCTATAGAATTTAATTCTAAAAAAATTAGAGTTGGGTTGGCTAAAACAGTAACAGATGCTGGGTTAGTTTTTGGCAATACTATAGTACAATCTACTACCAATGCAACTGGAAACTTCGTTGGATATGGTGGATCCGCGTTTGGAAATCTAAGTATAATAGATGATGGCATATCATATGAAGATGGATATTATTCTAATGTTCCACTTCAAAGTTTAACTGGCAATGGTAGGAATGCCACGGCAAATATTACTATAGTAGGTGGAGTATTAGTTTCATCTGGAGCAACAATTTCAAATGGTGGATACGGATATAAAGTTGGCGATGTGTTAACATTTGATCCACCTGGAATTAATGAACTTGGCAGAAATGTCAGAATATCAGTTTCAAATATTGCCGGATACAACGAGTTGATATTAGATCAAGTTCAAGGAAATTTTGAAGTTGGTGTAGGAAAAACAATAAGATACATAAACAATACTGGAAGCACAGTTGATCTTAATGGATCTGGAGCAGATGTTCTTTTAGATTCGTCACCAATTGAAATAAGTGATGGCAGACATATTAAAATAAATCACTTTAATCATGGTATGCACTCTGGTGCAGATGTAGTTCAAATATCTGGTGTAATTTCAGATGTTAATCCTACCACATTAGTAAACCAAGAGTATACTCCAAGTGCTACAACTAATATAGAACTAGAAGATTCAACTAATTTTTCTACTTTTGAAGGATTGCCTGTAAGTGCTAATAATATTGGATATATTTTAATTGGAGATGAAATAATCTCATATAATGGAGTTACTGGCAATTTATTAAATGGAATAACAAGAGGAATAGATCAAACTAATCCTGGAAATTATGAAGCGGGAGTTCCAATATATAAGTATGAATTGGACGGAATATCCTTAAGAAGAATAAATAAAATACACCAATTGTCTGATGTGACAATTTCTGAACCAATAGGAATTGATTATTATAATTTAAAATTATTAATGAACTTAAATGGAAAAGATAGAACTACCATCGATCCATTATACATAAAAGAATCTAAAAATGCTGGTGGACAGAACATAACAGCAACAAGAAATATACAATATAGTATTATAACTCCAAATTTTGAAACCATATCTCCACCTAGAACTACACTGAAATCAAGTGTTAGGACTGTGAGTGGAAAGAGTATAAATGGAATAGAATTGCCATTCGTGGATCAAGGGTTCGAAGAAGTCGTTTTAAATGAACCTAATTATTTTGATTCAACTAGAGTAATTTGCTCTAATGTCAACGAATCTGCTAAATTAAGTAATTTACCAGGAAATAAATCTTTAAATATAAATATTGGGCTGAATTCTCAAGATACAAGATTATCACCAATGATATCAGCAATAGAAAGAGCCTCTGTAATATTAACATCAAATAGAATCAATAGTGTAGTTTCCAATTTTGCGGAAGATGATAGAGTTTCAACATTAACTAGTGATCCATCATCGTTCGTATATGCAACTAAACCAATACGACTTGAGAGTCCAGCTCAAACTATAAAAGTTATATTATCTGCATATCTGAACATTTACAGTGACATAAGACTATTTTATTCCACTTCTAATTCAGATGATTTGAATCTAAATTATTTCCCATTCCCTGGTTATTTGAATTTAAACAACGGAGTTACAATAGATGCATCTAAAAATGATGGGTCTCCAGACAGAAAACCAACTAAAACAGACTTTTTGGTTGCCGATGGTCCAGATACACCGTTTGTTGATTACGAATTTACTGCAGAATCTGTTGGTCCATTTAAAACATTTAGTGTGAAAATAATAGGAACCTCAACAAATCAAACATATCCACCTAGAATAAAAGATCTTCGTATAATTGCATTAGAATAATATGTATTATAAAGTAGAAGGAGATTCAAATTTAGTTAGAGACAAAAAAACTAATGCGATACTGAATATAAATTCAGTTGAATATGACAATTACAAAAAAATAAAAGAAAATAGAAAAAAAGAAGAAGATAGAATAGTAAATTTAGAATCAGATGTCAATAAAATTAAAGATGACTTGAGTGTAATAAAACAATTACTATTGGAAATAAAAAATGGACCCTGAAAAAATTATTTTAGATGACTTAAACAAGTTATTTGAATATGAAAAATTATCTAGAGACATAGATAGTATAGATGACATTAATATTCTAAAAAACTTTGCAAAATCATACATAAAGTTATATTTAAAACAACAAGAAGTAGTTTCAAAATTATAAAATGGCACAACCATCTACTAGACAACAACTTATTGACTATTGTTTAAGAAAACTTGGTGCTCCAGTATTAGAAATTAATGTGGCACAAGAACAGATAGAAGATTTGGTGGATGATGCCATACAATTTTTCCAAGAAAGACATTTTGATGGAGTTTCTTCAGCTTTGTTGAAGTATGAAATAACGCAAGAAGATATTGACAGAGGAAGAGGCAAGCAATCTGTTGGAATAACAACAGTAAGTGGAAATAAAACATATGAATACAAAGAAACAGCAAATTATTTGCAAATACCTTCTTATGTAATTGGAGTAAATAAAATATTTCAATTTGAAGGATCAAATAGTATTTCTAGTGGAATGTTCAGTATAAAATACCAGTTATTTTTGAATGATATTTACTATTGGGGATCTACCGAACTATTGACTTATTCTATGGTAAAAACATATCTTGAAGATTTGAATTGGTTATTGACAACTCAAAAGCAAGTAAGATTTAATAAAAGAGATGATAAGTTATATTTGGATATAGATTGGTCCAGTCTAACAGTGGGGCAAGTTATAGTTATTGATTGTTATAGAGCACTAGACCCAACCGAGTCAACAAAAGTTTGGAATGATTCATTTTTAAAGCAATATCTTACTGCTCTAATTAAAAGACAGTGGGGACAAAACTTAATTAAATTTAGAGGAGTCAAATTACCTGGTGGAGTTGAATTAGATGGAAGGCCAATATATGACGATGCTCAAAGAGAATTAGACATAATAATGGAAAGAATGTCTAGTACATATGAACTTCCACCTTTAGATCTCATCGGATAATTTATGTTAAATCCATTCTTTTTACAGGGATCAAAATCTGAACAAGGACTCATTCAAGATTTAATTAATGAGCAATTGAGAATGTATGGCGTAGAAATTTATTATTTGCCTAGACAATACATAACTAAAAAAACAGTAATTAGGGAAGTAATAGAATCCGAATTCAATGCAGCATATCCAATTGAAGCATATGTTGACACATATGATGGATATGAAGGAGCTGGTACATTATTAACTAAATTTGGCGTACAACCATATACTGATTTGACTTTGGTCATATCAAAAGAAAGATATGAGAATTATATTTCTCCTTTAATTAGAGAAGCTCCCTCTATAGAGTTATCAACTAGACCAAAAGAAGGAGATTTAATATATTTTCCACTAGGGGATAGACTATTCGAAATTAAATTTGTAGAGCATGAGGTTCCATTTTATCAGCTACAAAAAACTTATGTTTATACTCTCAGATGCGAATTGTTCAGATATGAGGATGAAATAATAGACACCGGAATAAATGTTATAGATGATAATGTAGAAAATCAAGGGTATTCACAAATCTTTGATATGGTTGGATCTGGAGTTACTGCAACTGCAATAGCATCCATAGTAAATGGTGGAGTTACATTCATACAAGTCACCAATAGAGGAGATGGATATAAAACTGCTCCAAATGTTAAAATAGGTCCACCAAATACTGGAGTGACTGCGATTGGAATTGCTTCAATGATTGGTGGAATAGTTGATCTATGTGAACCTGATGCTACTTTACTGCGAGTGCAATCAGTTGAAATTTCTAATCCTGGATTTGGATATACTGAACCACCAAGTGTTGGGTTCTATAATGGTGGTGGCAATGGAGCAACGGCTGTTGCATCAATTGGAAATGGAATAGTCGGTATAATAACTATAACTAATGGTGGATCTGGATATTCAGATGCTCCAAATATTCAATTCATTGGAATATCTTCAGTACCAGCACGGGCAAGGGCAATAATTGAAAATGGAGTTGTCACTAGAATTGGAATATTAACCACTGGAATAGGATATTCTGAATCTCCACAAATTCAAATAACAAGTCCATATATGGTTGGATTTGGAACTTATGCCTTCAATGAAACGGTAATAGGCTCAATAAGTGGAAATACAGCTAGAGTTAAATCTTGGAATAAAAATACTAATAAACTAGAATTGTCAAATCTTACTGGTGATTTTAAACCGGGAGAAACTATAGTTGGTTCTGCATCTAGTGCAACATATCAGGTAAGAAAAATAACCTTTGATGATATATTAGATCCATTTGCACAAAATTCAGAAATTCAAATTGAAGCCGATCAGATTATTGATTTTAGTGAATCAAATCCATTTGGAGCTCCATAATAAATAAGTAAATTGTTAAATAGTATATTATAAGGACTCACTGAAAATGTTTGAATATTTTTATCACGAAATAATTAGAAAAACTGTAGTTGGATTTGGAACTCTTTTCAATGGAATTGCAATAAAACATAAAAAAGACGACAATAGCATAATTTCTGTAATAAAAGTTCCGTTAGCATACTCTCCAACACAAAAGTTTTTAGCTAGATTACAACAAGTACCAGATCTCAATAAACCAGTTCAAGTGACGCTGCCAAGAATGTCATTTGAACTGATTGGAATGTCATATGATACATCCAGAAAATTAACTACAACTCAAACATTTATTACTAGAGATGTAAATAACAATGAAATGAGAAAGGCATACATGCCAGTTCCATATAATTTAAATTTTGAACTTAGTATTTTCACTAAGCTCAATGACGACATGTTACAGATTATTGAACAAATACTACCATATTTTCAGCCAAATTATAATTTAACAATAGATTTGGTGAAAGAAATTGGAGAAAAAAGAGATGTCCAAATAGTCTTAGACAATATTTCTATGACTGATAATTATGAAGGCGATTACAATGAAAGAAGAGCTCTTGTATATACATTGAAGTTTACAGCAAAGACTTATCTGTTTGGACCAATTTCTTCCGATTCTATTTCTTCCGAGATTATCAAAAAAGTTTCTATTGGATTTGCTGCAGGAGATCCAAATGGCCTTGCAAGAAGAGAAGTCATATATAGTGTTGAACCAAGAGCAATCCAAAGTTATAGCGGAACTGTAACTACCACAATATCAAAAGATGTTACAAAACTTGATACATTAGTTGAGGTCGCAGATTCTAGTGGAATTTCTGTTGGTTCTTATATAGACATAAATAAAGAAGAGTTTTATGTAGAGTCTGTAACATCTAATACATTAACTGTAAGAAGAGGACAAGACTCTACTACAATATTAGATCACATCGCTGGATCAGAAGTCAAAGTTATTACTCCAGCTGATAACTTGTTAATTAACCCTGGAGATGATTTTGGATTTTCTGGACTTTTAGATTGATAGGTTACCATGAGAATGACTAAGAAATTCGATAAGCTAAACGAGGCCTTTAATATCGAACCCGAAAAAGACAAGGAAATTTACTCTGTGGCATCTGAGGTGGAAGCTGAAGTAATCCCTCATAATCAAAAAAAATCTTTAATAGATGATATAAAAAAAGACTACGAATATACTCGTGGTAATTTATACTCTATCATAGAAAAAGGACAAGAAGCAATTAATAATGTATTAGAATTAGCCCAGGAAACTGATACACCTAGAGCATATGAAGTTGTTGGACAATTGATAAAAAATGTTTCTGATGCAACTGACAAACTTATTGATCTTCAGAAAAAAATAAAAGATCTAGATGAAGTCAAACAACAGAAAGGCCCAACAAATGTCACTAATGCTTTATTTGTTGGATCTACTGCAGAGTTGTCAAAAATGTTGAAAAGTCAGCTAAAAGACATCGACGAAGATAAATAAAAATAAATGATTAAACTGCAGTAGAAATGAAAAAGATACAAGAAGATCACAAAGAAATTGCTAGTGGCAAGAAAAAAGATGATGAAGGCTATATGGCAGGGATTGAATTGGATTCAATCGAAAGAGCTGTAAAGAACTTAAGAAAAGCAATTAAGACTAGTGATACTCAATTACCTGCTTGGGTACAATCTAAAATTACCAGAGCAGCTGATTATATTGATACTGCAGCAGAATATCTTCAAAGTGACGAAAAATTGAATGAAGCATCATTTGAAATCGACAAAAACACACATAAAAAAGAGACAAAAAAAACTAAAGTAACCGGCATAATAGATAAACCAGGAACTCCTGGAGAAGGAGCAGCAGCACAAAATATAGTAAGAAAAATGGGAGGAACTGGTGTTAAAGCAGTTCCTCAATATAAGCACTTACCACCAAGAAATGAAGAGATTTCTTTAGTAGAAAAAATTCTTGGCGAAGAAAAGTGTGGTAAAGGAATGTATTGGTGTAATACTGACAAAGTATGTAAGCCACTTCCTGAGGGATTTAATGTAAGTGGACAAAAGAAAAAACCTACGGAAGTTGGAATAGGTAAACCAGTTGCAGAGCAAGCAAACTGCAACCACAGTAAAAAAGGTAAACTGTGCTCAATTCATGGAATGGATGATTGCTCAATAAAGGAAGAAAAAGACCCAAAAGGCCCAGTTCAGGCATATAAGTCACCCCAAGAAATTGCAAAAAAACATGGAGTTTCTTTAGACCAGATAAATGCTCAATTAAAGATGGGAATTAAAGTAGAAGGAGAGCATACTTCGGACAAAACTGCTGCAAGAATTACTGCACTTCAACATTTAGATGAAGTACCAGATTACTACACAAAGTTAAAAAAAGTAGAGACTCAAAAAGAAAGTAAGATAGTAAGAGATATGTTTGGTAATGCTTCTTATGAATTTATTGATCTTATTACTGCAGATCCATTGATCAAGGAAGCAAAAAAATCTAAAAAGAATAATCCATGTTGGAGCGGATACAAAAAAGACCCAAATAAAGCAGACTTTGAGAAAGGTTCTTGCATTAAAGTCGCTGAGCAATCTAATGTAGACCAACAACTAACAAGAGCAAAAATAAAAAAAGAAAGATCTGATGTAGAATATGCAAATACGGTAGCTAGATTATCCAAGCAAGGAGCCAATCCAGAAACAGTAAATGAAACTACTATACCAACTCAGTATGGACACAACTTTTCTGTTACTTTAATGTGGAGAGCAAAATATTATAACATTCAAATGTTCTTCCCACAAATAAGAATGCCAACTAGAAGAGAAATATCAGATGAAGCCAATAAAGTATATCCAAATTGTAAGGTAATTACATACACTCCAAGTAGAATACAAAGTAATGTCCCAGTTATTCAAGTTCCAGATAAAAAATCAAAAAATTATCTTATGAATAATGGTAATATTGGAGAAGAGGTTGAAATAATAGAATCAAAAAAGTCTGAAATGGCTTGTAATAAGCCAAAGTCTGAGCCATATGGATCAGGAGAAACTGGAAAGTCACATGTTGTAAAGGCATGTGAAGATGGAAAAGAAAAATTGATTCGTTTTGGTCAATTGGGAGTGAAGGGTTCCCCAAAAAAAGAAGGAGAATCCAAAGAATACGCAGATCGTAGAAGTAGATTTAAAAAAAGACACAAAAAAAATATTAAAAAAGGAAAAATGAGTGCTGCATATTGGGCAAACAAAGTTAAGTGGTAAATTTATATTAATTTTTTATGGCTGAAGAACATTATCTTGGTAATCCGCTTCTAAAAAAAGCAAATACCCAAATTGAATTTACACAAGAACAAATCATTGAGTTTGCAAAATGTGCTCAAGATCCTGTATATTTTGCAAACAATTATATTCAGATTGTTACTCTAGATCATGGATTACAACCATTTGAGATGTATCCTTTTCAGGAAAGAATGTTAAGTTCTTTCCATCAAAATAGATTTAACATTTGTAAACTCCCTAGACAATCCGGCAAATCGACTACAGTAGTATCATATCTTCTACATTATGCAATCTTTAATGATAATGTAAATATCGCCATTCTTGCCAACAAGGCACAGACGGCAAGAGATCTACTTGGTCGTTTACAAACTGGATATGAAAATTTACCAAGATGGTTACAGCAGGGAATCTGTTCTTGGAATAAAGGTTCATTAGAACTAGAAAATGGTTCTAAAATATTTGCTGCCTCTACTTCAGCATCATCTGTTCGAGGTAGTACATACAATATTATCTTCTTGGACGAATTTGCTTTCGTCCCAAATCAAGTTGCAGATTCTTTCTTTAGTTCAGTATATCCTACGATTACTTCTGGTAAATCATCAAAAGTTATTGTTGTTTCTACTCCTAAAGGACTCAATCACTTTTACAAATTATGGGATGATGCAAAGAAAAGTAAGAATGAATATGTTCCAATTGAAGTATTTTGGACTGATGTTCCAGGAAGAGATGAAGAATTTAAGAAAACAACAATTGCTAACACAAGCGAGAGTCAGTGGAGACAAGAATTTGAATGCGAATTTCTTGGTTCAGTTGACACGCTAATATCTGGCGCAAAATTAGCAACTTTAGTACAAGACAGACCTAAAACATCAAATGCTGGATTAGATGTATATGAGGATCCAGTGGAAGATCATCAGTATGCAATTACGGTTGATGTTGCTAGAGGAGTAGAAATAGATTATTCTGCTTTTATAATCTTTGATATAACATCCTTCCCATATAAAGTTGTAGCAAAATATAGAAACAATGAAATAAAACCTATGATGTTTCCATATGTCATTAAAGATGCTGGAAAGGCTTACAATAGCGCCTATGTGCTGTGTGAAGTGAATGATGTGGGGGATCAGGTGGCTGCTGCATTACATTACGATTTAGAGTATCCCAATGTGTTAATGTGTTCTATGCGTGGTAGAGCTGGACAAATTGTTGGACAAGGTTTTTCTGGAAAGAAAACCCAGATGGGAGTTAAGATGTCAAAAACAGTTAAAAAAGTTGGCTGTTTGAATTTAAAGGCAATTATAGAAGAAGAAAAGTTGTTAGTCAGTGACTATGATATTATATCAGAATTGACTACATTTGTCCAGAAGTATAATTCATTTGAAGCTGAGGAAGGATGCAATGACGATTTAGCCATGTGCCTTGTTATATTTGCATGGCTGATAGTACAAGACTACTTTAAAGAAATGACGGACAATGATGTCCGTAAAAAATTATATGAGGAGCAGCAGAATCAATTAGAACAAGATATGTCTCCATTTGGATTTATTGTGGATGGAAGAGAATCAAATAATTTCGTAGATAATGAGGGAACAAGGTGGTTTACTGATGAATATGGAGATATGTCTTATATGTGGGATTATAATTTTTAAACTAAATTGTTGTAAATAAAGTTTTTCATAAATATTTTTTAGAGAAACTGATTTTTTAGGGAGAAAAATATGGCGACTCCTCAATTATCTCCAGGCGTACTTGTCAGAGAAGTTGATTTAACTGTAGGAAGAGCTGACAATGTACTGGATAATATTGGAGCAATTGCAGGACCATTTGCAATTGGACCAGTCGATGATCCAGTGGATATCGCAACAGAACAGGAATTAATCAATGTTTTTGGTAAGCCAAGTTCAAAAGATGGCCAATATGAGTATTGGATGAGCGCATCTTCGTTCTTGTCTTATGGTGGAGTACTAAAAGTAGTAAGAACTTCTGGCGATGAACTAGTTAACGCTAATGTGCAAAGAAATGTATCCGGAATTTCTACTATTGGTGTAGCAAATCTATTGATTAAGAATTTTGATGACTATGAGTCACAGAATTTAGTATCTGGCGATACTGTCGAGTATATGTTTGCTGCCAAAACTCCTGGTACTTGGGCAAATGATCTAAAAATTTGTGTTATAGATGACAAAGCTGATCAAACTCTAACTGTTGGTTCTGTTGTTTCATCTGCTCAAGTTGGATATGCTGTAACAACTACTCTAACCAATGTTGTAGTAGCTGGTGCTGGTTCAACTTCTCTCTTCAATGGTTACTTAAAGTCAATCATTACTGGAGTAAATGTAGGCAATCAAACAATAGATGTAAAAATAACTTCTACTGTTTCTAGTGCTGGAGTGGAAACTCCAGTGAATTACGCTGAAAAAAATCAATTAAAGTCATTTTTAGTTGGAAATACCATAGGGATTAGTAGCGCATCTCAAACTGGAGTAGCTTCTACTACCTTAACTGGTGGAACTTCAGTACTAGATTGGTACGATCAGCAGACTTTAGGACTCGAAAATAGCACAATTTATTGGAGTTCTTTGGCACCAAAGCCAACGACAAACCAATATGTAGCAGAAAGAAACGGAAGAAATGATGCTATTCATATAGCAATAGTTGATGATACTGGAACAGTAACTGGAATTCAAGGAAATTTGGTAGAAAAGCATCTATTTTTATCAAAAGCTACAGATACAGTCTCTGCAGTAAATTCACCACAAAAAATATGGTGGAAGGATTACCTAGCTCAACTGTCAAATTATGTTTATGCTGGAGATAATCCTTCTGATGGTGATAATAACGAAACTACTTATCAAACTGGATTTAGTAGTGGATTTACTGCATTAACTACTTCTAGAGGACTGTGGAATGCGCCAGCGCAGGATAAAGTGTTCGGTTCAATTGGAAATGTAACCTACACTCTCCTTGGTGGAAATGATTATGGTGCCAATGGGGGAATGGCGGCAGAATTGGGGAACCTATCTACTTCATATAGACTATTTTCTAATAAAGATGAAGTTGCTGTTGATTATTTGATAATGGGACCTGGACTATTAGATAAATCACAATCTCAAGCTAAAGCACAAGAATTAATTTCTATTGCATCGGCTAGAAAAGATTGTATTGCTGTAATATCTCCACATAGAGAAGATGTTGTAAATAGAACGAACACTGAAGATCAAACTAATGAAGTAGTAGAGTTCTTTAGTCCACTTTCTTCTTCATCTTATGCGGTATTTGACACTGGATACAAATATTCATATGATAGATTTAATAATAAATTCCGATGGATTCCATGTAATCCAGATGTAGCTGGATTGATGGTAAGAACTTCTTTAAATTCATATCCTTGGTATTCTCCAGCTGGACAACAAAGAGGAGTTCTTAATAATGCCATTAAATTGGCTTACAACCCATCAAAAGCCCAAAGAGATAGACTATATCCAGTTAGAATTAATTCAATTGTAAATCAACCAGGAATTGGAATAATTCTGTTTGGAGATAAGACTGCTCTTGGATATGCATCTGCATTTGATAGAATAAATGTTCGTAGATTGTTCTTGACATTGGAACAAGCACTAGAAAGAACTGCTCAAGCTCAGTTGTTTGAGTTAAATGATTCTCTAACTCGTGCTAATTTTGTTAATATCGTTGAGCCATATTTAAGAGATGTTCAAGCAAAACGAGGAGTTTATGATTTTAGAATCATATGTGATGAAACAAATAACACTCCCGATGTAATTGACAACAATGAATTTAAAGCTGATATTTTCTTGAAGCCAACTAAATCAATTAATTATGTGACATTGACTTTCGTTGCCACTAGAACTGGAGTTAGCTTTGAAGAAGTTACCGGTAGAGTTTAATTTAAATATAAATTAATTACAAAAGGAGGACTCGAAAATGTCACAATTAAGAACAATCTCACAATTTAAAGAAAGACTAGCCGGTGGTGGTGCTCGTCCAAATCTATTTGAAGTAAGCATTCCATCATTTCCAGAACCAATACAAAATTTTTGGAATACTGGAGCTGGAGGAGAAGCAGAAACATTTAATTTTTTATGTAAAACTGCTGCCTTACCGGCATCCAATATTAATCCAATTGATGTCGCTTTTAGAGGTCGTACTTTGAAAGTTGCTGGGGACAGAACATTCGATCCATGGACAGTCACTATTATAAATGATGAAGATTTCAAACTGAGAACTGGATTTGAAAAATGGATGAATCATATCAATAAATTAGAAAATGCTACTGGTGCCACTAGCCCAGAATCATATATGACTGATGCATATGTATACCAGTTGGGAAGAGGAAAAACAAAAAATTCTAAATCCAATTACGGTGATAGAACTGGCGGTGGATTGACTCCACTAAGGACATATAAATTCTATAGTATTTTCCCAACAAGTGTAAGTCAAATAGATTTATCATATGATACAAGTGATGATATTGAAACATATACAGTAGAGTTCCAAATTCTTTACTGGACAGCTGGAGAAGGAACTACCGATCAAGCTGGATCTTCCAACATAATTAAGTAATAAATAGAGGATAACGCAAAAAATTAATTATGGCAAGACTTTTTGGTTTTTCTATTGACGACAGCGAAAAAATATCTCCAACTGCGGTTTCCCCCATTCCTCGCAATGACGAGGATGGGGTTGACCATTATTTAACATCTGGATTTTTTGGTTCATATGTTGATATTGAGGGAGTATATAGAACTGAATTTGATTTAATTAAAAGATATAGAGAAATGGCTCTACACCCAGAAGTGGATAGCGCCATTGAAGATATCGTCAATGAAGCCATAGTGTCTGATACAAATGATTCTCCCATTCAAATAGAATTATCTAATTTAAATGCCAGTGATGGCATAAAGCAAAAAATAAGAGAAGAATTTAAATATATTTTAGAATTATTAGATTTCAATAAAAAAGCTCACGAAATTTATAGAAATTGGTACATTGATGGTAGACTATATTACCATAAAGTCATAGATTTGAAGAAGCCACAGGATGGAATTCAGGAGTTGAGATATATTGACTCCATGAAAATGAGATATGTAAGGCAAGAAAAGAAAACAAAGAAGGACCAAAATCAACCTAGAGGATTAGTTGGGGATGAAAACCCAATGAATTTCAGATTTCCAGATATAGAAGAATATTTTATATACGATCCAAAAAGTTCATATCCCATTGGAGCAAATGCCGCTAATATGGGAATGGCATCTTCTGATAAGGGAGTTAAAATTGCAAAAGATGCCATAACTTATTGTACTTCTGGTTTGGTGGATAGAAATAAAGGAATTACATTATCATATTTAAATAAAGCAATAAAATCTTTAAATCAATTAAGGATGATTGAAGATTCTCTTGTAATTTATAGATTGTCTAGAGCGCCAGAAAGAAGAATTTTTTATATTGATGTTGGCAATTTACCTAAAGTTAAAGCCGAACAATATTTGAGAGATGTAATGATGAGATATCGTAATAAACTAGTATACGATGCATCAACTGGTGAAATTCGAGATGATAAAAAATTTATGAGTATGTTGGAAGATTTTTGGCTTCCACGCAGAGAAGGAGGTAGAGGTACTGAAATTGACACTTTACCAGGAGGACAAAATTTAGGTGAAATTACTGACATTAATTATTTTCAATCAAAATTATATAAATCTTTAAATGTACCTTCATCTAGAATTGATGGAGAAGGTGGATTTAATTTAGGTCGTTCTTCTGAAATTCTTCGTGACGAACTAAAGTTTAGTAAATTTGTCGGAAGATTAAGAAAAAGATTCTCAAATATGTTCAGTGATATGTTGAGAACACAATTGATTCTCAAGAATATTATAACCCCAGAAGATTGGGATTTAATGAGTGAGCATATTCAATACGATTTTCTATATGATAACCATTTTGCGGAATTAAAAGAATCAGAATTAATGACTGATAGACTTAATATGTTATCTATGGCAGAACCGTATATTGGAAAATATTACTCACAAGATTATGTGAGAAGAACTGTATTGAGACAAACAGATCAAGAAATAGTCGAACAAGATGAAATAATTAAGAAAGAAATAGAAAATGGCATTATTCCAGACCCAAATCAACCAGTAGATCCAAATACTGGAATGCCAATAGATACTGGAAACAATATACAAGGAGAAATGGGAAAGGTTCCTATTGAACCACAGGCAAATGAAAAAATTGTGGAGCCACCAAAAGGTGGAGAAATATAATATCTAAATAATTCAAATCTTATTTCTTATTAAAAAATTATGGATGAATTAATGGACATGATTGCTTCTGATGAGTCTCCATCTCAGATTAGCGATAAAATTAAAGATATGCTATATCTAAAGTCTGTGGAAAAAATTGATGCCCATAAGCCTTATGTGGCGTCAAATTTATTTGGAACAACAGAAGAATAATAAATAACTAAATCGAATTAAAGCAAAATAATGCAAAGAACTAAAATTCTTTCTGATATAATCACAATTCCAACGACTGTAGGGACTGCATCTAGCATTTCTTCTGCAACATGTGTAAGATTACATAATGATACTCTTGGGATTGTAACTGTAAATATATCTACATCTGTTGGTGCAGCAACAACTCAAAGTTTTACAATGCCAGCTTCTACTATTGAGTTTTTGGAAAAATTGCCAACAGATGTAATTTATGCATCAGCTGGAATAAAAGTAAACAAAGTAGCATTTACCAACTAAAAAAATGAAACTAATAACCGAAGAAATTTCAAAAGTAAAGTTTATTACTGAAGAAAAAAACGGAAAAAAATCTCTTTATATTGAAGGAATATTCCTTCAAGCTGATATAAAGAATCGTAATGGTAGATGCTATCCAATGGAAACTCTTGCCAGGGAAGTAACAAGATATAATGATAGCTACATCCAAAAAGGTAGAGCACTGGGCGAATTAGGACACCCTGATGGACCCACAGTAAACTTGGATAGAGTATCGCATATGATAACTTCTCTTAGAGAAGATGGAAATAATTTTATTGGTAAAGCTAAAATCCTTGACACTCCAATGGGAAAAATAGCTTCATCTTTAATATCAGAAGGAGTTAAATTAGGAGTGTCTTCCCGTGGTATTGGCTCATTAATAGAAAAAAATGGTGTTCGTTATGTCTCTGATGATTTTATGCTAGCAACTGCAGCTGACATAGTTGCGGATCCATCTGCTCCAGATGCTTTTGTGAATGGAATCATGGAAGGAGTAGAGTGGATATATGATGTATCAAGAAATTCTTGGTTACTTGAAAATACAAAGAAAAAAATAAATACTTTGGTTGATCAAAAACAACTAGAAGAGAAAAAAATTCAACTATTTGATGAATTTTTAAATTCTTTGTAATTTCTTAAATTATAAATAAATATAGATTTAATACAAAAGATAAATCGGAGAGTTCAAATGTCTCGTGGAAAAAACTTACAAGAAATGGAAGTAGGCACAAAGCAATCCAAATCTGCTGTAAACGCAAGTGCCAAACCAGCAGAAGCAATGCCTCATTTGACCACAGGTATTCCTGATGGTCAAACTGGTAATTGGGAAGATCTAGGTGGACCTACACCAGAAAATTATAAGTCTGATGATGAATCAGCTAAAATTAAAGATCCTGCTGCCACACTTAAGAGTGTAAGCGATGTTGTAAATGCGAAAGCACATGCAGCTGACCCCATTCAAAAAATGGCAGTAAAAGAGGAAGCTGACGAAGAAATCGAAGACGAAGTAGAAGAAATTCTAGATGAGTCAGAGACTCTAGAAGGAGTTGAGGAAATCAACGAAGAAGACGAGTCAGATGAAGACGAGTCAGATGAAGAAGGCGAAGATGATTATGAAGACGAAGAGCTAGAAGAAGATTTTGATGTAGATGAAGATGTTCAAGCTCTCGTTGAAGGCGAAGAACTCTCAGAAGAATTTAAAGATAAAGCAAAATTAATTTTTGAATCCGCACTTCGCTCAAAAGTAAGCGAGATTCGTGAAGCTCTAGAAGAGCAATATCAAGCAGCTTACGAGCAAAAACTATGCGAAGAAGTTGAATTGATGAAAGAAACTCTAGAAGAGCGTATTGACTCATATCTAGAGTATGTCGCAGAAGAATGGATGCAAGAAAATGTTCTTGCTGTTGAATATGGCATTAAAGAACAACTAACTGAATCATTCTTGAGCAATCTCAAGAATCTTTTTGAAGATCATTATGTACAACTCCCTGAAGAAAAATATGATGTGCTTGAGAATATGGTAGAAAAACTTGATGAAATGGAAACAAAACTCAACGAGCAAATTGAGAAGAACATTCAACTCAACAAGCGTCTCTCAGAGTCGGTTGCTGATAGAATCTTTGATGAAGTATCTGATGGCTTAGCCACCACTCAGAAAGAAAAGCTCGCTTCACTTGCCGAAAGTGTTGAGTTTGAAAGTGAAAGAGAATATCGTGAAAAAATGGAGACTTTAAGGGAATCATATTTTCCAACCAAAACTGCATCTCCAAACGCTCAACCTGAAACACTTTCAGAAGGTGTAGTCTCATTGAACGAAGATTATTCTGGTTCAATGAACACTTACATGAAAGCACTTTCCATGTTGGCTAAAAACTGATTTTAATATTAAATCAAACAAAAACAAACACATTTTTTAAGAGGTAATAGCAAATGTTCCAATCCGAGCATCTGCAAGAAAAGTGGGCACCGCTTCTCAACTATGATGGTCTTGATCCAATCAAAGATTCTCATCGTAAAGCAGTAACCGCTGTCTTGCTCGAAAACCAAGAAAAGTTTCTAAGAGAAGAACAAGCCTTCTCTAGTGGTGTACTAATGGAGTCACCAACCAATTCAGGTAATGCTCCTGGTGGTTATGGCGCTTATAGTAGCGTAGGTAGTGGCGCTGCTGCTGGCGGTCCTGTTGCTGGTTTCGATCCCGTTCTAATCAGCCTAATCCGTCGTTCAATGCCTAACTTGGTTGCATATGACCTAGCTGGCGTACAACCAATGACCGGTCCTACTGGACTAATCTTCGCAATGCGTTCTCGTTATAATACCCAAAGTGGTGACGAGGCATTCTATAACGAAGTAAATACAGCCTTCTCTGGAACCAACGCAAATAGAAGTGCTACCAATGCTACCGATGCCGTTGCTGGTATGGGTACTACTGGTGGAACACAAACTGGTAGCAATCCTGGTATCCTAAATCCAGTCGGCACTGCTTCTTCACTTGGCTACAATGTAGGCCAGGGCATGAAGACTGGTGATGCTGAGGCCCTAGGTGCAGCAAATGGTGGTCAGTTCAACGAAATGGCTTTCTCAATCGAGAAAGTACTTGTTGAAGCAAAGTCAAGAGCACTAAAAGCCGAGTACAGCTTAGAGCTAGCACAAGACCTCAAGGCAATCCATGGTCTAAATGCTGAAGCGGAATTAGCAAATATTCTCTCAACCGAGATTCTTGCTGAAATTAACCGCGAAGTAATCAGAACCATCTATAAGGTTGCTGAGCAAGGTGCTGCTACTAATGTTGCTACCAATGGCGTATTTGACCTAGATATCGACTCCAACGGTCGTTGGTCAGTTGAGAAGTTCAAGGGTCTACTATTCCAAATCGAGCGTGATGCAAACGCAATTGCAATCAGAACTCGTAGAGGAAAGGGTAATGTAATCATGTGTTCATCTGATGTTGCATCAGCTCTAACCATGGCTGGCGTACTCGATTACACCCCTGCCCTAAATGCTAACCTAAATGTAGACGATACTGGCAACACTTTTGCTGGTGTTCTAATGGGTAAGTATCGCGTATATATCGATCCATATTCTGGTGGTACCAATCCTGGTGCTGATGGTGGTCAGTACTATGTTGTAGGCTATAAGGGAACCTCACCTTATGATGCAGGTCTCTTCTATTGTCCTTATGTTCCTCTCCAGATGGTTCGTGCCGTTGGCGAGAACACTTTCCAGCCTAAGATCGGCTTCAAGACTCGCTACGGTATGGTAGCGAATCCATTCGCGGAAGGCGATGTAGCCAATCAGGGTCTAGGCCGTCTACAGATCAATAGCAACCGCTACTATCGTAGAGTACAGGTCAAGAACCTAATGTGATCTAGATATAAACATATCTACAAAGGGGACCGAAAGGTCCTCTTTTTTTATGTCTATAAATAGTTCAAAAAAATGACTGGAAACGCTTATAGTAATCAAATACAAAATAGAAATTTTTTATCTCCAACCCAGTTTAAATTTACTATAACTAGAGCACCAAAAGTAGCATTTTTTTCGAATACTGCAAACATACCATCATTAGCTCTTGGTATAGCAAATCAACCCTCGTATTTAAAAGACATCCCTCAACCAGGAGATAAAATAAAATTCGAAGACTTTAATCTTCGATTTATGGTAGATGAAAGTCTAGAAAACTATATGGAGATTCAGAATTGGATTAGGGGGCTTGGTTATCCAGAATCTTTAGACCAGATATACACATTACAAAGGCAAGACCAAAAAGTAGAAACAAATATAAATTCAAGTTTAAATCTATACTCTGACGGAACTCTCCAAATTTTAACTAGTAACCAAAGACCAAACTTTCAAGTAAAATTTTATGACTTATTTCCATATGATTTAACTACATTATTATTTGATGCTACGGATAGCGATGCTGAATTTTTTACAGCAGAAGTTAAATTTAAGTATACTTATTATGAAATAACTGACAACAAAGGAAACTCTTTATATGAATATCAATGAGCTCCAATCTATGTGGAAACAAGATTCCGTAATAGATCCAGATAATTTACATTTAGAATCTTTAAACATACCAAGATTACATTCTAAATATTATGAAATTTTTAACAACATTATTCTATTAAAAAAACGAGCACAAGAAGATAAAAATAAAATAAGACACAAAAAATACGAATATTATACAGGGAAAGCAGATCCAGAAGAATATCAAGAATCTTATCAGAAAAAAATAAGAGACAAAGAACATTTAAATAGTTGTCTCAATGCAGATGAAGACTTATCTAATATATCATTAAAAATAGAATATTATGACACTATGTTGAATTATCTTAGTGACATACTAAAAATGATTCATAGTAGAACATATCAAATTAAGAATTCAATAGAGTACCAAAAATATATTTCTGGTTATGGCTGATGTAATTATTACCAAGAAGAATGAAGTTTATATAAAGTTACATTGTGAACCGCATGTTTTGTATGAGCTTCAACCCTATTTCACATTTGAAGTAGGGAGTGCAAAATTCATGCCTCAATTCAGATCAACTGGATGGGATGGCACAATACATTTACTTTCAGTTTCAACTGGAGAAATTTATGCTGGATTATTGGACAAAGTTATTGCAAAAATAAAATTACATGGATACACATATGAATTCAAAGATAACAAATACTATGGACTACCATTTGAGTTAAACGAAGAAATTACACAAGAAGGTGTAAACGGTTATATGCGTGCAATTTGTTCGTATGAACCATATGACTATCAAATAAATGCTGTCTATGAATGTCTTAGATATAATAGAAAAACAATCATATCGCCAACAGCTTCTGGTAAATCATTGGTAATATATTCTATTGCAAGATATTATGCCAATAAAAATTGTAAGATTTTAATTATCTTCCCTACTACTTCGCTAATCCATCAAATGGCAAAAGACTTTGATGATTATGGTTGGGATTCATCAAAAAATTGTCACATGATATATTCTGGCAAAGAAAAAAATACAAATCTTCCAGTAACTTTATCTACTTGGCAATCTATTTTTAGAATGGATAAATCGTTTTTTGAAAGCTTCGATTGTGTAATAGTTGATGAGTGTCACCAAGCAAAATCTAAATCATTGATAGATACAATGAAAAAGTGCCATCATGCAAAATATAGATTCGGATTCACTGGAACTCTATCAAATGGTGGAAAAGATTCTCAGACGCATGAGTGGGTAATTTCGGGATTGTTCGGTCCTACTTATAAAACAATCAATACAAAAGAAATGATTGATAAAGGGAGGGCATCCCAACTAAACATACATTGTCTAGTCTTGAAGCATAATCCACAAAAATTTGAAACATATGAAAGTGAAATTCAATTTTTAATAGGAAACACCAAAAGGAATAATTTTATTAAAAACCTCACTTTGAGTTTAAAAGGTAATACTTTAATACTATTTGCAAGGGTTGAAGCTCATGGACAACCATTATATGAATTAATAAATAATCATGTTGAAAAGAATAGAAAAATATTCTTTATTCATGGTGGTGTTAATGTCAACGAAAGGGAAGCAGTCAGAGAAATAACAGAAAGAGAAGAAGATGCAATTATAGTGGCAAGTTATGGTGTATTCAGTACAGGAATTTCTATTAAAAATTTACATAATATAATATTTGCATCACCTAGTAAATCTAAAATTAGAAATTTACAAAGTATTGGAAGAGTTTTGAGAAAAGGAAATAATAAAGAAAAGGCAGTTTTATACGACATATCTGATGACTGCACTTATAACAATAAGAAGAATTATACTTTAAATCATTTTATTGAAAGAGTCAAGTTGTACAACGAAGAAGAATTTAATTATGAAATTGTACCAGTAAATTTAAAGGAATAATGGAAGAAGATTTTTATGCTAGTATTAAATTAATTAGTGGAGAGGAAATATTTGCTAAAGTAATTCCATCCGAAGAGAATAAAAAAAGAGTTTTATTAGTATCAGATCCAATAACATTGATGGAAGTTAGAACAAGAGATGGTTCAGGTTATAAAGTAGAACCTTGGATGAAAACTTCAGATGATGATATTTTTATTATTGAAATAAAAAATATAATTACAATCAGTGAAACTTTTGATATAGAAATGATTAGAATGCATCAAAAGTTTGTAGCATATAAACAAAATCAAAAGAACAATTCTAATTATGGAATAAACTATTGTAAGATTACAAAAGAAATGGGATATGTTTCTGATGTAAATGAAGCTAAAAAGATATTAGAAAAAATATTTAAAGAGTTATAAATCGTTTTTCCTTCGGAAAAACATTTTCTATCGAAAATAAACTCTATATATTATTCTTTATTAATTAATAACTAAACTGATTCCATCAAAGCCGACAAAGCAGATTCTACTGCAGTTTTGAAACCTTGTCAAGTTTTTGTAATTTGCAATATTGGACACTAAGTGCTATAATTTAAATACATAGTATTTGTAGGCGTCCATGATTACAACAGCCGTTATGACAAAAAGAAAGCGTAGTATACACTATGTTAATAATAAAGAATTTTTGGCTGCTTTGGTTGAATATCGTCATCTTGTCAGAATAGCAAAAGAAAATGATCAACCACAGCCAATAATTCCAAATTACATAGGTGAGTGCTTTTTGAAAATTGCAACTCACTTGTCCTTTAAACCAAATTTTGTCAATTACATGTTTAAGGATGACATGATATGTGATGGTATAGAAAATTGTATTCAGTATGTTTTAAATTTTGATCCAGAGAAATCACAAAATCCTTTTGCGTATTTTACGCAGGTGATACATTATGCTTTTCTAAGACGGATACAAAAAGAAAAGAGACAACTGGAAATTAAAGGTAAAATCTTAGAAAGATCTGGATTTGATGAAGTTTTTGTCGATGATAATAACATTGACGGATCAAATTATTCAGATTACAATTCGATCAAAGATAATGTTCAATTGAAATTAAGGTATTGAGAAATGAGTAAAGTAGCTCTAATATGTGATACTCATTGGGGTGCGAGAAAATCTTCTAAATTATTTCAAGATTATTTTGATCAGTTCTATAAAAATATATTTTTTCCTAGCCTAGAGGAATTCGGTGTAGAAACTGTAATTCATCTTGGGGATGCATTTGATAATAGAAAATCTATAGATTTTGTTGGGCTGGAATGGACCAAAAAATCAGTCTTGGATCCCTTGTCAAAATACAAAGTACATCTTATTAATGGAAATCATGATGTATACTTTAGATCTACTAATAGAATAAATTCTCCAGGTCTTTTACTTGGTCAATATCCAAACATACAAGTATATTCCGACCCAACAAAAATTAACATAAATGGATTGGATGTTCTTTTTATTCCCTGGATAAATTCAGAAAATGAAATTGATACTCTGAATTTATTGGATAGATCTAGTTGTAAAATTGTTATGGGACATTTAGAATTGAATGGCTTCGTAGCACATAAGGGACATGTAATGGAAGATGGTAGAGATCCAGATGTGTTTAAAAAATTTAAGAAAGTTTTTTCTGGACACTACCATACTAGATCTGATAATCAAAAAATATATTATATTGGCAATCCATATGAGATATATTTTAACGATGTAGATGAAACCAGAGGATTTTGTATATTTGATACAGAAACATTAGAACATTTTTATATTGATAATCCATATAAAATGCATTACAATCTTTATTATGATGATACTCCATATCAAACATTAAATTCAAAAGAATTTGAAAATAAAATAGTAAAGGTAATAGTTAAAAAGAAAACTAAAGTAAAACAGTTTGAAAAATATATTGACAAAATTTTAGATGCAAATGTTGCTGAATTGAAGATAATAGAGAATCATTTTACTTTAGATGTAGAAGAATTTGATGTTTCTCTTGAGACAGAAGATACTTTATCTTTACTCCAAAGATTTGTAGATGAAAGTGAAATTAATTTAAATAAAGATACAATTAAAAATATATTAGTCAGCATCCATAAAGAAGCTTGCGAACAGATATAATGTTTTTAATTACACTGGACGGTAAAGAAGATGAAGGTGCATATTCTGTAGTAAATGAATCTGGCAAAAAAGTTGTATTTTTCTTTCAAGATGAAGACGATGCTGTTCGTTACGCCTTAATGTTAGAAGAATCTGGTATGCCAGAGACTCATGTAATAGAATATGATGATGAAATTTTAATTAAAACTTGTGAAGTCACAGGCAATCTTTATACTATTATTACTCCAAATGATATTGTTGTTCCACCCAAATCCATATGATTATATTTGAAAAAGTAAGGTTTAAAAATTTTCTTTCATTCGGCAATACTTTTACTGAAATTAATTTAAATGCTAGTGGAAATACTTGTATTGTCGGGAAAAATGGAAGTGGAAAAAGTTCATTTATGGACGCAATTACATATGCTTTATTTGGAAAGTCTTACCGTTTAGTTAACAAGCCACAATTAGTAAATTCAGTTAATGAAAAAGATTGTTTAGTTGAAATTGAATTTAAAATTGGTAAACTAAATTGGAAAGTTAGAAGAGGCCAAAAGCCAAGTATATTTGAAATTTACAAAAATGATATTTTGTTAGATCAGAGTGCATCTACAATAGATCAGCAAAAATGGTTTGAGCAAAATGTGTTGAAGATGAATTATAGGTCTTTTACACAAATTGTAGTTTTGGGTAATAGTAATTTTACTCCTTTTATGCAACTTCCTGCCGCAAGTAGAAGAGAAGTCATTGAGGAATTATTAGATATTAAAATATTTTCTTCTATGAATGTTATCATTAAAGATAAAGTAAAATCATTAAAAGAAGAAATAAGAATTCTTGAAATTAAAAAAGAATCTTTAGTAGATAAAGTCAAAATGCAATCCGACTTTATAAATGATTTGGAAAAAAGTAGCAATACTGAAATATCAAATAAATTAGAAAAAATTAAATCTATAACAATTAATATAAAAAATATTGAACAGGAAATAGACGATTTCATGTCAATTTCAGATAAATTAAATGAAGAGTTGAAGCAATTTAGTGGAGCTTCAGGAAGGCTAAAAAAATTGGGAACAATTAAAGGTAAGCTAACTCAAAAAGTTTCCACTATAAATGATAATCATAATTTTTTCGTTGAAAATTCTATTTGTCCAACTTGTACTCAACCTATAACAGATAGTTTGAAGGAAGAAAAAATAAAAGAATATAAAATTTCTATAGAAGAGTTAAAAAATGCATACGACGAAATAAAAAAATCTATATTAGAAGAAGAAGATAGGGAAAATAACTTTACTAAAATATCTAATAAAATTTTAGATTTGAATCACAACATTTCTAAAAATAATTTAAAAATAAATCAAGGTAGAGTTCAAATCGAAGAAATAAAAGAGGAAATACGATTCATAAAAGATAATATAGAAAATAAAAATTTAGAACATAATAAATTAAAAACTATAGAGAATGAATTAAATTTAGTCAAAGAAGAATATATTACAAAAAAAGAAATAATAGAATATAATGAATACATTTCTTCTATGTTAAAAGACAGCGGAGTCAAATCAAAAATTATTAGAAAATATCTACCACTTATAAATCAACAAGTGAATTATTACTTGAAAATGATGGACTTTTATATTAATTTTAATTTGGATGAAGAATTCAATGAATCAATTAAAACTCCAGTGTATGAAGATTTTAGTTATTCTTCTTTCTCCGAAGGACAAAGGCAACGAATCAATCTAGCACTTCTTTTTACTTGGAGAGATGTTGCGAAAATAAAAAATTCTACTAATGTTAATATTTTAATTTTAGATGAAGTTTTTGATTCTTCTTTGGATTCTTCTGGCACAAACGATTTTCTTAGAATAATCAAAAGTGTAATTAAAAATTCCAATATTTTTGTCATATCACATAAAGATGGGATACAAGAAAAATTTGACAATGTATTAGAATTTGAAAAGAAGGGAAATTTTTCTTCAATGTCATACCAAAGTGCCAATTAAATAGCTGTCTACTTAACCGCCCATGAGGCGGATTTTTTTTGTATAATTTTTTGTAGATTAATTTTCAACATGGCTTCTAATCACGAAATTCACGGAAATCTTGCTCGACTTTTGGCAACAGAGAATTTGAATATTGAACATTCAAATGTTGAAACTGCTTGTTTTAATGTTGAGACTAGGACTCTTACTCTTCCTATTTGGGAGAAAGCTTCTGACATCGTATATCAACTTCTCTTGAGTCATGAGTCAGCACATGCAATTTACACCCCTAACGAAGATTGGACAGTGTTAACTTCAGTTCCAATGCAGTTTCTAAATGTAACTGAAGATGTCCGAATCGAAAAGTTGATGAAGCGAAAATATCCTGGATTGAAAAAGACATTTTTTGGTGGATATAAAGAACTCCATGAACAGGACTTTTTTGCCATTTCTAATGATGACATTAATGAATATAATTTAGCTGATAAAATTAATTTATATTTTAAAATTGGTAATTTTATTGAAATTGAATTTAATGATGTAGAAAAAAATATTTTAGATGAAATTGGTCAATCTGAAACATTTATCGATTCAGTTCGTTGCGCAGAAAAATTGTATGAATATTGTAAAAGTGAGGAGCAACTAAAAAATGTTTCTAAAGATTCTTTCGATTCGAATGCTTCTGGGATCAGTCAAACTATTTCAGATTCACATGAGAAAAGTCAAGATCAAGCTGAAACTGGAAGTTCAAATAATGTAGAACAATCAGATAATAATTTGAATGGACAAGCTGACTCTACAAAATCATCCAATGAGAGAATTGAGAGTACTATTGATTATGATCCGACATCTGATTCAAATTATGTGAAAACAGCTTCTTCATTTGAGAAAGCTATTAATAAATTATCTTCTTCTACTGAAAATAAAATCAACTACCTTAAAATTCCAAAAATTGAGTTGGATCAAATTGTAGTTGATTTCAAAAAAATTCATTCTCTGTGTAATAAGTATTGGTCTACGCACCATAAGAGTGAAGATTTTTTGGCGGCGGATCGTGATTACAACCAATTTAAAATGTCTTCGAAAAAAGAAGTAAATTACCTAGTAAAAGAATTTCAATGTAAAAAAGCAGCAGAGTCATATTCTCGTGCTTCGGAATCGAAGACTGGTGTATTAGATTGTAATTCTCTTTATACTTATAAATTTAATGATGATATTTTTAAAAAAGTAGTGAATGTTGCTGACGCAAAGAATCATGGTCTTGTGTTTATTCTTGATTGGTCTGGGTCTATGGATACAGTTATCCTTGATACATGTCGTCAGTTATTCAATCTGGTTTGGTTTTGTAAAAAAGTTTCAATCCCATTTGAAGTATATGCTTTTACTAACAGTTGGTCATATTCATATGGAAAAAATTGTAAACTTACAAATAATTCTATAGTTATTGATGGAAATTTCAATCTTCTTAATGTACTTTCTAGTCAAGTTAATTCTTCAGTTTTAGATATTCATATGAAGAATTTGTATAGACTTGCTTATTATCATAAGAGTACTTATTGTTCATATTCTTGTCCAAATCAGTTAAGTTTATCTGGTACTCCTTTGAATGAGACTTTAATTGCACTACATGAAATTATTCCTCAATTTAAAATGAAAACAAAAGTTGAAAAAATTCAATGTGTAATTCTTACAGACGGAGAAGCCAGTGCATTAAGTAGGACATCTGAGACCGGATATCAAGGAATTGGTCATAATTGCTTTCTTAAAGACGATAAATTGAAAACAACTTATCGATTTCCACCATATTCTTATTATGCAACTCATAAATTTACTGATGTTATGTTGCGTCATTTAAAAGATGTCTTTCCTTCGGTCAACTTTATTGGTATTAGGTTGCTTACCAATGGTGAAATTGGAAGTTTTGTTCGTAGTCATCTAGACAATAATCAGAAATCAGATTTGCACCATAAAATTATGGAGGAATGGAAAAAGAATAAATCTTGCATGATTACTTGTACTGGTTATGATTCTTATTTTGGCATATATTCAAATGCACTAAATGCGTCTACTGATTTTGATGTACCAGAAACTGCATCAGTTACTGATATTAGGAATGCATTTAAAAAATCTTTACAATCTAAAAAAATGAATAAAAAAATTCTGTCACAATTTATTGATTTGGTTGCCTGATCCAATTTTAAAACTGTCACATTCAAAGTCCAAATCCTTTTTTCTCCCTGCTATACTTTAAAAGTTCAACACCTAAATTATGTACACTAAAATGACAGAACAAAATATTATTTCTGATCTTGCTGATATGTTTGGCAATAAGATTACATCGGCAGATGTTCGCGCTTATTGCACAATGAAAAATGTTTCCTATCCAACTGTGACTCGTCGTCTAGAAAACTATAAATCTGGTCATGGAAAATGGAATCTTGAAGTAACTCAAGCGGCAATTTCTTCTATTGAAAAATCTTATGTGGCACCTTCTGTTATTCCCCTATCTGAAAAAAATCTGGTACCAGAAAAAGATCCTGGGTTTGTGTCTTTTGGTTGTTTTTCTGATGTAAAAAAAGTTATCTCATCCAATCTATTTTATCCAGTTTTTATTACTGGTCTCTCTGGTAATGGAAAAACTATGTGCGTCGAGCAAGCTTGTGCGCAACTAAAAAGGGAGCTAATTAGGTTTAATGTTACTATTGAAACTGATTCCGACGATCTTATTGGTGGATTCCGACTTCAAGATGGAAACACAGTATGGAGTAATGGACCTGTAGTTGAAGCAATGGAAAGAGGTGCTGTTCTTCTTCTTGACGAATGCGATCTTGCTTCTAATAAGATTATGGTTCTTCAATCTGTACTAGAGGGCAAACCACTGTTCCTAAAAAAAATCGGAAAAGTGGTCCACCCAAAGCCTGGTTTTAATATTATTGCAACTGCAAACACTAAAGGCAAGGGATCAGATGATGGGAGATTTATTGGGACAAATGTTCTCAATGAAGCATTTCTAGAGCGTTTTAGCGTCACCTTTGAGCAATCATATCCGTCTAATTCTATTGAGATCAAAATTCTTACCAAACTTGCGAAATCGATTGAACTTGAAAACGAAGATGATTTCATCAAGAAATTAGTAAATTGGAGTGATACTATTCGTAAAACATTCTATGATGGTGGAATCGATGAAATTATTTCTACTCGTCGTTTGATCCATTTGCTAAAGGCATACTCTATCTTCAAAAATAAAGCAAAAGCAATCAAATTATCAATTGCTAGGTTTGATGAAGATACTAAATCTTCATTCATTGAACTTTATGATAAAATTGATGAAGATTTTATTAAAGATGCTGATGTAGAAATTGACAATTCTGAAGAAGAATGATATTATAACTTAAGGCTATTCAATATTATGATGCTACCAAAAGGAGAAAAGTACTTTATGGAAAATGAATTAAATTCGATTAATTTCAATGATGTAATTAATCTTGGGAATACTTCTACGACTTCTAATTATAATAATAATTTTTGGAAGTACAACGAAGACAAAATTCTTAAACAACTTGAAGAATATATTAAAAGTACCTACAGACAACATTATGTTGATCGAACTGGTGGTGGGAAAGAGCAAACTCTCGATAAAATCAAACATAATCGCCGTGAGGGATTCTGTGCTGGTAATGTCACAAAATATATTGATAGATATGACACTAAAGGCACTCCAAGAGCAGATTTGTTTAAAGTCCTTCATTACACTATCCTTCTAATTAATCATCTTAACCTTATTGAAAACAAATGAAACTATCCAGTGAAACTCTTGTTATTTTAAAAAACTTTGCTTCTATCAATCAATCAATTTTTGTTAAAGAAGGAAATAAGCTACGAACAATATCAGTCATGAAAAATGTTCTAGCGGAAGCAACAGTAGAAGAAAACTTTCCCACAGACTTTGCAATTTATGATTTGAATCAATTTTTGAATGGAATTAGTCTTCATGATAATCCAGAATTAGATTTTTCTAATAATTCATATCTTACTATCCGCGAAGGAAAACGAAAAGTGAAGTATTTCTTTGCAGATCCTTCTGTGATTGTCTGTCCACCAGATAAAGAAATTGAACTTCCAACTGAAGATGTTTCTTTTCAATTAGATCATTCACAACTTGAAAAGCTACTGAAAGCGTCTGCTGTATATCAACTCCCAGACTTGGCTGCTGTGGGACAAGATGGAGTTATTAGCTTAGTTGTTCGAGACAAAAAAAATGACACATCCAATGAATTTTCAATTGTTGTAGGTGAAACTGATAGGGAGTTTACTCTGAACTTTAAAGTAGAAAACATTAAAATTCTACCAGGTTCATATAAAGTTTATATTTCTAGTAAGCTTTTGTCTAGATTTGAAAGTCAATCTAAGTCAGTTAAGTATCACATTGCATTAGAGCCAGATTCTAATTTCCAATGAGTTTTTATTTCTTATTGAGTTGAGGAACTTCCAATTAATATATTTGTCACCTCTCCATTCCCAGCAGAAAGTGCCATTGTTCTTCCAGATCGCCATATAACCAAGATGGCACTTGAATGTTGTCAAATGCTTTCAGTTGTTGCTTCTCCTTGGTACCACAATTATGGGGCACTTCATAAAAAAGATGGTACCCCATATGTAACTAAAAAAGGAGCATTTAGAAACCATCCTTGCACTCAATGGGTAGCAAAAACGATTGATAACGCATATTGGCTTATTAAACATGGGATGAATATTTGCGATGAATTTGAGCTTCGATATGGGAAAGCACACTCTTGTTATAATACGCTGTTAGAAGCTTATTATTTGTTCCCAAAGGGGAAAATAACTAATGTAACTCCTTTTGTTCGTGCTATGCCTGATGAATATAAACTTGACGCAAGCATTGACACTTTTACTGCTTACAAGATGTATATCGCATCCAAACCTTGGGTTGCATCTAATTATCTTCGTATGCCAGAACGAAAACCTGAATGGATCTAAATTATGAATAGTGATTTTATTTTTGTCGAGAAGTATGCCCCCAAGAGGGTAGAAGATTGTATTTTGCCTGAATCGATAAAAAATTTTTTTATCGAAGTGAGGGATTCTGGTAAAATTCCTAATATGATTCTTTCTGGTCCACCTGGAATTGGTAAGACCTCAACGATCAAAGCATTGGCATTAGAATTAGATCGAGATTTTATGGTAATTAATGGATCTGACGAAAGATCTATTGATGTAATTAGAAATAAAGTCAAAAACTATGCGTCTACTCTTTCTCTGTCTAATACAGGAAAGAAAATTCTTTTAATTGATGAAGCAGACAATCTGACTCATGACGCACAATTGGCTCTTAGGGCATCTATAGAAGAATTGCAGACTAACTGCACATTCATATTTACATGTAATTACAAAAACAAATTAATTCCACCACTGCACTCTCGTGCTGCTGCAATTGAGTTTCTAATCCCACCAAAAGAAAAGCCAAAACTCGCTTCAGATTTTATGAAGAGGATTTTGAATATTTTGGAGTTGGAGAAAATTGATTGTGAGTCTTCTGCGTTAGCTGGAATAATTAATAAGTATTTCCCAGATTTTAGGCGAACTCTAAACGAAGTACAAAGATATTCGTCTAGTGGAAAATTGGATTCTGGAATTTTAGCTCAGATCTCTGATGTAACAGTTTCCAATTTAATTAAACATTTAAAAGATAAAAATTTCACTGAAGTTAGAAAGTGGGTAATTCAGAATATGGATAATGACCCAAATAAAATTCTCAGGAAAGTTTATGATAGTTTATACGATACTGCAGTAGAGAGTACTATTCCCGCAGCTATTTTGATTATTTCTAAATATCAGTACAGAAGTGCTTTTGTTGCAGATAATGAGATTAATTTGATTGCATGTCTAACTGAAATTATGTGTGAAGTTGAATGGAAGTAAAATATGAATTGAAGGAGTGGTTAAATTCTTTAAATTTTACAAAAGAAAATTTAATTGAGTCCGATCCAGATAATGTAAAATCATATCCACCATACATTATAAATAAGTGTCTGTCTGCGCACTTAGATACTATTTTATTTGCAAATGAGATGAATATTAGTAATAATCTAGATAAAGATATGCAATATTCATTTTATCTAAATAGTTTGAGAAAAAAGAAGAGATTTTCTTCTTGGATCACAAAAAATAAAGTTGAAGATTTAGAATACATAAAAAAATATTATGGTTATAGTGACGAGAAAGCATCTCAAATTTTAAATATTCTAACTAAAGACCAAATTAATTTTATTAAACAAAGACTTGATATCGGTGGAACGAAATGACTACTATCAATGAACCCCAAGTAAATTGGACTCCAGATATGATGGTTGAGATTACTTTATCTGAACCAGATGATTTTTTGAAGGTTAGAGAGACTCTTACTCGTATTGGTGTCGCATCTAGAAAAGAAAAGAAGCTTTACCAGTCTGTGCACATACTTCATAAACAGGGTAGATATTATCTTGTTAGTTTTAAGGAATTATTTGCTCTAGATGGAAAGCACGCTAATTTAACTGTAAATGATGTTCAGCGTAGAAATAGAATAATTAAACTTCTATCTGATTGGGGATTGGTATCGGTAGTTAATCCAGAAAAAGTCTCTGACATTGCCCCTCTAAATCAAATAAAAGTATTGCCATATAAAGAAAAGGATGACTGGATCCTTGAGGCAAAATATTCAATCGGCAAAAAAGGAAGAAATTTAGATCCTGATTGATTGTAGGGTAAACACTACTATATTTTTTTGTCTTGAGTGATATATAATATTGTTGGATGCCAATTGGGTCCAACAATATTACATCTCGCTTTTAGGAGAATAACCATGAACACACTAGTTCGATACAATACACAAAACATTCAAAAATTCTTAAATGACATTGAAAAGTATTCAATTGGAATGGACGAATGGTTTAATAGATTTGATGGTTTGACACAGACAGAATCGAATTATCCCCCATATAATGTAATTAAAACTAGCGATACAGAATTTAGATTAGAAATTGCTCTTGCCGGATTTAAAAAGAATCAAATAACTGTTTATACTGAGAATAATAAACTTTATGTGGAAGGAACTAGGGATTCAGATTCCAGTAAAGAATATGTACACCAAGGCTTAGCAAATAGGGCATTTGCTAGATATTGGACTATATCTGACGATGTAGAAATAAAATCAGTTAAATTTGAAGATGGATTATTACTCATTGATATTGTTAAAATAGTCCCAGAACACCAAAAAAGGAAAGTTTGGTTTTAATTAATTGATTTTAGGGAGAAGCCATTGACTTCTCCCTTTTTTCTTGCTATAATGGCAGTTGAGCTTGGGAAAACTTATGAGTGAAGAAAAAATAGAAAGTTATGATTCTATTTCTATTTTAGTGTTAGATGGAGGTGAGATTCTAATTTCAAAAATAGAAGAAATAGTTGCAGATATTGGAGAACCAAATTGCAGACTAGTTGATCCATTTCTTATTAATTATGAGAAGGCGACTCAAAGCATTTCTTTAAGTCAATGGTTGAATTCATATACCACTCAGAACATTTTTAAAATTAGCTCCGATAAGATCTTAACAATGTCTGAGCCAAGAAAACAAATTCTAGATAAGTACAAAAATTTACTGAAAAAATAATGCGTTGGTATACTAATGTAAAACAGCTCGGAAACAGAATCTATGTACGAGGTTATGACAATGGTGAGCATTTTAAAGATATAGTTGATTTCAAGCCAACTTTTTATGTTAAGACTGACAAAAAAACTAATTATAACACTTTAGATGGAAATTATGTAAAACCGATATACCCAGGAACAATTAAGGACTCTAAAAATTTTGTTTCTCAGTATAAACAGGTTGATGGATTTGATATTTACGGCAATGAGGCATTTGTATATCAATATATTTCTGACAATTATCCAGAAGAGCAGATTGAGTATGATATATCTAAAATTAAAATCGTTGCTATTGATATCGAGTGTGGGTCTGAAAGTGGATTTCCAGATCCAAAAACATGCGATGAAGAAATTTTATTAATCACTATACAAGACTACACAACTAAGAAAATATTGACATGGGGCACTAGGAAGTTTAATTGTCAATTGCAAGACCATAAGTACTTTTATTGTAATGATGAATCAAGTTTAATCTATTCGTTTTTAGATTATTGGCAAACTAACACACCAGAAATTGTAACAGGTTGGAATTGCCTGTATTATGATTTTCCATATATCATAGGTAGGATGCATAGGTTAATTGGCGAAAAGGAGACAAAAAAATTGTCCCCATATAATTGGATTTCCGATCGTCAAGTTGAAGTTAGAAAAGGAGAATATCAAACTGTATATGATATATTTGGAGTTTCAATTGTAGATTACTTTGATTTATATAAAAAGTATTCATTTAAAAAACCTGAAAACTTTAGATTGGATACAATTGCATATAATGAACTAGGGCAAAATAAGTTAGATCACAGTGAATACGAGACTTTCAAAGACTTTTATGACAAAGATTGGGACACATTCGTAAAGTATAATGTAATTGACACCGAACTAGTGAATAAATTAGAGGATAAATTGCATATGATTGAATTGGCAATCATGTTGGCATTTGACTCTAAGACCAATTTTGAGGATGTTTTTTATCAGGTCAGAATGTGGGATACTATCATTTATAATTACCTTCGTCGTAAGAATATTGTGATACCCCTCAAAGAAGCAGCAAAAGAGAAATCCGATAAATTTGTTGGGGCATTTGTAAAAGAGCCAGTCCCAGGATCTTATGATTATGTTGTTAGTATGGACTTAACTTCTCTATATCCACATATTATGATGGGATTGAATATAAGTCCAGACACACTAATACAACAAAGATTTAATGGTATAAGTGTAGATTCTGTTCTTGATAAAACTGTAAAAATACCTGAAGAATTTGAGTATTCTGTTTGTCCTAATGGCTCTATGTATAGAAAAGATAGAATGGGATTTTTACCGGAACTTTTAGATAAAATGTTCCAAAAAAGAAAATTTTATAAAGACAAGATGAAAGAGCTCAAAAAAGAGTATGAGCAAACTCATTCTTCGGCAATTAAAAAGCAAATTTCGATGTATAGTGTCAAAGAACAATCTATTAAAGTTTGTTTGAATTCTTGTTATGGTGCAACTGGAAATCCATACTTTAGGTTTTATGATCTAAGAAATGCGGAGGCAGTTACATATACTGGTCAGCTCGCTATTCGTTGGATTGAAATGAAATTCAATGAGTATCTCAATAAAATTTTGAAAACCGATGGTATTGATTATGTCGTTTATTGCGACACAGATTCTGCATTTTTAAATATGAAACCATTAGTTGATTTGATATTTAAAAATAAAACACCAGAAAAAGTAGAAGTTATTGATTTCTTAGACTCTATTTTTTCTACTAAAATTCAAGACTATGTTGATTCTTCGTATCGAGAACTGGCAGTAACTTTGAATGCATATGCACATAAGTTGCATATGAAACGAGAAAAAATTACGGATAGAGCAGTGTTCATATCTAAAAAAAGGTACATTGCAAATGTCTGGGACAATGAAGGTGTAAGATATTCTGAACCTGAGTTGGCAATGACTGGCGTTGAAGCTATTCGTTCTTCTACTCCTGCTTTTTGTAGAGATAGAATTAAACGAGCCATTAAACTAATCATGACTTCAAATGAAGATGAAATGATTAAATTTATTTCCGAAACTAAAGAAGATTTCTTCAAACTTACTCCAGAAGAAGTTTCGTTTCCAAAATCTATTAATGAACTCACAAAGTTTAAGTCTAATTTGACTATGTATGTTAAGGGTACTCCAATACATGTTAGGGGAGCTATTCTGTATAACCATTACATTAAGGAAAAGAAATTGGGGAGAAAATACTCCATGATTAAAAATGGAGAAAAAATAAAATATTGTTACTTGAAGTTGCCAAATCCAATGCAAGAAAATGTCATTTCTTTTATTCAGAGGCTCCCCACTGAATTTGACATACAAAAGTATGTTGATTATGAAATGCAATTTGAAAAAACTTTTTTAAATCCATTGAAACTCATACTTGACATTATTGGTTGGCAAACTGAGAAAAAGATTACTCTTGATTCATTTTTTGTTTAATGCTATACTAGAAAGGTAATGGAGGCGTACTATGGATTTTCTTAAAGAAATTGTAAAAGAGGTTGGTGGAGAATACACCAAACTTGCATCAGATATCGAAGAGACTGAAACTTATGTTGATACAGGTTCATATATTTTTAATGCATTGGTTTCAGGTAGCGTATTTGGTGGTGTATCTGGGAATAAGATTACTGCTATTGCTGGAGAGTCTTCTACTGGAAAAACTTTTTTCTCTCTCGCCGTGGTTAAGAACTTTCTTGATACTTATCCCGATGGTTACTGTCTCTACTTTGACACTGAAGCTGCTATCACTAAATCTCTATTAGAATCTCGTGGAATTGATACTACTCGTTTGGTGGTTGTTAATGTTGTTACTGTTGAAGAGTTTCGCGGAAAGGCGCTCAAGGCAGTAGACCTGTACATGAAAAAACCTGAAGGAGAGCGCAATCCTTGCATGTTTGTGTTAGACTCTTTAGGGATGCTTTCAACAGAGAAAGAAATTACAGATGCCCTCAATGACAAGCAAGTTCGTGATATGACTAAATCGCAGCTTATTAAAGGCGCATTTCGAATGCTCACTCTTAAACTAGGTCAAGCAAATGTTCCACTTCTTGTCACGAATCACACATACGATGTCATCGGAGCTTATGTACCAACAAAAGAAATGGGCGGAGGTTCTGGACTCAAATACGCAGCAAGTACGATCATTTATCTCAGTAAAAAGAAAGAAAAAGATGGAACAGAAGTGGTCGGCAATATTATCAAGGCTAAGACTGCTAAATCGCGTTTGAGTAAGGAAAACAAAGATGTTGAGGTTCGTTTGTATTATGATGAGCGCGGTCTTGATCGTTATTACGGTCTTCTGGAACTTGGTGAACTTGGCGGACTCTGGAAGAATGTAGCAGGACGATATGAGATAAATGGTAAGAAAATTTATGCAAAACAAATTCTTGCTAATCCTGAAGAATATTTTACTGAAGAAGTAATGCAGAAATTGGACGAAATTGCAAAAAAAGAATTTAGTTATGGTACTTGATGGAAAAGATTGAGTTTTTGATTTTACGCAATTTAATTTATAATGAAGAATATATTAGGAAAGTTCTGCCATTTTTAAAACCTGAGTACTTTCAGGACCATAGCTTTAAGGTGATTTTTACTGAGATTTATTCTTTTATTGATCAATATAATAGTCCAATAACAAAAGAAGCCTTACTGATAGAAGTGGAAAAAAGAACCGATCTAAATGAAACTACTTATAAAGAAATAATTTCATTGATTGATGGGTTGGAATTTGTTCCAGTTGAAATTGAGTGGTTAATTGATACTACAGAGAAATGGTGTCGTGACAGGGCAATTTATCTTGCTCTTATGGAATCAATTCAAATTGCCGATGGAAATGACGAAAAAAGGAATAGAGATTCTATTCCCTCTATTTTGTCTGACGCATTGGCAGTTAGTTTTGATAATCATATCGGACATGATTATTTGCTAGATTACGAAAAAAGATATGAAAATTATAACAAAAAAGAAAACAAACTTGAATTTGATCTTGAATATTTTAATAAAATTACGAGTGGTGGGCTCTCTCCTAAAACTCTTAATATCGCACTTGCTGGTACGAATGTCGGCAAATCTTTATTCATGTGCCACATGGCTGGCTCCTACTTGCTCCAGGGGAGGAATGTATTGTACATTACGCTTGAAATGGCAGAAGAGAAAATTGCTGAGCGAATTGATGCCAACCAAATGAATATTAATATTCAAGATATTAAAGATCTACCAAAAACTACATTTGAGAATAAAATCAATTCTATTTCAAGAAAAACACATGGCTCTTTAATCATCAAAGAATATCCAACTGCTTCTGCACATGCTGGACACTTCAAGGCATTACTAAATGAATTGTCTTTGAAAAAATCATTCAAACCAGATGTAATCTTTATTGATTATCTTAATATTTGCTCATCAAGTAGATATAAAGGAAATATATCTGTTAATTCATATTCTTATGTTAAATCTATTGCGGAAGAACTGAGAGGTCTTGCAGTTGAGTTTAATGTTCCAATCATGAGTGCAACCCAAACAACTAGGTCTGGATTTGCATCATCTGATCCAGAACTAACAGACACCTCAGAGTCTTTTGGTCTACCAGCAACTGCTGATTTTCTTTTCGCTTTGATTTCAACTGATGAGTTGGAACAATTAAATCAAATACTTGTTAAGCAATTGAAAAATAGGTACAGCGACAAATCTTTACATAAAAAATTTGTTGTTGGTATTGATAGAGCAAAAATGCGTTTATACGATGTTGACCAATCGGCTCAAAAGGACATACTTGACTCTGGACAGGAAGAGGAGTATAATGACGAAGAACATCAATCTGATTTAAAAAGTAAATTTAGGAGTTTCACATTCTAATGGAAAAAGTACAAAAAATTGATAGCGACAAGTATATTGATTTTGTTCGCCAAACTACAAGTCCTGCTAGTAGCAATAGCGGAAGTTTGATTTCTCGTATTGTTGATCTTGAAACTTCTTCCGGTGCTGATACCCCTCGACTTTTAACCGCCGCTTTTGGTATGAGTGCAGAGGCAGGCGAATTTACTGAAGTTGTAAAGAAGGTATTTCTTCAAGGTAAACCATATAATACAGAAATTGAGTTTCACCTAAAACGAGAACTTGGTGACATCTGTTGGTATCTTGCTCAGGCTTGTATGGCACTTGATACTAATTTTGATGAAATCCTTCAGATGAATTATGAAAAGCTAAGTGCTCGTTATCCTGAAGGTACATTTGATGTATATCGTTCTGAAAATAGAGAAAAAGGAGATCTTTGAATGGCAAGTATTACCGTATCTGAATTAGAAAAAAAATATCCAAGCTTTTCTGCTGAGTTTGCTAGGAATTGGAGACCAATACTTAGAAAAGCACTTGCAGAACAAGTTGCAAAAAATCCCTCAAGTAAAATTCTTAGAGGAATAAAAGAAATTACTAGAAATCATTTTACTATTTTGCTTGATGATATTGAACTGAATAAAGTAGTTGATATGATATCTACTCGATTTAATTCAAGAAAATTATCTCCAGAGTGGGATGATTGGAGAAGCAAACTTCCTAATTTATTTCCTGAAAAATCTATGGGAAATCTTTTATTCATTGAAGATTGTCATGGAATTCCGGATAAAATTTCAGTTAGGAGTGAATCAAAAGATGATTTCTGTTCTATTGTAATTGAAAGCCATGACTTTAGAGCAGAATATAATAATGTTCCTAAAGAAATTGCATATACAATTAACTCAGAACTTTCTAAATCATTATCTTAATTTATGTCTAAGCAAAAACAACTAACATTAAAATTTGATATATCAACAGCATTGGATCTATTGCAAGTTCTCGATTCTTCCACATTTGGTTATAGTAAAGAACATGAACCAGAAAGAATCGCAAGACTTAGATCTCTTATGCAACAGTTGGACCAAGAGCTAGAAAAACTTATTATTTGACTTAAACCTCCTTCGGGAGGTTTTTTTATAAATAGTAAAAAGCTCTAATCATTACAAATGGAATTATATATCGCTGAGTATTTGGTTGAAAATGGATTTGCTAATGATATGATTTCCGCATTAAAAATACTTCATGCTGCCAGCGATTATTGGTATGATGTTCTATTGGATGAAGCACTTAGTCCAGAAGAGAAAGCACAAAGAAGAGCGGCATCTCAACAGAGAAGACGAGATTTGGGCATCCCACAAACTAATGTTGATCAGTCAGCTGAAATTAGAGCTCGTATAAGAAATAGGGGCGCATCTTCTTCTGGAGGTGCTGTCCAATCCAGAACTATGAATTTATCAACACCAGGTCAGGGAAGAGAAACTACAGCACAAAGAACTGCTTCTAATACTGCAGATAGAATATTAGGTAGAGATAGATCAACTAGTGTTGGGAGAGAAGCAGAGCAAAGACGCCCAACTGCACAACCTACATTTGTTGGACCAGGTGGCAGACAAAGATTAGCTTCACAGGGAGCGCCTGTGACATATGATATATTAAGAAAAGGCGATCAAATAAAACCAGGAAAACCTATAATACAAACAGCAGATGACCCCAATAGATCTGTTGCACCTGGAACTAGATCTACTAGACAAAGATCTACAAGATATAGTAATGATAGTAACCCACCAAGGGGTTAATAATAAATAAGTAAAGGATTTTACACAAGAATGAAAAGGTTTTCGCAATTTTTACTAGAATTCAGGGGATCGAGAGCATCAGAAAAGGCGTATCGTCTTGGATTGGTGTCAGATGGTCATGGAAACTGGGTTGATAGAAGCGGAAAAGTTGTCGCTCAAACTGTAGGTGGCGATCTTGAGATGATTCGTAAAAAAAGTCCTTCACCAGAAAAACCGGAGCCAGGACCAACTGGCCCAAAGTCTGCTCAAAGAATTATTGAACCACCCCCAGAACCAGCTGAAAGAAAAGGTATTACTCCACCAAAAGAAGAACCAGCTCCACCGGAAATTGAGCAAGATTTACCACTTACTATTGTCTTCGCTAAATTTAACCCACCTTCCGTTAAGCATGAAAAATTGATTAAAAAAGCACAAGAAGTTGCAGCTGGTGGAGAATTAAGAATATATCCATCTAGAATGCAGGACAATCAAAGAAATCCATTAGATCCTGCATCTAAAATTAAATACATGAGAAAGATGTTCCCAGACATCAAAGATAATATTATCAATGATAAGGACATGAATACTATATTTGATGTTTTGACGGCAGCAAATGAGGATGGATACGATAAAGTAAACATTGTTGCTGGTTTGGATAGAGTCTCTGAATTTGAAAGACTTTCTGGTCAACATAACGGAAAACTTTATAATTTTGACGAAATAAATGTTATACCTTCTGGTCCAATTGACCCAGATTCTGAAAGTTCTTCATCGGACTTGAGAAAAGCCGCAATTGAAAATAATTATAATAAGTTCAAAGTTGGTATACCTAAAAGAATTAAAGATAAGGATGCTCAGGCATTATTTTTTGCCGTTCAAAGGTCTATGTTGGATGGCGAACAACCAGAACAAAAAGAACCACAAGATATAGCAGAAATTTGGAGATATGCGCCAGAATTTGATTTGACTACGCTAAGAGAACAATATTATCAAGAAAATATTTTTAAAATTGGAGAAAGAGTTCAAAATTTAAATACTGGATTGATCGGAGAGGTAATTCGTAGAGGTCCAAACTATTTGATATGTGTAACTGAAGATAATATAATGTTCAAATCTTGGATTAAAGATGTAACCGAATGGACTGATGTTTCTGGGGTTCCTGCAGATCAAAGAGAAGTTGGAACTGATGCATTTAGGGAATATACAATGAGAATGACAGGAACTAAAACAATTAAAAACTTTATTCAAAAATATAAGAGAAGTATAGAGAAATAATAAATAAATGTATAGGTTTTAAAATTTATACAAATGTCTGATCGTATCGTAGAAAGTCTAAATGAAATGAAACAGATTTATTTGGAATCTGTTTCAGGTAATGTCATTTCAAATAGAGATGAATACCTGGAGTATGTTGAAGAAAAGTATAAGACATCAAAAAAAGAAGACGAAGATAAAAAAGAAAGTGAGAAAGAAGAAGAAGAAAAAGATGAAGATGAAGATAAGGAAGGTGAAGAAGATGAAAAACCAAAAAGGTGGTGGGATAACGATGGTGACGGAATAGGTTGGGAAAAGGATGAAGTAAAAGGTAGCTTCAAAAAGAAAACTAAAAAAGTTGATGAGTCACTTTCAAACTGGAGAAGTGATCTATACGAAGCAATAGGAAATATTGATGATGAAATTGAAGGGTCGAAGCAAAAGCAGGTTACAGAAAAATCTAATATTCGTAATAAAATAGATATTAATCCTAATGTTAACATCGGTGAGAGTGTAGAACTTTCTGAAGAATATATTGGTGAAGTTATTAATACTGCTGCTCAATATTTTTATGATAGAGGATTGAATGATGAAGGTCTTGCTATGGTAATCGAAGACCTTGGCCACGAAAAATTCCTTGAGTATGTATTCTATATTTCTGAAGATCTTATGTTAACTGAGGCAAGAGCTGCCAAGAAAAGAACAAGTGGAAAATCATATGAACAAATAAAAGCAGAAATTGATGCTAGAGAAGCAGCCAAAACCAAACCAACAGCAGCCAAAAAAGTTACAGTTTCTAAAGGAAATGATTCAGTAGAAAAAGCAGTTAAGACTCAACCAAAGTCTAGACCAGCTCTTGATGCTTTAGCTAGAGGTATAACTTCTGCTGCTAAATTTGTACAAACAGGTATAGAAAGAGATCGTGCTGCTAGAGAAAGACTTTCCACTGCCGCCAAGCAAACTGCACAGACTGCCGGGAAAGTTATCTCTGGTGCTCGTCAAGCTGGATCTGAATTGAGAAAGCCATTTGAAACTAAGACGGGGAGAAATGTCCAGGCAGCATTGATTAAAGGAGCAAGAAAAGTAACTAAAGCTGCTGTAGATACTGCTGCAAAGGAAACTGCAAGAAGAAGAGTTGGAGTTAGAGAAGAAATCGAAGCATTCCTTCTAGAAAAATCAGAAAGTCAACAGCAACAAAAATTGTTTGGTCTTGCACTTTCAGTAAAAAGAGGTGAAACCCCAAGATCTGAAGTAAGTCAGGCAGTTCTTGATATTGTTGATAAAATGTCTGAAGCCCAAATTCGTAAGTATGCAAAAACATCACATGAAGGACTTCCTAAAAAAGTAGAAGAAAAGGACTGATATGTCAATCACATTTAATGAATTTATACTGGAAGCAAATATTGCTGGGTCTAGACCTAGACCCAAAGGTAAAGATGTTTTAACTCCTAAAGAAAGAGCTAGAGTTAGTACCAGAAGTGATCGTTCTCCGATAAAAAGAACTGGCGGTGGAGTTTCTTATGTTTCTATTACTCCAGAGACTGAAACTCCATCACAACCACAAAGGTCTACTTCTACTAAACCTAAAGAATATGTCCAAAAGTGGATTCCAGGATTTCCACCACCAAAAGACTTAAAAGTCAAACCAGCTAAACAACAAAAATTAAATAAACCAATAAAAAAACACAAAGAACCAAAAGTAAAATCTAGACAGTTGACATTAAGACTTAGAGAATTTATAAATTTATATCAACAAAGCATTATTAACTCCTAAATATTTCTGGATACCATCCAAAAAATATTACTAAGGAGGACATCATGGGCGTATTAGTAGAGGTTGTAAAGCCACTTCTTTTTGCTGCTATGGGCTCTTGTCATACTAAGCGTCTTGTAGTTGAATTACTTGATCGTTATGTGAAAACTACTGACAACGATATCGACAATCTTATTGCAAACACTGTTAGAACTGCATTGTTAAAAGGCTGTTAATTTATATCACATAAAATAAAAGAGATCTCAATAATATGAGATCTCTTTTTTAATAAATATTCTTAGATAAAAAATTAGTAAAGGTACACAAGAATGGCACTCTGGGGAAATAACGACAATATTTCATCTAATGGTAAAGTGTGGTTGAATTATGCTACCGGAATTGTAACTGCAACTGGTTCTAATTTTGGTGCAGTTGGTGCTGCTTCAACTGGAGATGTAATTAGATTTGGAGTCGTAGGAGGAACTTATTTTGGTGATGCAGTAATTGTTGGAATTGCTAGTACAACTCAATTATCAATTGGATCTACAGCTGGTTTGAGTGGTGTAGCTATTGCAAATACTGATTTCTCTGTTTCACAATTACCAAAGTATGTAATTGGAGATAGTCAGTATAGCCAAACACATAATAACTATGAGCCATATGTTGCTGGCGTTTCTACTGCAGGTATAGCCGCAGCTCAGGGCACAATATATTCTCCTGCTCATGGCGGTTGGGTTGGAATTAAAACTTATGTAGATGGTGGCGGAAATTATAGAGTTAAAACTGAAGTCCTTGTTGCAATGTCTGGCATTCAGACTGGAAATACTCCATTGTATGATGCAAATCCATTAGTTTGATAATAAATGTTATTTACTGAACTGAATGAGGACAATTTCCTCTTGTTTGCGATTAAACATTATGAAAATCCTCAGGCGGTGACGAAAGAAGATTTTGACAGAGATTTAAACCATTTTAAATATATCAAAAGATTACTTAGAAGATATAAAAATACAGGTGTGTTAAAAACTCACCTGTTAATTAATCATTTTATAATTTTATATAATATTTTTGGTGATGCAACAACGCCTATGTTATTTTTTAAAATAGATAAAGATCTTTGGTCTTCTATGAAGACTTTTATTATATTTTTAAATAAATTGCCAGAATATCCAAAAGGACATGTACATAATATTCCAATAGATGAAACATGTATGTTAGAGTTGGAGAAGATTTCCGATGAATAAACTAGATAAAATTATCAGTTTAATTAGAGAGAATATGGTTGCAAATGCTCCAGGACAAGGTGGAGCATTTGGTACAGGTTCTTCTGCAACTGGACCAACAGCGGGAACTGATACGGAGTTAGATTTGGGTATGTTTCGTAGAACTATAGGTGGTCTAGTCGATAAGAGAACAAAGCAATACAATAAAAAATATGAAAAGTGGCTAAGATCTATGGGATTGCTATAAAATATAAATATTATTATAAGAATTATGTTTGTTGTGCGATAAATTTAATCACATCAAACTAGAGATGTCAGACGAATCAATTAAAGTTGCTGTACTGGAACAAAAGCTTTTGGACTTTTCTAATGTAGTCCAGAAGTTAGATAGTGCAATAGAAAAATTAAGCGAAGTTAATTCAAATGTAATTAAAATGTTGGCAGTACACGAAGAAAAGATAGAACAATGTAATAAATCTGATCATCTTATTATAAAAATGCTAGATGAGCTCAAACAAGAAAATTCAAGTGATGTGAATTCTATTACAAAAAGAATTGAAGACATAGAAGAACAAGTTAAGGAAGTTAGTAAAATTAAGTGGATGACTGTTGGGTGTGGAATTGTATTGACTGTTCTTACTACAGCGGTCTCTACAATGGCCTCAGGTTGGTGGACTCCAAGCGAAATGCAAGAACACTATAGGCTGCAGAACCAATCTAGAATTTGACTTGACATCCAACTTAAATCATGGTATTATTATTTGTCTATCTAAGATAAATTATGGATTTAATTGATGACAAATATATCAATCTTTTATCTTCTAGATTGCAGAAATTTTCAAAAAAAGGACCAAATCTTTATAACTGTAGATGTATAATTTGTGGTGATTCTAAAAGAAATAAATCAAAAGCAAGGGGATATTTTTATTCAGTAAAGAACAATACAAATTATAAGTGTCACAATTGTGGAGTAAATATATCGTTAAATAATTTTTTGAAACAAATTGATCCAAATTTACATCAAGAGTATTGTTTGGATAAGTATTCTTCTGGATTTACGGGTAAAAATTTTACAGCAGAAACTCCAAAATTTGAGTTTAAGAGTCCTACATTTAAAACCAAAATAAATTTACCAAAAGCTTCAGAAAATGAAGAAAGTAAAAAATATTTGGAAAATAGAAAGTTAGATCCAACCAAGTTTTATTATGCTCAAAAATTTAAACAATGGACGAATACTATAGTAAAAGTTTTTAATGAAAGCTCATTAAAATATGATGAACCAAGGATTATAATTCCTCTTTATTATAATAAAGATTTAATAGGATTTCAAGGTAGAGCACTTGGGCCAAATGATATTAAATATATTACCGTAATGATTGAAGATGACGCACCAAAAATCTATGGTCTCGATGAAATTGAGAAAAATAAACCTATCTACATCACGGAAGGTCCATTTGACTCGACCTTTATCCATAATGCGATTGCATTATGCGGTGCAGATGGTGATGTTAGCAAGTGGGGCATTGACAATGCTGTTTGGATATATGATAACGAACCTCGTAATACAGAAATCCTATCAAGAATTTCCCGTGCTATCGAAATGGGACAAAAAGTTGTCATCTGGCCATCTTCGATAAATCAAAAAGATATTAATGATATGGTTTTATCTGGACTTAATGTCCAGTCTGTGATAGAATCAAGTACTTACTCTGGACTAGAAGCAAAATTAAAGTTTAACGAATGGAAAAAAGTATGACCAACGGAATTAAAGTTCAAAAGAGAAATGGTAAAATTGAAAAGCTAGACTTAGACAAGATGCATTTGATGGTAGAAGAGGCTTGTAGGGGCCTCTCTGGCGTCTCTGCGTCCCAGGTTGAAATGCAGTCTGGTATTCAGTTTTATGACGGAATTACTACAGATGAGATCCAAGAAATACTCATTCGATCTGCATCAGATTTGATTTCTTTGGATTGTCCAAATTATCAATATGTGGCTGCTAGGTTACTTCTTTTTTCTGTTCGTAAAAAGATTTATGGTGGGGCAAATGACATTCCACATCTAGAAGATCATATTAACAATTGTGTGGCGCAGAAACTGTATGATCACGATGTATATTCTTGTTATTCAAAAGAAGAAATTGATAAGATCAATTCAATGATTGATCATGATCGTGATTTCATTTTTACTTATGCTGGATTGAGACAGGTAGTAGATAAGTATTTGGTACAAGATCGTAGTACTGGGGAACTATATGAGACTCCTCAATTTATGTACATGATGATTGCACTGACGATGTTTTCTAAATATCCAAAAGAAACACGCCTATCATATGTAAAAAAATATTATGACGCAATCTCCAAGCACAAAATCAACATTCCAACCCCAATCATGGCAGGAGTGCGGACGCCACTTCGACAATTTGCTAGTTGTGTTCTTGTTGATGTTGATGACACCCTCGATTCTATCTTTAGCAGTGATATGGCTATTGGCAGATATGTCGCACAAAGGGCGGGAATCGGCATCAATGCAGGTAGAATCCGTGGCATCAACAGTAAAATCAGAGGTGGAGAAGTTCAACACACTGGTGTTGTACCGTTTCTCAAAAAGTTTGAAGCGACTGTCAGATGTTGCACGCAAAATGGCATACGAGGTGGATCCGCGACGGTCCACTTCCCCATCTGGCACCAAGAGATAGAAGATATTATTGTTTTGAAGAATAATAAAGGAACTGAAGATAATCGTGTTCGTAAGCTCGATTATTCTATTCAGTTCAGTAAACTTTTTTATGAGAGGTTCATTAAAAATGAAGAAATCACGCTTTTCTCTCCAAACGATGTGCCTGGACTTTATGATAACTTTGGATTACCTACATTTGATGATCTCTATGTATCTTATGAAAACAATCCAGCTATTCCAAAGAAGAGGATTAAAGCTCAGGAACTTATTCTTAATGTCCTCAAAGAAAGAGCAGAAACAGGAAGAATTTACATCATGAATATTGATCATTGTAATTCGCATAGTTCTTACAAAGATCAAATTACAATGAGCAACTTGTGTCAAGAAATCACAGAGCCCACTACTCCAATTCAACATATTGATGATGATAATTATTCAGAGATTGCAACTTGTATTCTTTCTGCAATTAATGTTGGCAAGGTAAAGTCTGATGAAGAACTTGAAGAACTTTGTGATCTTACTGTTCGTTCATTAGATGAACTTATTGAGTACCAAGAGTATCCAGTAAAAGCTGCAGAAAACTTCACAAAGCGTCGTAGATCTTTAGGAATTGGATATATTGGACTTGCTCATTATCTTGCTAAACTCGGATTTAATTATGATTCGCAAGAAGCATGGGATGCCGTTCATGGTTTATCCGAGAGCTTCCAATATTATCTTTTGAAATCTTCTAATGAACTAGCAAAGGAAAAAGGATACTGTGAATATTTTGGTCGCACGAAATATTCAGATGGTATTCTTCCCATTGATACTTATAAAACAGATGTAGATCAAATATCATCAATTCCTTACCAGCATGATTGGGAAACTCTTAGAGCATCTATCTTGGAACATGGCCTCAGGCACTCAACGCTGTCCGCACAAATGCCATCGGAGAGCAGTTCCGTTGTGTCAAATGCAACCAACGGGATCGAACCTCCTCGCGGATTCTTGTCCATTAAGAAAAGTAAAAAAGGACCACTCAAACAGATTGTCCCACAATACCATGGTCTTAAGAACAATTATACTCTTCTTTGGGAAATGGAGTCCAATCGTGGTTACATTAATGTTGTTGCTATGATGCAAAAATTCTTCGATCAGGCAATATCTGGCAATTGGTCATATAATCCAGAAAACTATCCTGATAATGAAGTTCCAGTTTCAGTAATGGCAAATGATTTTCTTACAACTTATAAGTATGGCCATAAGACGGCATATTATCAAAATACTTATGATATTAAAACTGATGAAGTTGTAGAGGATTCAAAGCAAGAATTGCAGTCATTGCTTGATGAACTAGTATCATCGGATGAAGAATCTTGTGAAAGTTGTACAGTTTAATTTGTTTAAATATCTTATGTGAAAGGAGACTAGTATGCAATTTAAAATTTCTTCAGTAGAGGAATCAAACACAAATATTAAAGGAATGACAGTATTTAACACCGAAAAAGTAAATACTAAAAAACAACCCATGTTTTTTGGCAAACCACTTGGGGTACAAAGATACGATTCATACAAGTATCCAATTTTTGATAAACTAACAACACAGCAATTAGGTTATTTTTGGAGACCTGAGGAGGTCTCCTTACAGAAGGACCGTGGAGATTATCAAACTCTTCGCCCTGAACAGAAGCACATCTATACTTCTAATTTGAAGTATCAGATTATGCTCGATTCTGTTCAGGGGCGTGGTCCTGGAATGGCATTTATCCCATATTGCTCACTTCCTGAACTGGAAGCGTGTATGGAAGTTTGGGGATTTATGGAGATGATCCATAGCCGTTCTTATACTTACATCATTAAAAATGTTTATTCGGATCCATCTGAGGTATTTGATACTATTATTACCGATAGTCGCATTCTAGATCGTGCTAAGAGCGTTACTGAGTCTTATGATGACTTTATACAATCGGCTCAATTTTATGGTACATCAGATTCTTGGATCCATAATTTAGAAGGAGTCACATACGCAAAGGAAACACTTACAGATGTTAAAAGGAAACTCTACAGAGCAATTGCAAATGTTAATATTCTTGAGGGTATTCGCTTCTACATTAGTTTTGCTTGTTCATTCGCTTTTGGTGAGCTCAAGCTTATGGAAGGATCAGCAAAAATCATCTCTCTTATCGCAAGAGATGAAAATCAACACCTAGCAATTACTCAGAACATTCTGAACAAATGGCGTGACGGTGATGATCCAGAAATGAAGCAAATTATGAAGGAAGAAGAAGAGTGGACATACGCAATGTTTGATCGTGCAGTAAATGAAGAAAAGCGTTGGGCAGACTATCTATTCAAAGATGGAAGCATGATTGGACTTAATGATAAACTTCTTCAGCAGTACATCGAGTGGGTTGCAAACCGTAGAATCAAATCTATTGGATTGAAGCCACCATATGAAATATCAGCAAAGAATAATCCACTTCCTTGGACAGAACATTGGATTTCATCTAAGGGACTTCAAGTTGCCCCACAAGAAACTGAAGTTGAGTCATATGTAGTTGGGGGGATCAAACAAGATATGCAGTCTGATACTTTCTCTAGTTTTACTTTATAATTTTATGGGGAGCATAAGCTCCCTTTTTTAATAAATATATAAAGACAAACAAGAATTTTTTGTATAACAATGTCAAAATACTACTTAACAGAAGCTTACGGTGATCTATATAACCCAAGAAAAGCTGATGAGACATTCTATGAGAATCTAAGATTCGTAGATTATCTCATGCAAGAAGAGATTGAAGAAGTCATGGAATCTCTTCTTTGGGAATTTATGGATTATGGTAATAATCTTGACGAGTCTTATCGTTTAATCGAAAATGCTTTTTCTGATGTAATTTTAGAAGAAGTGTTAAGTGAAGCTAGAATGAGTCCACGACAGAAGGCTGAAAGAGCAGCTAGAGTTGGCTCAGAGAGACAAGAAACATTAAAGCAAGTTGCTGGACAAAAAGCAACTCAAAGAAGAGAAGCTAGAAAGGCTGCCGTTGTTGGCGGTCTCAAAAAAGCTAAGGAAACCGTAGGTAAAGCAGCCTCTGGGGTGGGATCTGCTGCTATGGGAGCAGTTAGAGCTGGCAAGCAAGCTGCTTCTGGTGCATATGAGCGTGCTAAGGGACTTCCTGGTAAAGCTATGGCTGCTCTTAAGGGACTCGCTCGTAAAGGTGCTGCTGCAGCTATTAAATCAGGTAGATCAGCTGAAAGAGCAGGAAAAGAAGCAGAAAGAACTACAGTAACTACAACTTCCACTTCTGGTGGTGGTCGTGGCGCAGCTCCATCCACTCAAACTACAGTAGAAAAGTCAGGTGGATCTAAGCGTAGAGCAGTTGGTGGTTTATTACAAAAAGCTGGAAAGGCACTTGCTGGGAAACTAAAAGCTAAACCAGACCGTATGACCAGAGGTGAATACGAAGAAAGAAAGGCTGGTAGAGCAGCTGCTGCTAGTGCTTCCGTTGGAAGTGTTGCACCAACTACACCAAAACCAGAAGCAAAGAAGCCTGAACTTGGATTTAAAAAATTACAATCATCTGGACAAAAGCCAGTATATAATCCAGCTGCAGCAAATCGCAGTGAAAAAAGAAGAACAGGTGGAAAGCTCCCTGCCTCTAGTGCTTTGACTCCTTGGAACAAAGGTCCAGATAAGAGCGGAAAGCAATCCACTGCTCCTAGTACAATTCAAGCACAAAGAAGAAATCAAATTAGATTGGCAAGAACACAAAGAGAAGAATTTGAGCTTCTAGCACAATATATTCTAGAAGATTTCATCAATGAAGGTTATGCAAATAATTATGATGATGCGCTTGAGATTCTAGAGAATCTTTCAGAACAGTCTATTATAGAACTCACTGAAATGTATCTAGAGGGCTGATCGCCAAAAGAAAAGGGAGCCGAGGCTCCCTTTTTTATTATTCAGATTTAATTACTATTCCGTAGATGTTATCTTTTTCTGAACTGAAAAATTTACCTTCTACATTAGTATTATAATAGTCTTCTCTTAAAATTACATCTCGTTTAAATTGCTCCATGGTTTCATAGAAACTCATGGATTTTTTGTGTGGACAAAGATATAATATTTCACGAAGAAATTTATCTTTGCCTAATAACTTTACATCTTCTATTAATTCATCACAAGAACCAAAGTAATCTCTCCAGTTACTTTCTTTTTTCTTTCTTCTTCCTGTTTTTCTATCTTTTCTTCTTTCCCAAAAAGTTTTCTTTCCGATATATTTTTTTTCGTTTTCTAAATTTGTGATAAGATATACAAATCCTTCCATGCCATCTGGCACTTCATCAATAACTGTTCCTTTTATGTTCCACACTTGACAACCTCACCACTATGGCTTATTATGATTTCGAATCAAAAAGTATTTATGATCAACGATCAAGACCCAATGGAAGTTCTAGTTACTGATATTAGGGATTGGAGCATCGAAAGGTTCTCTAAATTGACTAAAAAGAATCAATTTGAAAATGCAATCGCATTAGAGGAGGAATTTTCTGAGTGGTTATCTTCAGATTTAGATGATGATATTGAAATTATCACAGTCAATTGACAAATTCTAAATAATCACTTATAATGTAAAATCCCTATTATGAGTAGGGTCTTTGTTATGAGATTTTGAGTGCGATTTAGAGCCGTGGGTACTGCCCCTGAGAAGGGGAAATTCTCCTTTACCTATACGGATGTAGAGTTCTATTAAAATTAATGCAATTTATCTTTACAGTAGCCATGCCTCTATTGGCAACGGTTACAACCACTACGGCAACACTGCCATTCGTCAACTATAAGATGCAAGGGCCACCTCCTCCTGTTACAGGACAAGTGCCCTTTTCTATTATCAAAGAGTTTGATCTTGTAGATGAAAAGAAGACAGCAATCCGCGAGGTTGCGCCACCAAAGCCAAAAGAGAACCGGCTAATTTGTAAAGGGTGTAATGAACATGAGAATGCTACCCTGGCATTTTTCCAGGATCGTGGTATTAAAGACAGAAACGCCCTTGCTACCATCATGGGTAATATCCGTCAGGAATCAACTTTTATTCCTAACATTTGTGAGGGTGGTAGTAGGACTCAGTACCATAACTGCGGTCGTGGTTATGGTCTGATTCAATGGACATCTTCCGATCGTTATTATGGATTGGGTGATTTTGCTAAGAAGTTTGGTGGTTCTCCATCAGCACTTCCAACGCAACTTCGTTATCTAACAACTGAGGTTCAATGGAGACGAATCGAAGACAGGATGAAAGTCCCTGGAAAGTCTATCGATCGTTACATGGACTATGCATATAGTTGGATTGGTTGGGGACATCATGGTGCTCGTACATCATATGCACATGACTACGCTAACCGACTGATCACAGTAAAAGTTTGATATATAAAGGGAGTAATTCTACTCCCTTTTCTTATGTCAATAGATAATCTTCCAGATTCGGAACAAGACGCAGTAGATATAATTGCTAAAGCAGGGTATTTAAAGGCATCTAATGATAAATTGGAAGTATCATTAGAATCATCAAATACAATTAATATTCAACCTAAAGGGAATGTATTTGGTGCAAAAATTAAAGTAGAAGAAAATGGAGATATAACACCTATATTAACATTTGACACAAAAAAACTTCGTGATAAAAAAGATAGAATTGATGTGGAAGGAACAGTAGATGCGGCTTTAAAAGATTTTTGGGAAAATCAAAATGTTTAAAATCTTTGAAGTTAAAGAAGGAAAATTAAAAGTTTTACCGTCCATACGAATAAAAAATATTAAAGGATTTTTTATTGGTTCTATAGTTATTATAATAATTGCTTCTTTATCTGGTTGGATGAATATCAATGAAAAAGATTTGTGGAAGATATATCATCTTCTGATTGAAAGATTAAATTTAAAACAAGAGATCCCAGAAATAATTGATAACCAAAAAAGAATAGATGCAAAAGTAGAACTTGAAGTTGAATCAGCATTGAAGAAAGTTACCCCAGAGTATGATAGAATCATACAAGAGGCAGACAAAAAGTACAAACCTATATACAGTGAACTTGACATAGATGAATCAGTATGCTACACTGATGAATGTAAATCACTTGGTGGGGAAATGCGGTTATGTGCTCCATGGGTTGACAGCTGCACGAAACAGTGATATACTTCTTACATCCTCGTTTGGCGTAATCGGTAGCCGCAGCGGTCTCAAAAACCGCTTCTGAAAGGAGTCCCAGTTCGAGTCTGGGAACGAGGACTTGACAATTTTGACTTTATGTCTTATGATTGTCTTATGGGTAGGTGTCCGAGTGGTTAATGGAAACGGACTGTAAATCCGTCGGCTCCGCCTTCGGGGGTTCGAATCCCTCCCTGCCCACTTGACAATCAAATCCTTAACTGGTATGATTGTCTCATGAGCAACGGAGGTCCACACTTCGTATAAGTCTCACCCCTCCCATGCCTCTCAACGATGCACAAACAGGGAGGTCTCTTGGGCAAGTAGCATAATGGATAATGCAGCATCCTTCTAAGATGTCGATTGGGGGTTCGAGTCCCTCCTTGCCTGTTGGAGATTATCTCCATATATAAAAGTGATAGAGGGTAAGTCCCTGTTATATCCTTATGAGGTATATCACACTTACTCCATCTCATTTGAATATTGCATTTCCTTAAATCATGGCAAAAAACAAAACAATCAACACTTCTTACGATCTTGGTTATTCTGCCAGAAATGAA
>JACCDG010057301.1_pt1 | contig 106571 bp, 153 predicted proteins | sample 7442471 | NCBI WGS metagenome assembly JACCDG01 (sample SAMN15323444, study PRJNA562643) | freshwater metagenome | isolation source: river surface water | place: USA:Blue River Watershed | collected 2017-08-17
CGCTTGCAATACACTGTCCGCTTGCCGTTCACCCATGCCATTGTTTTTCTCTCCGTGGTGCGCCGTTGAAGATGTACCCATAATACACCACCTATTCCCTACGTCAACAAGTACCCCCACACCCTGTCACCCGCATGTGACAGTAACCCGTAGGTGACACCCTTATATAACCCTTGACAGGGGGCGGCTAGGTATGATATACTCCCGACCTTTTACCCATAATGGCGGCTAGCACGGACACCCACACCGCGATATCAGTATAACACAGGTACCCCCATCCCCGCAACCCCTCTGTTATCCCCTGTCACCCATATGTGACACACCAGCCGCCGTGCCTGTGCCTATCTTAGCACAATGCGCTGGGAAGTCAAGGCATATTAATTCCTAGTCTCATTACGGATTCATATACAACAGAATATACAGTGCTATACAGCAACACGTTAGCATGATAGCATGTAGTGTATGGGTTGTTAAAAAGTCTAATGATTATCAATACATACAAAAATATTTTCCGACGTGGGGGTTTAACCCTTTATCACTCTCACCTTTTTTTGCTAACAATATATAAGATTGGCCGCGTGACCATATGTTACCATACACCACCATGCGTCAAAAGTCTGGCGCCATATAGGTGACATGTCATACATCTGACGTCAAAAACCTGACGGTGACACATTTCTGACGTGTCAGGGATTTGACACGCCATCGATTTGACGTCAAGATTTTGACGTTGGAGTGTCAATTTTTTGACGCTTTTTAAACAAAAAAAATGGTTAAACAGGTTAGCAAAAGGATTATAGTTACAACATCTATTGTTGTATACAAGCTGGTCTTTTCACGTTTGCTCCACCTGTTTGGATTTACCATCCAAGAAGACCTCTGCCCGTAATTCCTGGGCATTTAATATAATTAGGTCTTTCAGGGGCACAATGCTTTCTTCATCCTCAAATACATTATGATACCCATTGCTATTGCTATACTCCCAACGGATATTATAACCAATCAATTTAGGGCCACGCGTTATAACTTTATGATCGAAATACTTCCTATCACTTAAGATATATCCTAACATATGTGTACTTATATTTATTAGTTCCCCCGTGCTTTTACGTTTGGCTATTGCCTCACTGTCATTAGCTATAAAGTTATCCACTACTTCTTTTGCGTCCATGTAAGAATAGGTAGTGAAATATCCTTTCATCCTTTCACGCTTTAATCTCCCGCTTATCATATAAACCATCTCCCCCTGCTGTAGTAGTAGGTGGGAGGAGGGGGGGTGGTGGGGTAGTGGGTGGGTAGTACTCATTTTAACTATTTTTTAACTCCTCAACCAATTTGACAAAAGGCATAAGTCTTTCAAGGGAATATATTTCTTCAAAGCCATTATCCCAACTTACGATATAACGTACATCCTTTGTTTTAATTACATGACCAAACACGATTTTATTTGCACCACTAGTTTTTCCTGCCACCAAAGTTCCAATTTTTATATCACTCATGAGTTCTTTATTTCCTCTATGTTCTGGAGATAAGGTTTCATTTCCTGTTCATTGTATTGAAAATCGTTACCATTATCCCACATAACACGGTAAGTCTTAATAATGTTTTTGCTACCCACGACCTCTTTTATCTCCACTACATGACCAAATAATAAGCCAGTGCGCTTGCTGCCATCAACTATTTTGTTGCCGCTACTTAATGCATAAAGCCCTGTTATTTTAACGGCAACAAGACTTCCGACATGGGCTTTCATGGCTTCTTCAACTCCTCAACTAAACCTAGATAGTAATCTATTTCCCTTGTGTTGTAAACAAAATCATCCGCATCATCATTTAACCATATAACTCTATAAGCATAACCATGAGGATAACTTTCGTTCTGCATTATCTCCACCACATGACCAAACAAATATTTATTCGCATTTGTTGGTAAACGCCTATGGGCAACAAGAGCACCAACTTTTGTGATAGGATGTTTCATAACGTTTTTTTAAACTCTAAGAAAGATTGTCTGGCTTTCGTCAATTCTGTTTGTGTATATCCTGAATATAGGAGGTCACGACCAAGCCATTCCACAGACCAAGAGGTGGCATATTCTTCGACAATCATTCCAATCATATAATTTTTACCAACATACTTGAGTATTAAATCACCTAGCTTTGGAATATAATCTTTCATTTTATACTCTTTCTAAAGGCTTCGTACCATATACGATACTGATTAACATAATCGTAAGATAATCTTTCTTTATGTCCCCGTTGCCACCCTTCCGGCGTATTGACCCATTCTACCTCATACATATAGGTATCTTCTTTGTGTCTTATAGGAAGACCTTTATCAAAAGTCTTTACTGATATATTAGTAATCATGGCAATAGAATCACCATAAGTATTAAGTGCAATTAGGTCGCCAACTTGCGGAACATAATGTTTATATTTCATAACCAATTTCTGTATTTCATATAGTCTCTGCGAAAATTTTCTGTGATATATTCTGAATACCTAAATTTGTATGGTGTAACATCTGCATTACCATACCATTCAATAATATATTGTCCTTCAAAAGCGCCAATAATCATACCAAGATTATCGCTGTTCTGTAATACAAGATCACCAATTTTTAAGTTCATAGTTTATTTTTTAGTTCCCGAAAACGTTTACGATATAGTTGCACATCATCTAAGCTTGAATAAGCTGAATCAACTGATGCATCTTTATAATACCAATCTATAACATATGGAAAATGACCATCATCGCATATATCTACGATCATTCCAAGAATATAATCTTTTTTATAGTCATGAACAGCTAGTAACTCACCTATGTATGGAGGCTCTTGCATTCCTTGTCTCGCCATTTTACAAATTGTATTCTAAATGTATCTATGTCGCCAATATTATATTCATATGACGTTGTTTCGTCAAACCATTCTACCCTATAGTAATCGTTACGTCCACCCTTTTTATATTTATCATATATCATTCCTAAGATAATTTGGTGTGCTTCATTTTCTACTGCTAGCAGATCGCCTACTTGTGGTTCATAAACGTTATTTTTCATAGTAACTTTAAGTAAGATTCTCGATATGTATCATATACTCGTTGATTAATAATAGATTTAGGAATATGGATTTTAAAATCGTCTTCCCGTATCCAAGTATAATCCGTAATTATATCATCGCCCTTGTTAGAAACCCAATATACTGTTAGTCTGTTTTCATCAAAATACTTAACAGTTCCTACCATATGGCCTTTACGATATATTTTTAATATGCCATCACCAATTTTAGGTTTATGATTTATGCTTTTCATAAGCTTCTTTCATTTCTAAAACTTCTTCTTCACTGTATCCCCAAACGCTTTCATTGATTGCCCACCAAATCTTGTAAGGCAAAGATTTATTAGGCATATATTCAATCACAATACCAACTTGTGGCTCAATTCCTGATTCCCTCCATTCGTCTACAACACCATCACCAATCTTTATTTTACATCCCATTATCTGCTCTCCACCTTAGATAATTCTGTCTATATTCTGTTACCCTTTGTATTATGTAACCTGCTTCATGATCTTCGTTTATCCAAAGAATACGGTAAAGATAACCAACAAAATCATCTGGATGTATATTTTCTAAATCCGATGGAGAAACGTAGATATCTTTGATTATTCCGAGAACAGATTTACCTTGAAGGGTTGCATATAGCACCAAATCTCCAATACGTGGACTATAGCCCAAGCTTTTTTCTGACACGTAAAAATTCCTTGCGTAAAACTTTAATCTCACGGTTACAATAATGATAAGTAATACCTTCTTCATCGCCAAACCATTCAACAAAACAAGTGTCATCTTCTTTTTTTATAATGATACCAAGATGTTCTGGAGTAGTTGGATATTTTTTAGGATGTTGCAAACAAAGAAGGTCGCCAATCTGTGGAATATAATTCATATTTACATTGATAATGGATGTCTGCCGTGTTTCTTGTAATAAAGAAAGTCTTGCCGCATCAAACGTACTGTTGAAACATCATAACGATAAGTATAGCGCATCTTGCCATACCATTCAACTAGGAACTTGCTACCAATCTGTTCTATAATCATTCCATAATTTTCCATATCCATGACCATATCACCAACTTTTGGTCGTGTTAGGATATCTTCTTCGTCCATTTGTTATACTCGTCTATGTAAAACATTATTTGTGCTAACGTATAGTTAACCAATTTTGTTCCCCTATATTCACCATACCATTCAACACGATATGGAACATGCGGAATTTTTTCATCATATCCAACAATCATGCCAATAGAAAAGCGGTCTTCTTCCCTATAGCCAACCATATGGCCTATGTAATGCTCTCCGTATTTCATAAGCTATCACGTAACTCTAAATACTTTTCACGCATTGGTTTTAATTCATATGGTAAATACCAAGGCGTTTTAACATAACAACCATACCAATCAACTTTCCAATATAAATCATCTCTTCTGTATACAAGCATACCTAAGCACGTTTTATATCCTTCTGGTGTCCAAGCATCTGTGGCAACTAAATCACCAAGTTTAAATTCCATTTTCCTTACGCAACTTTAAATAATTATTACGAAATAGTTTTATATCTTCTGGCGTATACCAAGAATATTCTACTTCTATTCCATACCAATCTACCTTCCAACTGCTTGTGTTTCTGGCAACAATCATGCCCAAACAAGTTTTGTCACCGTAAGCTGACCATTGTTTTGCTGCCACCAAATCACCAACTTTAAATTCCATTAGAATATCCTTGAAGTTTGAGCAAATTCCTTAGTGTCACAAAGTGTTCGCGTAGCGCTCCAACACGTTCCTCTGGAATAAGTTCCAAGCGATTTGCTGCCCATTCAACTTGATATGTTTTATCTTTAACATCATAATTGGTTATCATACCGATTTTATAACCAAATGCTACAAGGTCACCGATTGCGTATTTCATTCTTCTATACCTCGTAATTTATAATACAAGTTCTTTTTAAATGTATCCGCCCAAACATAAGCATCGGTAGAATATATTCCGGACTTATACCAATAAATTTTTATGGTTAGGTCGCGTAATTCTGTAATCATTCCGTAACCTGCATTACGCGAGAATAATAAATCTCCAACGCAGTGTTGATTTTGTTCATTCATATATTGTTTTCATCCATATAGTTTTCAAACGTCCTGATGAAATTATTTATTGAAAAAGTAGGATAGCTGGCAACTTCTATGTTTCCGCCAAACCATTCAACCGTATGCCATCCATTATCTATATCTGTATAGATAACCATTCCTAACCTGTAAGCATAATTCATCACCAAGCGTCCAAGGAATTGATTCATAGATACATGATACCATAAACCTTTCTAGATGCCAAGCGTTTTCCGCATTTTCTTATAATCTTTTATGTAAATGGATATTTCGTTGGGGGTTAGCTTTTCTTGCCATATATCATGTTTGAAATACCATTCAACGCGATACCAATGATGTAAGTGCGAATCTATTTCATGTTCAAGAATCATTCCAACCGAATATTCTTTATCTTTCATGGCAATTAGGGTGCCGAGAGGAAAAATTTTTTTAGGCGCTTCGCGTTTTTTCATTCTACCCGTGCCCCGCGTTTTTCTAGAAACATATAACCAGTAAAATTATCTCTATATTCCTCTAATTTAGAAATAGATAAGTTGACTTTACTTTGTTTTGGATTATACGGATACCACTCAACATACCCACTATTATATGATTTATATGTCAAATGATAGACTAACTCAATTATCATCCCCAAACGACCGTACTTGTCCATTATTAAATCACCCTCCTTTAACATATTTTTCTAATGTCTCCTTCCATAATTGTATTTCTGACCATGTGTATGGTTCATCATTATGATTACCATCAGCCCAATCAACATAATAAAATTGACGTTCATACTTTTTAAGTATACCAAAAACAAAAGAAATATCTTTTTCTTCCTTTGGGGTGCATAAGATTAAATCACCAACGTTGTGTCTCTTTCTTGGCATTTTTTATTCTCTCATGTAATTCATCAAATAAATTGATAAAATAACGAATATCTTCTAAAGAATAACAATCAACAATAGAGTTAGTTTGTATCCAATGAATAGAAAAACATGTTTTGTAACATCTCTTACAGCTTTTTACTTCACGAAACACCATTCCCAATTCAGGAGAAAGTTCATCAGCATCATATACTAATTTACTGATTACATTTTCCATGTGCATCCTCTATCATATCATTCAGCTCGTACAGTGTCAAATACAAAGGAGATATAATATCTATTTCTTTCCTACCAAAAAAGTCTATCTGTGCAAAATATTGTGTACATTTATAAACTTCAAATTGATACAGCGGATTATTATTATGTATCCAATCTTGGATAGTAACTGGCATTTCAACATCATTTGCTACATCAACCTGTATACACATAAGCAATCCAGTATAATAATGACTGTATTTCTTTAATATGGTTTCCCGGTTATCTTCTCTGAATTTATATAGCTTACCTATCTCTGGTTTTATTTTTATCTCCCGCATTTAATAACCTCATATCATGATGGATTTGTGATTCATAAAACTTAAACTTAAAGCCAGATATATCAGCATTTGCTTTTATACTTGTCTCAGTACCCTTATAAATATCAACTGTATATACGATTTCGTTAACATCATCTTCATATTCAATACAAACTACCATGCCATAGCCTTCATAGAATATGTCGCTATTCATTAGCTGTTGCTTTTCTGTACAGAACTCTAACAAGTCGCCTACTTTGAATTTATCTTCCTGCATAAAACTCCCATTTTAGTTTCGTCTATTTGAAATGTCTGATCCTTAATTTCTATTTCTACAAAGTTTTTCATTTGTTGCTTTGTGACTTTACCACAATAAACGTGAAATACTTTATTTCCCCCTTTAATATTTGCCGTTTCGCGTATCTTTTCTATATATCCTATCCCTATTAAACGAAATGTCCAGTTAGGATAATCAAAATTTTCTGGTATAAACTCAACCAAATCTCCTAATTTAAATTCACTCATGGCTTTTCTTTAAGGGTCTTATAAATCTTTTTTTCTAGTCTTTCTGACGCTTCCCGATTTGTTCTATCAAGACAATCTATACAAATATTACGTATCCAATAACCAAGATGTTCTTTCTTGGCTCTGTTTTCTTCTACGAGTTTTATACCACAATCTTCACATATGTTTTTACTTTCGCTTTCTTTTTTATTAATAAATGAATAGATTTCCTCCATCGTATCTCTATCGGCCATCTGTTCACCATTTTCGTCAATATCACAATCAAAGTAAATACGCAGTAACCCAAACTTTTCTTTTATTTGTGTTGCTCTACAATGTTTAGTTTTTGATTCAATGAACTGGCAAACTTCTGCAATAATATCAAACCAACCGTTGCCACATTCAATATAGAAACTCTCACGAATAAAGTTAGGAAATGCTACTTTTAGAATGTTAGTTTTGTTTTCAGTCATTGTATCTCCAATGCAAAACGCCCACCTGATTCTATCAGGTGGGCGGCAGATTTGCAAGTATTCTATTTTAGGTCTGCTGCTTTTGTTTAGCGAGCGAGAACAGAAAGCTCACGATCAAGGAAAGCCTTGAATGCACGGGCTTCGGCAAGAGACATTACGAAACGGCGTGAAGGACCGTCACTGTCAGTTGGCTTCCAGAGCACTACGTTGGAATAATCACCGTGACGGGTATCACCACGGCGAATTCCCATACCGATACGTGAAAGCTTGCGCTCACGCTTGTAAACGCCCTTTTCAGTTACATTGTAAACTGGACGGGAGTTACGGGTGGAGGAACGACGGGTTGAGTTAGTACGGTTTGACATTATTTTTTCCTTTGGTTAAGAGCCTTTCGGCTAACTACGAGAACTACTATACATCTACTGCATCTGCTTGTACAGCACTTTATATTTTTTTTTAATTTACTTATTTTTTATTTAGAAGTTTATTTCTTACGCGAGCGAGAGTTTCTTTCTGAACTTCTCTTAAACCATGAAATATAGCTTCTTGTATTAATTCACTTGAACTGGTATTATATCCCACCGCCTGTAACATATCAACAAGATTGTGTATTTGACTTTTAAACTGTTCATCAAGATAAGTTACCATTCTTGTTTTACGTTTTGTGCTTTTCATAGGTTATTTGCAATCATACTTTCTTCTTAATTCTCTCATTCTTTGAAGAATTTTTCGTTTTTGATTAAACAACAGATCGTATTCTTGCTGATAAATATTTTGCTCTTCTTCAAGAATTATTTTTTCTTCAAGATCTTTATATTTTTGCATCAAAGTGTTCTTATCCATTTTTTACCCTATAGTTTATCTGGTGAATCGCTCCAATAAATCTGTACATCTGGTAATACTTCTTGCATCCATTGTTTCATTAACTCTTCATCTTGAAAGTTAATAAGATTACCATTTACGTCATATGCCTTCCATTGATTAATCTTGCGAAGGATATCTGCCTTATTAAACACAACACGATTAACACCGTTGATTCTGGCTGCTTTACGTAAGAGTGCTGTGTTTATCCAATTACATTGACGAGGACGACCAGTTGTGGCACCATATTCGCCACCAAGTTCACGAATGGTAACAAATATAGGATCAGCAGGTTCAAAGTTTTTACCACCAACATATGTCTCATATACTTTAGTTATTCCCCATACATTCCTAATTTTACTTGCAGGTACACCGTTAGCAACAGCAGCGCCAACTGTGCAAGTGGAGCTAGTACAATAAGGATAATCACCAAAATCGATATCCAAACCAAATCCCTGAGCGCCTTCAAAAAGGATGCGACATTTTGTATTGTCACTATGAAGCTCTTCATATATGTCTATTAAATAGTTTTGTAATTCTGGAATCTGTTCTGCACGGATTCCTTTTCTAGCATATTTGTCACGATATGCAGGACCGTTACCTCGCTTTGTTGTACCTATCTTAGCATCTTGCCGATCTTCTTGCAAGTGTTCTTCCGTGATGATATGAACATTCTTTGCGATATAAACAAGACCTTCTGTTTTAATACCGGCATCTTGCAATTCTTTTAGTTCATCAAAGAATTGCTTAACATTCATCACACAGCCGGGACCAATAATAGATTTAACTCCATGCACAACTCCTGTTGGAATTGAATGTGTTACAATCTTTTTACCTTCGTGATAGATAGTATGACCCGCGTTATTAGACCCATTATATCTAATGCAATGGGTATATTCACCGCTCTTACTAAGTAAATGGGTTACTTTACCCTTTCCACTGTCACCATAAGCTAAATCAACAATAACGTCTGCGTATTCAATCATGTTTCCTCCGCAAATAGATTGATACTACCACAACATGTTCTCTTGTTAATAACTTTATATTAAATCGCCTGCCTCTATTTTTATTTGATCATCGCGCAAACATAATTCTTTATATAGTTCCACATCGTTTGACCATTCATACCCTTTCCACCATTCAAAGCCAGGATATTGACTTTTATAAATGGAACAACTTTCATATCCAGAAGATAGGTAAATATATTTACAACGTTTGAAACGAGCAAAAAGAGAATTGTAATATACATTGACATGACCCAAAGAAAGTTTTGGTTCGCCATAATCCCACGCAAATTCTATGCCAAGGTAAGCATCTTCAACAACTTTGTGAAACGCAAATGCAACGATTTCCCCATCGTATACGTAATAGATATGCCCGTGACTATTAGTGATAATATCATCAATTGACATATCATCACTATAGCCTTTATGTTCGATATACTTGTCATAAATTCTCGCTAATCTTTCACGTTTGGCTAAGGTCATATTTACATCTGGAAAGTATTTAATCTTCTTTGCCAAACGTAATACGGTTTTTGTTGGCTTGTATAGTTCTAAGTTTATTCGCGTACTGCGTGTTTGAAACCATATCTCATTCGTTGCTGGATACCAACCTTGTTCTAGATATTCTTTATACTCATTTGGTTCCAGCATCACACCAAACGGAACATATATAATGTTCTGATTCCGCATTTTGCCGAAACCATAGGTGTGGTCGCAAATAAACTTCATGCATATAATTAGTCTTCTATCGGCTCTTCTTCATCTTCAGGATAGGAATAATCATCTGCATATTCTTCTTCATCTACGTACTCATCATCGTAATCTTCATATTTACGAACATCTTTTTTGGCTGAAGCCCAATAAAACTCTTCTTCTTCTGCTTCAGCAATAAGGGACTCAACTTCTTCTTGGTGGTCTTCGTCCAATAAATCAAGATCAACGAACTCTTCAAGTTTTTCACGGGCATCTTCTGGTGTAAATTTACCCTTTTCTAGTCCCTTACAAATCATGCACATAGATAGTTAGCTCCTTAAGAAAGTACAACTAAGTAGTAGTATCTATACCAAATGGAAAAAAGTTTGTTAAGCCTTTTTTAATTTACATATTAGAAGTATCTATGCTTCTATAATAAAGAGCCATCCCTGAAGCTTCTATTAAATCTTCTAAAGCATACGTGGGCCAATTGCCCTCTGTTATTTGTTCACAGACTTGTAGGGCTTCTTGTGCTTTCTTTAATAGCAGTTGTTCGTTTATATTAGGATCGTTATATTGGTATACTCTATCTAATAGATCATCATTATAAACTTCACAATCATCTTTCTTTGTTGTTGTTTTTGGATTATCAATATCATCTAATTTATCAACAACTTCATCGCCGTCTTTTATCTTTTTGATCTTAGCTAATCCTGATAATGCTAATAATCTAGCGGATTGTTTAGCCATAGGACTAACATTACCTCTATCATTCATTATACCTTCTGGATAAAATTTAAACAATACAGACATCATATATCTGCCCATACCAGAACCTTTTATACTTGGGTTCTGTGCTAATATACTTCTTTCTGCTGCCCCCATACAGGGATTTTTTAATTTATCATTTGGAGTTACAGCCGCGTAAGATAGGGTAATATTATTATCTATTAATGCGGCACTATCCATATCAGGATTGTCTTTTGGTAGTTGCGAAACAAAATTTATTAATCTTTTAGTATCAAAAAGAACAAATTTACGTTTGTCTAATGTTAATAACCCAACGTTACTTACATCATATTTTACATCTTCAAATTTTCCTGCTTCATTTAAATCTTCACCACCAACCATATAAATTTTATAATCTATTTTATCAGCAAACTCTTCTGAGTATTTATCTGCTTTTTCTCGTTGATCTTCCCACATTAACAACTTATCTACATTTGGTAATTTGCTTAATAAATTATTGATAGCGTCCATTTTATATTGAGCAGTGTCGCCACCAAATTCATTATAATATGTTTTAGCAAAAGATAAACCTTTGCTTCTTAACATACCGTCTATCTTTTCACCAAATATGTTTCCTATACGGCCTGTCATCATTACACAATAAACAGAAGGATCTTCGCACATTTCCTGTGCTTTAGAAACTATCTCCAAATTCCAATCTTCGTCTTTGGGATTATCTGGTAATGATTCTGGCTTGATATGCCAGTTACCCTTGTAATTTTTTGGTGCCTCTGGGCTTTGGAATAGCGTGTCGTCAAAGTCAAACACGGCTAGAGTTCTAATAATTGAGAGATCGCGTTTTTTCTTTTGCTTTTTTTCTACAAGCAAAGGCTTATTATTTACGAACTTACGCCAATTATTAAAAATATCTTCCACTTTATTCACCGATAGTTGTCACTTGAACAGGCATTACATTTTGTTGTGGGCCACGTACTTTTTCATATTGCATATAGTGCGCCACTGAATCCATCATGGAAGCAGCAACGGCAATTTTTTCTTGTACCCAAGGTTCAAGGTTTTGTTCATCTTGAATCATGTTATGAAGTTGCATAGAATATTCTGCCATCTTAAATAAATTACTTTTTGCCATTCTACCTTCATAACCATCTGGATCTGGTGCTGCACCACCCATCATTGGTGGTTTTGCAGGTTCAACAGCAGGAGCAAAATTAGATGCTACCATGCCCATATCTTGCATACATTCTTTTACTAATTTACGTAACAAATCTTTATTTATTTTCATTTTTCTTTTCCTCTTCTATTGGACCAAATTGTGCGCCGGGGGCAATGGCAACTTGTCCTTTTTTAGCGGCCTTTTTTCTATTTATGTCATAACCTTTTTTTACTCCACCATATTCAGGATTAAACTTAGGAGAGTTACTTGGCCCACCAACTTTTTTCAACCTATCTTTTGGGTGCATAAGCTTTACTTTTTTTCTTTCTTCTTGTTTCTTTAAAAATTCTTTTCTATTTTTTTTCATCTGACGCATCATTTTGTCAACATCATCAGACATACAAGAGGATTCATCTAATTCTTTTTCAAATAAAGCATAAATTTTTTCGTTTATTTTAACACTTTTCTCTTGTTCTTTTAACGCCCAATCACGATCACCTTTATTCGGCCACTTACGTTCTGCTTTTAAGGCTCTACGTTTGGCGCGTTTTTTCCAATATTTAGATAATTTAGATTCAATTAATAAACTGTTATCATTTAATTTAATTTCTTCCTTTTTACCATGCAACCATTCAATAAATTGCTTATGATTATATCCTTCTTCAAGTTCTTTTGTATCCTCTAACTCTTTTGAATAATCTTTATAATTTAAAGTAAGTTCATCTTTAGCAATTTCTGCTGCTTCATCAGAATTTAAACCGTGATCATGTATTTCTTTTTCCTTACCTTTTTTTAATAAGATGGGATCAAAATCGCTATCTGGTCTATTATCGCCAGCACCGCCAATAAAATTTTCTTTTTCTTTTAATATTTTAATTTTAATCATTGTATTTTACCATTTACGGCAAGACCAGTAACGTGCTTTTGTTCTTGGACCAGGATTTTTGCAATTATGACGAGCGCGAAAACTTTTACGTCTTTTTGGATTACTCTTTTTAATACGCATTTTTTTATCACCAAAGTTTACTTTTTTAACGTTTCCTGTTTTTGGATCACGAACATAAACTTTAAATTTTTTAACATCTCCACGCATTGGCTTTCCAAGAGGAACCGTGCGACCGCGATATTCTGCTTCTTCTAAAACATCTGGACATCCACACGTGACTGTTTCATAAAGACATGCTTCACACACAGGGGTTCCATCTTCTAAAACAGAAGTATCTTCGCCTAATTCATTTTCAAGAATTAACTGTTCTTGCAAGCTTTCTTTAATAATATTTTGTAATTCTTGTTTAGATATTAACATTTTTAATCCTTTTTCTTTTTCCAAGAAACTCTTGAGCTGCCTTTTTTCTTACTAGTGCCTTTTTTATTACAAGCACTAGGGGTTGGACGGCATGCGGGATATTTACCGCGTTTTTCACCTTTTTGTCTACCGCATGATTTACAAGTTTTACGTCCAGTTTTTTTATCAGTACGGCAAGTGTTACAGTCTACCCAACCTTTACTTTTTCCTTTGCCGCCCTGCCTCTGAAACCAACCATGTAATCCACTCTTCTTTTCTTTATCAAAAATACTCTCAAATAAAAAACTGTCATCTATAACAAGATATTCTTCTTGAATAGTTTCTAAAATCATTTCTTTTATTATTTGTTTTATAGACATTATTTTTTCTTTTTAGCAACTTTACCTTTACGGCATCTTACAATAAACCCACTAGCATAAGCACTAGGAAAAACATCATATTTTTGTTTAGCTAAACGATAACAGCGATCTTTTTTTTTCTTTTTCTTTTTTTCTGTTAATTCTTCTTTATCATAATCAAATACTTCTGGATGTTTTTCGTGCCATTGAACATGTTTTTTATATTCATCTGGTGTGACTTTGCCATCACTATTTAAATCAAAATGTTTTTTTAATTCCGCGCCACTATATTCTCCATCATCATTTAAATCTGGATTTTCTGTTGGAGATTCGCCAGTTTCTTCTTCTAAACCTGCTCCTGTAATATTATGTAAACCATGTTCTGCACGATGCGGTTCGCCAGCAGGACGATACATTTCTTTCATTTTATATTTTATCTTCATAATACATAAGTAGTTAAAAAAACAAAGAGAAGCAGGCTTTTTTGCCCACTTCTCCTTAGTTTACCTCTTATTTATTTTTTTGTTAAGATACTGTTATTGCAACACTTTTCTTTACTGGTTTAATTTTTGGTAACGTGACTAACAAAAGACCATTTTCTAACTTTGCTGTAATACCAGATACTTCAATAGAATCGTCAATATACCAAGATTTTTTTACAGCTTTTGTTGCTTTTGATTTAACAGTTGGTGTAGCTTGAATGGTTAACATATTATCTTCTACATCAACCTTTAAAGCATCTCTTGAAATTCCCGGCATAGGCATTTCAATTGTTACTTGTTTATCATCAGAATTTACATAATATTCATCCTTTGTATATGTAAAATCAGAAGAAAAGCCGGGAGTTGCATAAACATCAAAAACATTATTCAAAAAACGATCTAAAGCGTGTACAGACATATTTATTCTCCTTATAGTTTATATTGCGGTTTCCCGCTCACAACTACAAAATAAATCAGGTTTTAAAAGTGTCAAGAAGTTTAGTTAACTAAAGTTGAAAAACCATAATTTTTATTAAGATATTCTTTTGTTTCTTCAAAATTATAAACTAAGCTTTGTAATAAACCTAATTCATTTTTAGTAACCAAAACACCATCAACTTTATTTTTCTTAGCGTATTCTACTAATATCGGGTCTGGATCTTTTAAACGTTTATCAAGAAAATCTCTTAATACTTTTGCATTAAGATAACCGTCCATATAATCTGGCACAGGGCTTGAGGACCAATTTTCAGTATCGTATTTTTCCACCATAGTTTTTACCGTAGTGGCGAACATACGCATGCATCTATCAGAATCAACTAGTAAATTTAATACTTTCTCTAATCTAACAGTATAATATTGTGCCGGTTTAGTGGACATTTATTAATTTCCTTGTGGGTTTACCACCTGTCTCCTTCTCCCCAGAAGTTATCATTTTTTCTTTCATCTGTAGAAAGCTCTAAGATAGCCATTTCATAGCCAAATCTATTTGTGAACTTTGGGCTCTTATTAATTAGTTCTAAATAACCGTATTTAGAAGTAGGAGGCTTTTTAGCATATTTCTTTTTAGGTTCCACGGCATTAAGATAATTAATACAACGACCAATTATCTCTTCATTAGTCATTCCTTCGGATCTATATTTTTCAAAATCCGTCTTAAGATATGCTAATACAACCCACTTTTCTTTATTAAAACCATCAATATAATAGGTAGAACTACTATATCTACCTAACTTTCTTTCTGGCTTTGGATCATTAAAAATTTCATATTGAGCCAATGGAACAAACTCACATTGAATCATGGAAGAAGGATCAACCTCTACTGGTTTTGGTTCTTCTTTCTTTTGAACCGCTGGTGTAATCACAGTAAACGTAGTGCCTGAATTTACAGGTTGTGGATTCTTAGGAGGGCGCCCTAAGCGCTTACCATTTGCAGAAAATCGTGGTGCCATTATAATTATCCTTTCAGGGTTTTCTTAGGCTTACCAATTAAGTCTTCTTCATTGAACAGAGACATGATTTGTGAAAGATCTCCAACGACTACTATATCTTGTCCAACGTTTCCACGGGACAAAGCAATACGGGTAAATCTTTGATTATTTGTTATAACTGGCGGTAATCTGCCTTCCTTAAGGTAATTCTGCATTACTACATCTTCGCGCATACATGTAATAAAACGTCTATTAATTACTACATCACGTATATGATAAAGTTTTTGTCCCTCCGCTTTATTGTGATGTACTACCTCTTCGTACACTTCCATAAGCTTTAATAGCATTATTTACCACCCTTTCTAATAAGAACTATATCTTCTTTCCTTAATAGGAATTCTTCTTTACCAATTGAAACTTTATAATATTCTGAAAAATCTCTGTTTAATATTAAACCAACACTAGGTTTTTCAAGTGCTTTTACTGGTATTGCAGTTTTTTCTTTAATAATGTTAATAGGTGTATATAAAACAACTCCACTTGGTATATGTACCAAATCACCTACAGCAAACGGATTATCCATTTGACTGATTACCATCTTTATTCTCCTGTTCTTGTGGAGCTAATTCATTCATGCGTTTTTCTGTTTGATATTTTGTATAACCCAGCAATACACTATAGCAGTCTTCATAGTTCAAGTCAATGAGAGATAATCGCTTTCTAATCTCATCGATCTTTTGTATCTTATTTAATTGATCTTGACTGTTAATTAATTCACTTGTTTCATGCATTATTTCTCTTAATTCAATATTGATATCATCTAATATTCTTGTTACTTCTCTTGGAATCTTATCAATCGGCACTGTTATAACCATTTTTGCATTCATATTTTCTCCAAATAAAAAGGGAACGGCATCAATCCGTTCCCTGACTATACCACAACTATGGTGTAGTTAAACTATTTTCCTAATAACTTCATCAACATATCAGCTAATGTAGTAATTGTCGCACCGCCAAGTAACCATAATATTTTAGTTACTGTTGCTTGATTTTGTTTTAAAATAGCAACATCTTGTACAAGATTACGTGGAACCATCTGTTCTAGTATGGTTAAACGTCTGTCTTGTTCAGATAAAGAGGTGTGCAAATCTTCTACACTATCTTCTAACCGCTCAATATTACTATTTACTTGCTCTAATTTAGCAACAAGCCTTTCAGTATTCAATTTTATTTCGTGAATACTCTCTGTCAATTCTCTGACAGCGTATTCAAGGTTTGACTGCTCCATGAAAAAAACTCCCGCTTTGCCAGAAAAATGGCAGGCTATATTAATTAGTTTTAAGTTTCAATAATGGCATGAGAAGTGGTGAGTAAAGTAGACGCAGCGCTTACAGCATTTTGTAATGCGCACCTAGTAACTTTAGCTGGATCTATAATTCCTACCTCATTCATATCTGAATAATGTCCTGTAGCAAAGTTCATACCATCCCAGAAATCTTCAAAATTACTAGATAAGTCGTGCAATATTACGTCAGCTTTTAAGCCTGAATTGTCGGCAAGTTTACGTATTGGTTCTTCGCAAGCTTTCATGATAATTTCAACACCAAAACGTTCATCTTGATTTTCTACACTTATTTCTTTATCTAGATTACGTGATAATTTTAATAAAGCGGTTCCGCCTCCTGGCAATATGCCTTCCATTTGAGCGCTTTTAACGGCCTCTAGAGCATCTTCAATTCTGTGCTTGCGTTCTACCATATCTACTTCTGTTAAGCCTCCTACGCGAATTATGGCGATTCCAGAGGCTAATCTAGTAATACGTTCTTGTATCCGTTCACATTCACGCATATCACTAGTAGCAGATATTTCTGTTTTTAATGATTCAATACGTTTATCTACTTCATCATAATTACCACCGCCGCCTACAACTGTAGTCCAAGACTTTAAACTTTCTACTGTTTTAGCGGTGCCTAAATGCTGGCGCTTCATTTCGTTAATTAACATACCGCTTTCACGGGAAACAAACGTAGCACCAACGGATAGCGCCAAGTCTTTAAGAATGTTTCTACGTTCTTCGCCATAACGTGGAGCTTTAATAGCAGCAACTCGCATAGAACCACGTAGAGTATTTAAAATTAGTGCTGCGAGCAACTGCCCTTCAACATTATCGGCAACAATAATAAATGGTTTATTTTCTCTTGCTGCAATTTCTAATATAGGTAACATTTCATCAACAGAAGATAAACTATGATCTGTAACCATTACTAACGCATTTTCGTAACGCACTGCACCACGTCTTTCATCAGTAATAAATTGTGGAGATACAAACCCGCTATCAAACTGGAAGCCTTCTACAATGTCTAATACTGTATCTAGTGCTTTACCTTCTTCAATTGTTACCGCTCCATCTTTTCCTACCTTATCAACAGCAGTAGCAATAAGTTTACCAATCTTATTATCGCCATTCGCTGATATGGTTGCGATATTTTCTACATCTTCTAAAGTTGTAACTGGTTTGCTAACTTCTTTAATCTTGCTAACAATCTTTGCAGCTGCACTTTCCATGCCACGTTTTAAATCGGTTGGAGAAGCGCCAGCAATAATATACTTTTGCGCTTGATTAACAATAGCTCTTGCTAATACCGTTGCAGTTGTTGTACCGTCGCCTGCTTCTGTAGCAGTAACGGCTGATGCCTGCTTTAATACTTGCGCTCCAACATTTTCAAATGCATCTTCTAATACAACTGCATTGGCGACTGTAACGCCATCCTTCGTAATTACTGGATTCTTACCCTTGCTTTGAATAACAACATTGCGTCCTTTTGGACCAAGTGTGCAACTTACAGCATCAGCTAATTTATTTACTCCAGTTAAAATCTTAGAGTTTAAAGACAGACCATTATCGTATACTTTCTTCACACTACACCACGCCTTTCTTTATGAAAATTATTAAATACTATATAGTAGTTTCTGTGTATTGTTTAAGTTTTTTAGATAAAGACAAAACTAAATCTTTACGTAAAAATTTCATTGCTGATTCGTCAAAAAAATTAATAAAATCTTTAAAATTATTAGATAAAGAATCAATATAATTCATTAACTGCGGCTCAGAAAACAATCTTTTAATTACATAATTAGATATATCTTCATAACTGATTTTAGAATTTAAATTAATATTATTTTTTCTTGCTTTTTTGAGAATTTCTAACCGTTGCGATGGATTAGATGAGTTATATTGTTCTTTAAATTTTACAGCTAAAAGCCATTTATTAAATATCTCTGGCTCTTCTTTAAGCCAACGTATTATTGCATTAGTACCATCAGATAACCAAGGCTTATATTCATCAGAATCAGAAATGTATTTTTCCCATTCAGTATAAGAATTTATTTTTTTTGCCTGTGAGGTTTTATAAGACGGATCTTGAACGTGCTTTCCACCTCCATATCTATTAGAATATTTACCAAAATCTTCTAATTTTAATTCTTGTATATTTTCTAAAGATTTTGATTTATTTAATTGCTGTGAATAAATCATACAATAAGAATTTACTATTTGCGATAGGTGTATTAATTCATGTTCAACTGAAGATTCTATCACATCCAAATTATTTTTTGCAAGTAAAGGATTTATTACTATACTAAAATAGTTCTTACCATTTTTTCCTCTAACAGTAAAAGCACCTATATCTTTTTTTTCAGAATCAACATTAAAATAAACATATAAAATTGGCAAACTTAAATTTAAATATTCTTTGGTGTTTTTTTCATCAAATCTTTTTGTCTCAGGATTAAAGATATTATTCAAAAAAGAAATATCTTTTTTATTAACCGTAAGTTCCATGAAAAGCGGTAATCCATTTAATAATTCTTTATCGCTTGATGAAATTATTTCTTTTAGAGGAATATTAATAATTTCATTCCAAGCGGTTTGTGGTTGTTTCATACCCTTAGCGGTAAGATCTAATATCTGATTTTTAGCATTTTTAGAATACCGTGGTAAATTTTCTTTAAGAATTTTATTTTTAAATTTTATTTTTATCATTAGCGTGTCTTGATCTTCAAATTTTGTTTATCGTCACTCAACATATCACTATGAAATTTAACGCTGTGTATTGTTAGGGGCTCTAAGCCTGGAATATCTATGACTATACGACTATCTTCCTGCCTAACGATATCGTTTTTATTCATACCTTTAACTTTAATAGTTTGTAAATCTGGTTTACCACCATCTTTAGATTCTAACTTAACTCCTTCACTGGTGCTTGTTAAAACATAAAATTCATCATATTCACTTCTTTCATCTTCAACTCCCATATGCGCTTCATTAACCATTGCAACTAATTCTTTTAGTTTCATACGTCGCAAATTAGTTGTTAATACATCACGAACTTTGGCATATAGTTCGCTCATTGCATCTTTATATATATCAGGATGTTTTTCTTTTGCCGTAATCATCCATGCTGGCGCCTCATAGTCTTCTGAACCTGGGTTATATTTTCTACTTCCTACTTTACTTGCGAATATTTGTCGGCCAACCATCCACCAAGGTTTACCACTTGGATTACGTACAAGATTATCATCTTTCTCGTCACCGTATCCAAGATTTTTATTATAAGTAAATCTCACACCGCGTCCTTCTTCGGTAACCAGTTTAATGGATAAACCAACTTTTCTTCCATCCCCTAATGTTAGCACCAAGTCTGCTTTATTATTGGCACTACCAACACTTTCTGCATTAACTACTTGCCCAATTTTCTTTTCTATTAGATGTTTACCCTTTAAGCCAACTTCTAACACATCTCTATAATCACCTTTTAATTTTGCCTTGACTTCTTCTTTGCTGGCTTCTGGAGATAAATCTAGTCGGTTCTTTAATTCATCAGTTATTTTTCTGGTTAGTAAAAATTGGACCACGTGTTCTAATGCTAAACCTTCACGGGAACCAATATCATATTTATAAACGATGTAAACACGTCCAGAGCCATCAGTATATTCAACAATAGTACATTCAATGCTTGGATCAAACTTTGTTACTACTTTATCTTCAAGAGTTATACTATCACTTTTTACAGCACTCTTAACTTTCTTTCTGGCAGAATCAATATTTTCTTTATCATCTACACGGATAACCAACGCCATTTCGCTTTTATTAGAAGTAGTTATAGAAATATCTTCTATATCAGATATAGCATCTTTCACATGAGACATCAGCTTTTGTTGATTAGCTAATTCCTCTTCTAATTCTTGCTTTATCTTTTCTAATAAATATGATCTGATGTTTTTCATTATGGTATTTTAAATCCAAACTGTCCAGTAATTTTTGTAGATGTATAACTTTTATCAGCATCTAATAATATTCTTCCCTTAAAAACTGGCGGATATTTAACTACGAATTCAGTAAATTGACAGTCTTCTTTTCCTACATTTTTAATATAAGAATTCATTTGTATCATGCCGAAAGATAATAATTCTTTCATAGCTTCATTAAATTTATATTTTTGTTTTAAAGCCTGATCAGTTTCATTGTTGATTTGGTCGGCACATAATTTAGCTAAACCAGATATTAAACGGTTCATAGGAATGAAAACTTCTTGTTTTTTTGGTATCATTCTATTCCAAGCTTCACTTAAACTTGGAGAACTTAAAATTGCTTGTAAGTATTTTTGATTAAATGCTTGAAGAGTAATTTTCCTTTCTTGTAAAATATTTTCTAATAGTGAGATCTCTTCACTATTTATTAAGCCCATTTTACTTGCTAATATTACTGGTGCTTGATAAGAAGAAATCTTTTTGTTGCCAGCTATTTCTAATATTTCTTTTACATAAGGATATTTATCAACAAAAATTTGATATTGACTAGTAGACTTTTTATTAACTACAGTTTTTTTAGTTTTCATATCTTCTAAAATTTTTGATGGCCCAAGTAACGAAGCAGGAGCACCGCCGCCAGCTTTAGAGCTTATTTGTACACTAAGACCGCCATCATCATAGACGGTTGAATCTACTAATTCTTCAGTAACACTATCATTAAAAGCGATAGCCATATCGGGAGAATATCTTTTAACAATTTTTTCAGTTTTATTTATTATAATTTGACTATCTTCTCTATCACCCTTGCAAATCCAACCAGATAATAAAGAAATAGGTGCCAGTATTTCTCCTAAATATTTATTATATGATTTAGCATATTTAGCACCTCCCTTTAAAATTGGACTTGGTTTATTATTGACAGCCGCATCTAATAAAGCAGTAATGTGAGTTTTTACTATAGAATCAATTGCTAATTTTTCTATATTAGATAAACAATGTGCTTGTAATTCTGCAGCATTTCTTGGTATTTCATCACCAACAATGTTTTTTGGTTTAATTTCTAGCCTTTCAGATTGACTAGCTGTTATTTTTTCTCCTGCTATTGATTGCTCTAAACCAGTATCATCAATAAATGCTGGGGTTAGCCACATATCGTGCCCAAGAGGATTAAGTTTTAATTCTCTAAAATATCTAACATAAGCGTGAAGTTTCTTTTTATTATCAGATAAAATAACCATCATGGCTGCTGGTGCTGGTCTATTAATTTCATGTAACATTAAGTTTTTTTCTTTAGCCGTATCAGCAACTGCCTTAGAGGCATCTTCTTTTGAATTAAATTTCGCCGTGCCATCATTAGGTAAAAGAATAATTTCATCAATAAAATATTCACTAGAAGAATCTTCTTTAGATACAAATCTATCACCTTTCTTGTACCTCATTACTCCTTGCTTTTCTGTTAAGTATTGTAAAGTAATTTCTTCTTTTAATTTTTCAATAGTTAATATGTTTTCTTTGTTGGTAAAGAAATTTTCTATTAATTTTTCTAACTTATCTGACATTTTAATATACCTCGTCTGCTATACCATATTTAACCGCTTCTTCTGCTGATAGATAAATGTTTACATGTTTCTCTAACAAATCTTTCATTGCCTTTGGAGTCAATTTAGTTTCTTGTGTTAAAGCCCTTGAATAAGCTTCTTGAACAAATTTCATTTCTTCAAATTCATTTTGAATATTAAATAATGGTCCTTCGCTACCACCTAAAACAGAATGAATCATTACGCGAGCATTACGACCAATTTTACGTTTACCTTTAGTCCCAGCAGCTAATAATAACACGCCAGCACTCATAATTTTACCAATCCCAATGGTATGAATTTCGCAATTCTTTTTTGCTTTACGCATCATGTCATAAATAGCAAACATATCACTGGCGGAACCACCGTGAGTATTTAAATAAAACTCAATAGGAGGATGACTATATTTATCTTTACGTTCTTTTTTAGGAATTTCTCCATGCTTGCTTAAAACTAATAAATTTTGAACTACTTCAGCACAAGTCTGTTCATTAACGTCACCAAATAATCCAACAACGCGCATTTGAACTTCAGGAGCGTTTTCAAATTGAAACATAGGTATATCTAATATTTTTTCTAATCCGTCCAAATCAGGAGGATTATTCTTCTTTTTTGGTTGTTTTGGATTCTTTGTGATCATTTTTAGCTTCTTTCTTTTTTGTGATTATTCCATCTACCCATCTTAAATCTAGTTTTCCTTTAAGGAAAAGTTCTAAATCTTTCATATACATATCTATTACTTGAGGATTTTTAGAGTTTTGAAATATCCAATTAATTATAGATTTAGCAATAAAAAGACGTTCTGAAAATAAAACGTTTTCTTCTATTGTAAGAAAGTTTTTAAGTATATATTTTATTGCCTCATCTTTATCTTTATAATATTTCATTAAAGCCGTACTCATCAATTAAATTTTCTTTCCTTCATTAAGTAGTTTCTCAACATATAGTATGGCAGAATTCCAATCATTATATTCAGTTTTATATGGCAATAATTTAGTAAAATTTATTACCCATGTATTACCAAATTCATTAAACTTTTCATGTATCTTAGCTATAACTAATTTTGCTTCTTCTTTCTTTTCTGGATGTTGTTCTGCGGCTTCTTCATAAGCTAATTCTAATATCTGTATAGCATGATATTTGAATTGTATAAGGTACATAGCTCCTAATAAAAACTGCCTCTCAACAATTACAAATGATTGTTTAATAGAAAACGCTTTTAAACTTTCAATTAATAATCCACAAAAAAGAAATCCAAGAGCAAAATAAAAAAAATTCATATAGATCCTTTAGATACACAAAACCCACTACAATCCATTGTAACAAAGGAAAGAGTGGGTTTTAATTAGATTCTAGCTAACTTTTGCTTTAATTACGTTTAATACGTTTTGATCTCTTACATCTTGACCAAGCTCATCTTTAACATACAATATTTCTTTTCCATCCATTCTAACAGAATACTTCTTCCCATTTACATCAACAAACATACTTTGTTCTTCATTTATTTCTACTACTTCAGAAAGAATATTTGCAACTGTTTGTTCTGGGAGGTTTTCCATAAAGGCAGCAAAAGCGCTATATGGAATTTCATTTTCTTCTAAAACTTCTAGGAAATCTATCAATGCTTCTTTAGAAACCGATTGATCGTTTCCATCATAGCCAGCGGCGTAGCCTTCTAAGAGAGTATCAAGATTATTTTTTTCGCTGGAAACATATTCCATTTCTTCGCTAATGATTTGTTTTAATTGTTTTTTAGAGATTTGCATTTTATTGTCCTTAAACCTAAAACACCGGCACACCTTTTTACGGGATATGCCGGTGAGCTTTTAGGAAATAATACTATGACTATTTGGTTATACTTTCTTCTTATTGCCGCCTAATGTTGCTAGGTTTTTACCACCGTGGGTAACACTGTGTTCAGCTTTTGCTGGAAGGTCTTCCATTTGGTGACCGCCTTTACCTTCTTTGCCTTTTGCATAAGCCATATCAGCATGACCCTTATATATATCATGCTTATTGCCACCCTTGCTTAATAAGGGACCACCACCTTTAGCTTCTGTGGCTTCTTCCATTACGTCCTCACCTTTTTCTTGTTGACTGCCTTTTTTATATTGACTGCCTTTTTTACCTTTTTTTTCCTTCATTCTTTCTTTTACAGACATCTTTTTCTTTTTAACTTCTGCAACAAGACGAGCGGTAACACGGGCTAACACGGTTTCTACTAATTCGTCTTCAGTTAATTTTTTTGGTTTTTCTTCTGTTTCTTCTTTTGCTTCTTCTAAATCTTCATCGTCAGATGCTGCTGCTTCGGCACCTTCGTCGCTTTCGTCTTCATCGTCTTCTTCTTCGTCTTCTTCGTCTTCTTCTTCCATTTCATCATCATCGCTTTGTAATTCAACATCAATATTTAAACCAGTAGCTAGAGCCTTTACAGCTTTTTCAAAAACCATTTTATCATCAGGGCTGCCTTCTGAGCCGATATCTACTTCTACTTCTTCACCTCCCATATCAGCATCGGCAGGAGCTGCATCCATAGCAGCATCTGGAGTCATTGACATTGGATCTTCCGCTTCGGCAGTTGGGGAAGTCATAGGTGTAGTCATTTCACTTACAACACGCTTTGCTAATGGTTCAAGATTAGCTAATTTCATAAAACGACGAATTTCTGATTCGTTCAACAATTGTTTCTTGCTCATGTATTATCTCCTAAAATAATTTGTATGAAACAAATTTAAAATAAATAGTATTGTTTATGTGAAAACGTACAAATTTCTTCAATAATTACTTCATTCTGCCTAATCTTATGTTCATTTTCTTTAAAGCGCTTTCTTCTAATTGCTTAACTCTTACAAAAGAACATTTTAACCGCTTTGCTACATCACGAAGAGTCATTTTATCATTATTATCAATAGATATTAAAGCGCAATTTAAATCTTGTTCATAATTTATCCAGCTTCTACATTCTTTATTTGGACAAGAAACGCTTAATTTTTGACAAGCCTCAACACAACTTTTAAAATTACTCATAAATCTGGATTCTCGCTTTCTATTAAGTCAAATATGTTTTTAATTTCTTCTTCGTTTAATGCAAAATCTTGTATCGTTGAATTTTCTTCTTGTCTATCTTTTTTTCTAATTTTTTTTCTAGTATTTTTTAATTTAAACTGCAAAGCTTCATCGACTAAATTACGTATGTGTATATTATTAGTTAAATAAGCCGCAACAATATATTTAATAAATGCCGATTGAGAGAGATTATCATAACGTAAAGCGATCTTAAATCTCGCATGCAAATCGTCATCAATTGTGAATATAAGTTTCTTTTCATTACTTTCCATGATTTAAAATGTGTGGTGAACTTTCTATTTGTCCAGCTGTACTTTGTTTTATAAATTGTGCTTTACCTTGTAACTCTCTTATGGTTCTAGCACCGCTATAAGATAATCCACTACGGATATTACGAACAATATCTCCTAACACCTCATTAAGTGTACCCTTATAAGAGACTTTGTGTGACACACCTTCAAACGAAGAGTAAGAACCTTTCCAGTTCATTTGTGCCTCTTTGCTAGCCATACCACGATAAAGTTTATATTGTCTACCATTTTCTTCAAATGGAGTTCCAGGCGCTTCGTGTGTACCTGCCAGAAGTGAGCCAAGCATAACAAAATCAGCACCAGCAGCTAATGCTTTTACAATATCGCCAGAGGTTTTAATTCCGCCATCTGCTACTAACGATGAGGAATAATCCGTTCCCTGACAATCAATGACTGAGGTTAATGTTGGTACACCGTGACCTGTTTGAATCCGTGTAGAACAAATACTTCCTCCACCAACTCCAACACGAATACTATTTGCTCCCCAAGAAGATAAATCTTTAAATGCTTGTTGAGTAGCAACATTACCAGCCATGATGTGAATGTCCCTACCTAATACATTTCTTAATTGTTCTAAGGCATTTTTAACACTAATATGATGCCCATGAGCAACATCTACGCACAATACATTAGCTCCACATTTTACCAGCTTTTGTGCTCGCTCTAAATAATCATCCGTAACGCCAATAGCGGCGCCAATATTAACAGCACCATCACTAATAGCATTTTTAATTATTTGTGCCTGTTGTTCAATTGTATTATAACGATGAACTATACCTAGTCCCCCCATCAAAGAAATAGATACTGCCATGTGGCCTTCAGTGACAGTATCCATAGGACTAGATATAATCGGTATATCTAATTTAATATTATTACCAAGATGAGATGATAAACTTACTTCTTTTCTAGATTGTATATCACTATATCTTGGTACTAGCAAAATGTCATCAAATGCAATTGTTTCCTTGAACATCTTTTCTCCGATCTTGGCACTTTGGACAGAATAAATCAACTCGTTTTTGTTCATTGAAAACCTCTACAAACCAGGTCATAACCATAGTTTTATTTTTTTTATCAAATGGTTCACTACAATCCCTACATTTATCTGGAATTTTTAAAATAAGTGCAGCCTGTTGAGCCATTCTATTTTCTAGATTTTTCTTTTTATTGCCCGTCTTGCTTCTGGAGCCCATATTTAGCCTCGTATTCCTTCCTGCTGCTCGCTCTCATACGTAAATGATGTTCAGGATATTCTATAATTCTACCGTCTTCTGTTAAATGAATTTTATAAATTAACTCTGTAGTGTGTGAAGGATAATAATGTTCTGAATGCATCATAGTTCTACTACTTAAAACAATAGCAGTATCATCTACATTACCTTCTGCATCATGGAATAAAATTAAATCGCCCACTTTATATGACATTATTTGTTCCCCGTAGAACCAAAACCACCTTCGCCCCTTGTATTAGCAGGAATATTAAATTCGTCTACAATATCTAATACACTTTCGTTAACTTTGTTGACAGTAAATTGTGCAATTTTGTCATGATGCTTAATTTCAATAGTATCTGGCGTGCTATTAAAAAGTATAACTCCCCACGGGCCAGTATAATAGGCGTCTACAAGACCAATAGAAACTAGTTTACCTTTGCTAGACATTCCACTTCTACCTCTGATATCACATGACCAACCTTGCGGTGGCATAACAGCAATATTAGTAGGAACAATCTTAGTCTGTCCAGCAGCTATATGTAAATCTCCATTTGGAAGATCGGCAAATAAATCATAAGCTGCATCTTCTGTATGTGCTTTTGATGGTAGTTTTGCAGTTTCAGTTAGCTTCTTGCATTGTAGTTTAATCATTATTTAGTCCTTTTGCTATCATATAATTCTTCGTATGTTGGAATACCCCATTTTAATGTTTCATAATGAAACATGGTTTTATGTAGACCTTCATGACCTTTTTCTAGCTCACAAGTTAGAGTATCATACATGGGATGTGCTCTGCAACATTTTTGTTTTTCTTCCATTTTACTTTCCTAATAGCCAAGAAGAACTTTGAATTTTATTACCTAAACCATCTACCATCGTAATGCCTAATTCATCACAAACTTTTGCTTCTGGGATTTCGCTAGCAAATCTATCTCCACCTTTAGCAAATATATGTGGTTTTACTAACCTCAAACTTTCACAAACAGTTGCATCCGTATCAACTGATAGTACCACTTCATCTACACAGCGTAAAGCCTTAACAATAATCATTCGTTCTTCTTGACTCATAAATTCTTTTGAGCCTTTTAAAGCTCGTTGGTGATCACTATTAACAATAACAACTAACTTATCACCTAATAATTTTGCTTTTTCTAGATATTCTACGTGGCCCTTGTGTAAAGGGTTGAAATAACCGCTAGCAGCTACTATTTTCATATTATGCTCTCCCGTAATCATCGCTATAGCGAACAATATCATCTTCGCCAAAATAACTACCTGTTTGAACTTCAATAAATTCTAAATCTTCCACACCATCATTTTTTACACGATGCTTTGCTCCTAATGGTATACGTATAATAGAGCCGGGAATTACTAAAATATCTTTATCATCTAAAGTTACATAACCTCTACCTTTTAATACAATCCATAATTCTTCACGTTTTGCATGAGATTGCAAACTTAAACGCTGATTTGGATTAACACAAATGCGCTTAACCTTATGTGTGTCAGCATCTTCTAAAATCTTATAATATCCCCAAAGTCTTTGTTCTGTCATATGTTATCCTAATAGTTTAAATGTATGCTTAATGCTTCTGGTACTAAATCCCCATGTTTCATCGTACTGTAACTTACCAAGATATGGTCTGTTAAGCCAAATCTTATCCTTTTCTGGATTTACTCCCCAGCACTTAACATTTGTAATCTTGTTTGTAATATCTGTAGTCTCAAGAATCCAGAACATCTTTCCATTCTTTGTTTTCTTTTCTGTAATCTTACGAGGAATAAACCAAACAACTTCTCCTAATGCTGGGTCATAATCTCCAATTGGGGGAATAAACTTATCTTCGATGTTCTTTAATGTTTTCGCATCAACAACAAGGTTGATTGGATATACACCAGAAAGTGAAGTTAGATTTTCGATTGTTTCTTCCGTTGTAAAATCTCCTTCTGGCTTATACTTGTCAATATTTTCATGTAGCTTTTTAACATTCTTCGGACGGTCTACTACAACAGCAGACCAGAAATGCTTTAATCCAGTAAATCTTTTGTCCATTAGATTATTCATTGCACCGCTGCGCGTTAATGCATCTAGTGCTTTCTTGTTTAGCTTGCTGTAAACAATATCTTCACTAAACAATAAATGTTCTACATCCCTAAATGGACGATGCTTCATGATTTCCGCCATAGCAGTATCACCAAGACCCTTAATAGAAGATAGCGGTTGGATTAATGTTTTACCATCGCTGTCAACTTCCCATTTAGTACCAGACAAATTAATGTCTAGACCCTTGATGTTAAACCCATAATATTTAGCAAGGCTTATTGCTGCTTCTTTTCTGTCTTCTGGTTCTTTATCCAAGAAGGCAGCAAGCCATTCAGCAGGGTAATGATAGAAAAGATAAGCACACTGATAAGAAAGTATAGAATAACAGATAGCATGAGAAAGGTTAAAGCCATATCCTGAGAAGAATTCCATAGTCTTCCAAAGAGAGATTCCGTCATCCTCTGAAAGACCTTTTTCGGTGCAACCGGCAATGAACTTGCTGTACAGCTTCTCTTTAACTTGAGCTTCTTTTCCTGTACCTTTCTTTGTAAGAACTTTTCTGAGTTCGTTGCCTTCATCCAGCGAAATATCCTTGCCTAGTTTGTGAGCGAGTAAACTTAATTGTTCTTGGAACACAAGGAAGCCAAATGTTTCTTGTGTTACTTCTTTAATTAGTGGATGTGCATAACGAATAGACTCAGGATTATTCTTTGCGGTGATATAATTTTCATGAACGTTAGCAGATAATGGGCCGGGACGGAAAATAGACGTAATGGCGGCAATATCTACAATGTTTTTTGGCTGTGCCTGCATACAGAATTTCTGTGCGTTCTTGCTGGTGAACTGGAACGTTCCACAAAAGTTGCCTTCATTAAAGACGTACTTATATACACCTTCGTCATTAAGGTCGATTTTTTCTGGATGTAGCTTTTCGTTATAATACTTTTTGATATCCGCAAATGACGGATTTGGCATATTGTGGTGCCGCTTCAAGATATGCTCAATCGCACCTTCAATCATGCGGAGTGAAGCAAGACCAAGAATATCGAACTTGATGAATCCAAGCGGTTCCAAATGACGAACAGTTTGCCCTTCTGTCCAAGGAGTTTGAATAATACCACCGCTGTTAATTAGCGGCATTACTTGGTCAATATTATCTGCGAACAATACACCACCAGCATGGCGAGAAATTGAACGAACTTGCTTCTGCAAGTTATCAACATGAGTCGCAACGTGCGGATACTTCTTTAGATATGATACAAGAGAGGGAGAGTGTTCCTTTAGCTCTTCCCAAGTAGGCTCATAGACACCTGCAATAATTCCATGAATCTTCTTACAAACAGGAGTTGCCTCATGAATCATTTTGGACGTAACTTCGTTTACCTCTGTAAAAGGAATACCGTACAGCTTGCTGATATCCTTAACAAGTGAGCGAGCCTTTAGAGTGTTATAGTTTGAGATAGGAACAACAGTGTTCTCACCATACTCTTTAATAAGTTTTTCCTTGATTTCCATTGGGTCTGAAACGTCAAAGTCAATATCCGGAACTGATAAATCCGACTTGCGGATAAATCTGCTGAACTGTAGTTTATACTTTATTGGGTCTACTTCTGTAATATTGAGTAGATAAGACACAAGAGAACCTGCACCAGACCCACGACCAGCGCCGCAAAGTTGGACTTCTTTAGACTTATCAGAGATCTTTCTCATTGTAAGGAAATATTTAGAGAATCCACGATCTTTAATTGTATGGAGTTCTTCCTTAAGTCTTTCAACGTAGTCATTGTTCTTATACAAACCAGTATTCTTAAGAGCATCAACCGCAATTTTTGCCAAAGCGGTATCAGCCGTTTCTCCCTCTGGGATAACGAAAGAAGGAAGTTTAACAGTTGTATCTGGCATGTAATCTTCGATACGGTTTTTGAGAATATCCGCAGTTAGTGCGATACTTTCTTCTACTAGTTTATCATCATAATCAAATCCAAGACGGCCTGAAAAACGCTTATACGTTGCGAATAATTCGTCGCCATTCTTTGGATAAAGTTGATATTCCATTTCTTCCAGTGTTTGTGGAAGGGCATCGATATTAATATCAGTTCCACCTTTTCCTACCCAACCAAGCATCTTATAGATTTCACGGTCCTTCCACATATCAGGATTGGGGAAGTGTGCATCGCAAGTGCTGATTAGTTTGAAACCAAATTGCTTGGAAAGATTAATAACAAATTGATTTACAATGTGCTGTTCCTTATAGTTTGCCCACTGTAATTCACCGTAAAAGCGGTCACCAAAGATATCCATCATACTCCCGACAGTCTTTTCCATTGCTGTATAAACAGCCTTATCGCCCTTATCAATGTTATCCCAATAGTCATTGGCAAGTACACCGCCAAGACAAGCGGAACTTGCAATAATACCTTCGTTGTGCTTCTTAAGCAGTTCATAATCCATACGTGGGAAACGATAGAAGTTATCACCACGATATGAATCTGAGACAAGCTTGAAAAGATTGTTTAGACCCTTTTGATTCTGTGCTACCAATACAAGGTGAGAACGGCGATTAAGAGAAGAACGAATACCTTTCTTGGTTTCGCTCTCATTCTCTACAACCAGACCAATATCATCATCAACTTGTTTGGCAAGCTTTGCATCTTCCTTGTGCTTTAAATGTTCTTGCTTCCACTGAGAGATTGATGGGTGAATATAAGCCTCAATTCCGTAGGCAATCTTAAAGTCGTTTATTCCTTGCTCTTTCATTTTTTTGGCTTTCATGAAAGCATGGCTAAAGGAATTCATTGAGCCGTGCTCGGTCATAGCCATTCCCGATAATCCGTTACCGTAAGAAAAGTCAGCAAAATCATCAGGATAACCAATCCCATCATATATGGAATAAGTGGAGTGCATATGCATGGAGAAAAACGGAATTGATGATTTCTTTCTATCAGACATTAGAAAGCTCCCTCTTCAATAACAGCAAGATTTTTTCTATCTCTACGATGCTTCCAACTCCAAGTAGCGTGCGGTCATAAAAACGTTGATTTTTTCTTAACTGATTTTCCAAAATCTTTACCGCTTTCCGTAATCCTTGAATACGACCACGTTCGTAGTCGCTAGACTTTTTTCTTTCGGTCATTCTTCATCCTTTGTAAGACTTCTAATCTATAGTATTCTAATTCTCTTCTATTGTCAAACTCATTATTATCGCCTGCGGCACGAATTAATAAATCTAATAATTCTTCGTTAGACATAAATTAGCAAGTTAAATTAGTTGGAACATCTATAGTGTTACATGTAGAAGTATCCATTATTCTAATTCCATCTCTATCGTAATTATATAAACTACCACCAGTAATTGTAATTCCTACTGGAGTTTGTTTGTTTATTACAAGAGCAATATGGTCTTTTATAATCTTGACTTGTTGTTCATTTAATGAAGTTGCACCTGATAATTCAAAATAACCTTGTAGCCAATAAGTAAATTGTTCAGTTGTCATATTTTATTCCTCTCCTAATCCTTCTATTTCTTTCCATAATTCTTTTTTTATTGTAAAAACACAATCTGTACTGTCGTCTTTACCGCATTTAGGACAAACCCATCTTGCTATATCTGGTCTAGATTTTCTTAATTCTAGCCATTCTTTTTCATCTAAATGACGATAGATAATTTTACATGGCAAACAAACAGGTGGTCCTAGCATCATTCCTCCATAACGTCAAAGCACTCTTTATACAATTCTACTTGTAACCATCCATCCGTATTTTCATAACGTGTGATGATTTTACCTGTCCAAAACATATCATCTTCCTTTTCTTTTTGGAAGTCAACAGGAACATTTAACCATGAAGTACCAAACTGGTAATGTCCAGCACCACCACCTAAATGGTCATTTATTACAGGACAAATATAAGGCACTCTATTTAATTTGATTTTCATTTTCTAGCCTCTTTTGCTACGTGCAAAGCTTCACAAAAAATACAATATTCGGACTTACTTACACAAATCGTTCCCGACATATAATAATAATTGTCGCAAGTGCCAAATTCTTTTAATGCATTTTCTACTTTGTCTAAAGCATTTTCATACTTATGCTTCATACATGGCTTATCAATCGGGCAATGAATAAGAAGCGGGTTATCGCCATAAATACAATCATATTGCTGAATGATTAAACGCATTTCATGTTCAGTCATTTTCTAGCACTCCATTCTCCAAACATCATACCAATATCAAGAGCGGCAATAATATACCAAATAAATATCCATCTTTCCATTGATATAGTTTGATTGTGCCACTCTATAATTGAATGGAACATATTAATAAACCTCAAAATCTTCTTCTTTTATGGAGCAAGTAAATACTCCACGGTCATCCATTAAAACAGCATTATCGCCAAATTCAGGATTGTTTGTAATCCAACCCATAAAAAGATAACGAGTGTTTTTCTTTAATTTATCACTCCACATACTAGGACGATTACACTTAATCCAAGTATAAGGTTTAAAAGTACGAACTTCTGGGGTTTCTGCCGCTGCTTCAATTACATTTTGCAGTTTAGATTTCTTAGGCATACTAATACTTTTCAAACCTTTCAGTTTTGTCGTAATCAACGTGTGATGTGTCTAATCTTACACCACACCAAGGGCAGAAGTCAACTATAATCCACCATTCTTCACCTTCATACATTATCATGAACTCTTTGCGTTTATGGAGATAATGAAGGGCTTGGTTTCCCTTTTCACAACATTTAATGTTTGTTTTCATGGAGTAGCCATGCTTTCAAATTACTCTTAAAACTTAATACATCATTTTCTGAATAATCATCCCAGGAAGATACTTCGTTAGAGTTCCACTCAATTGTATAACGAGTTTCTATAATAGAATTATAACGATCCCACCTACTGGTTATTACGCCAAAATATATTTTTTTATCTGACCAGTGTGGGCCAAACCTGCAAACTAAATCGCCAACTTTATGATTCATTATTTGGTACCTTTTCTTGGTCCATATAATTCAACTTCATGTTCTGTACCTATTAATGTACCAGCAGTAAAATCTATATACCATTCAGCAAAACTTCTAGGCTCTGCTTTTACATGTTTCATATTTAAAGCGTAAACCTTTAGTTGTCCGTTTAATTCTTTTATAAATTCATCTATTGTTATATATCTAGGCTCCATTAGTATGCACCACAGCTACACTGCACCCAATCTTTATGCCAATAACAATCTTTATCATGAGCGAACAAAGACATATCTTTAATGCCCTTAGAACCAACACTACGTTTTAAATAAGCTTTTCCGCCATCTACAGCGATATTACCACAGCTACATCTACAAAAATCATGACGATGTTTGCTTTCTACAATATCGTTACAATTAAGACACTTAGCAGCATTCTTGATTATTTGCACGTTTCCTCCGAAACAATAGAATCTAATACACTTTCCATTTCTGCCTGCTGTAAATATAAATTATATATTCCGCCGTCTGTTGCATCAGTTATTGGTTGATAAGAATTGTAGACATTTGTAATAGTAAAAATATAAACATGTCTATTTTCTTGTATAGCCATATCAACAACTTCTTGTAATACTAAAGGAGGATTATATTCATGTGATTGACCTTCTTCATCTGTAAACATGATGATTACTTTAACTGAATCATTTCTCCAAGTCAAGCCCAATTCATTTAAAGAATTACTTAATAAATATATTGCATCCCATGTTGGTTCTAAGGCACAAAGACCTGCATATTGATTAGAAAGTGCTACTGAGGCGATACTGGCATTCGTTAAATCTTGTATTAGAAGTGTTTGTCCATCATAGGCGGGATTAGACCAAGGTGCTGCTACAACAGCAAATTTTAAATCTGATCTATTATTATATTTTGTTACCCATGTTTTAGAAACATTAGCTACGTTTCTTATAACGTTTTCCATTGAACCACTTTCATCTATTACAAATACAATATCAATTAAACGGTTTGGTTTTGTTACCCCTTCGTCTATTTCGCCGTCACAATCATTATCTTTACCGTCACAATTTTCATATTTTGGCAATTGCTGATTTATGCACTGTATTTTTCCTGCTATGCATCTGCTAGAGCCTGGATGGCATTCGCCAAACATTAAATCTCCCGCATCTCCTGTATAACATGGTTGAGATATGAATTGGAAGTCGTCTACTTTTCCATTACAATCATTATCTTTTCCGTCGCATATTTCTGTTTGAGGCTTTGGGGCATTACAATTAATAAATTGTCCATTAACGCATATTTCAAAGCCAGTACCGCATTGTGACTGACAGGTTTGAACCAAGGAATCATCTATGGCGCCATCACAATCATTATCTAATCCGTCACATGTTTCTCTGCCTGCTGTAACATATCCAACACACTCTGGCTCTGGTAAGTTTTCACATTCCCAATAACCCAAAGTGCAAATGCCAACACCAGCTTTTTTAGAATCTGGATGGCATACTTGCCCACAGACGTTATATTTTTGAATTTTTGGACTACCGCAAGATAATAGTAATAATAGTAATAGTGCCTTTCTCATAAGATGCCCTCATACTAACTAGGCATCAAAAAGCTTTAAGGACGCCAAAAACCATCTTTACTTGTTTTCATTTTATATAAAATTCTAACTGCAGCTATCATAAAGCCTACCGATGTTATACCACCAATAACTATAACAGACCATTCTAAAATTCTCATTGGATCATTCATCATTAAGTAAATCCTCCATTTCATTCATGGCTATATAAATTAGGTCAGCATTAACTGCTGCATCTGTTAGTGTTTTTTTTAATTTTTTTATATCTATTTTTTGTGAACAAGCAAAATAGAATTCATTGACAAATATCATCTGATCTGTGCTTAAATCAAGATAATTAAGTGGCAGATTTAATACTTGTTTCAGATGTAATGGAATCTTGTTGTATATTTTTTCTGCCTGAACGATCATCATATTTTCTCCGATTACCTTTAAAAAGGTTTTTTGGTTTATTATATATTTTACTTTGATCAGATAATAAATAGTTTGTATAACCGTTCCATGAGCTTATATCATGAAACCACGATAATTCTAACACTTCAGAGTTAGAATCGTCAAGCCCTTTAAAAACAGTAGCTAAATCATAATATCTTGCTTTTTTCATATTCCATTCTTCTGCTTGCTTGTGTTTTACTATATCTCTGCATCTAAAAAAATCTTCAGCATCAAAAGAAAATGGAATATGCAAGTTATCTTTGACAGACATATTTTGGTATTTATAAATAATTTTTTTATTACTAGATATTAATTTTCTATTTTCTCTTAAACTTTCATCTGGAACTATACCATAAGGAAAAGAACAGAAATATCTTTCTGGTGCTATCCATTTAGAAATAAATAAAGATACCTTATAAGCCGTATCTGCTCCATGTAAGACACTCCATCCTAAACAATCTCTTTTTAATTTATCTTTAGGGTGTATCGGTACATAATATATACTAACTTGTTTCATCCTATCAACAGCGTTATAACGCTGCGTTGTGATTGGATCTAATATAGTATCACCAACTCTTTTTCTGACTAACGGCTGCGTTCCCATATGGCCTACTACCCATATTGTTTCACAACCTGCTAATACACATTGGTATACCGCTCTTTCAATAGCTAAATAATCAGAATTTATTGGCAACAAACAATCTTCCCAAGGAAATTTAAAATCTAATGGCTGACCAGCTATAGGAACTATACCAGCTAAATGCTGTATATTACTATCTTTTGTTATTTGTTCCATAGATATCTACTTTCAACTAATTTTAACCATTTATCATCGTGTTTAGCTTGTAACAAAATACTATCATAATTTTCATAAAGCATGGAAATATTGTTAGGTAAACTATTGTATATATTTTTTCCTAAAGGATATATATCTCTTTTCACTGCTGTTAATCTAGGTTTCACAAATATATTATTAGTTTTATCCCATTTACCTTTTATACCAGCTTGTTGCATCATTTTAATTGTTTTTAATCTACATATATTTTGATTATAATCATCGTTTAAAATATTCTGATCGCTTATTTTAGAAATAGAAACTAAATCTTTTTTGTCTTTATTTCTTTTTGATCTTTTTTGAATATAAAAAAATATTTTTCTGACTAAATCATTTTGTTCGTCTTCAATAAAATCTAATTCGTGTTTTGCACCAACATTAACATTAAACCAATCAATAACCCAATTATCATAATTCGTTTTTGAGTCTGGAACTGGCATCCCTTCGATATTTTTATCGTTGCAAATTGTTAACTTGTTAAAATTAACAGTAGCTACTAAATTATATTTAGTGATTACTTTTAATTGATTATCGCTGTCTAGTCTTATGGTTACTATCTTATCACTAAATGGAATATATTTATTATTAGATAAAAGAAAAGCCAAATCATTCCATAGCGCTATTTCTTCTTGCCAATTTTCTTTTTGATTATATTGATACGGTTTATCTATAGTAAGAAATATTGCTGGACATTTATTAACATAGCAATATGAAAGCGCACTCAAGTCGCTACCAATGACCAATTGATCATAATGAAGTTCAAGAGTGCGCTGAATCATATTAAATATTTTCTAATATAGATCTTAAATCTTCTGGTCCTTCTACTTGATAGAAACCGCTAAAACCATCCATATTTTTAATTATATCTTCTACAATAGCTCTATCGTTTCCACCTATCATTGTTTTATCACCAAAGAAAATAATATCAGTTTCAGAAACATGCATACGAACGAACGCACTGGCTTGGCTTTTGTTCTTACCTTTATTCTGAATATCAATACTAATTTGTCCTCCTAAACAAGCTTCCATATCAGGATATGTTCTGTTAATATAATCGGCAATTCTTTGACGTTCTCCGTTTATTTTATCCCATTCGTAATATGCATTACGTTCTTCTATAGTAGAATCTCTACCAGCTACAGAGAAATTTAACATACCGCTGCGAAATTCTAGATTGTTTGTTCTCATAAACGGATAAGGTGATTTTTCTAATTGCTGCTTAAGCCAAAAGATTAACTCATCGGATATCTTTAGCTCATTCTTGTATAACTGTTTATCGCCCTTATAAAGTTCATTAGCCATAGAGCAAAAGATTCCTTGGCAGGAAAGAAGTATTCTTTCGCTTAATTGTTCTTTTACTTTAGCTAAATCACTGCCAGTTACTAGAAAAACCATTCTATCTTGCATCCAATTAAAAAAGAATTCCTCAAACTCTGGAGTTATCTTTTGTCTTGGTTGTGTTAACGTTCCATCAATGTCAAATAAGTAGCTAATCATATTAATACCCAAACGCTTTCAAGCTTTCATCAAATTGTCTAGTAGCTCTTACTAAATCTAGCATCTTTTGTGATAAGTCTCTAACTTCTAGTTGTGCATGTTCACTATTTCTTAAACCTTGGAAATGCATGAAGCTTCTAAAGTTAAAAGAAATATCAGAAGTAATCTGATTGCCGTATGGCAAATAGAATCTTGCGCTTTCCTTCGCACGCTTTCGTGGTACACCCTTTGCCACCAAACGATTAAGAGTATCGTGATATTGCTTTAGGGCATCTTCCATAAACATTATATATCTTTCACGCTCTTCTATATCCCAATCGCTTGGGATATAAAACTTATCATCTTTCAATTCCTTGTATCTTGCACTTTCAGCATTTACGGAAACACCAACACGGTGTTTTAGAATGTGAATATGCGTAGCAATATCAGTAGTCACAAGAAAATGAAACATGCTTTTTTCAAACGGTGTATGATGGCCTTCTGAACCAAGCATATTTAAAAGCTTTGGTAAACGTGCTAGCTTTTCTTCTGGTAAATCACGACTAGTACTTGTCCATGCAGACAAACCGTGCAACAGGTCACTTCCATAATATCCAAGTAATTCAACTTTGTTATCGTTCATTATTCACCTAGTTATAGAATACGCCATAAACGCCCTGTTCGGGCACTACGTAATAACTTCTGCCATGCACCTTGATTTCCTCAACCATGTTTGCAGGAACAACCACAAGGCATCCTAGACAATCATGATATGAAGAACCACTTGGTGCGCTCAATAATCTAACTAGCTTATGTGTTTCTACTTTTTTATAGTCGTCAGGTAAAATGAAGCCAGAGGTTTTTTCCTCTGGCTTCTTATCTTCTACCTGTTCGACCAAAAGATATTTATTCTTTGGTCTGAATTCCATATTACTTTACCTTGTTGAAAGCATCTACAAACTTATCAATATCAAAGTCGCTCTTCTTTGCAAGAGTATAAGCCTTTGATACGTACTTCATATCTTCCTTGCTTAACCAATCGTTCTCAACATAATTCTTTTTTAGATCCGCACGTTGTTCACGGAATGGTTGCATAGCTTGGTCAATAGAACCTAGCGCACGAACAAAATCCTTGATGCGTTCTTCCTTAGACTTCGGCTTATCGCTTACGTTGGCAACAGATTGTGACATATTTTATCCCCTATCGGTTAGTGACCTTCTCAATTTGTCCAAGAAGGACTTTGTACTTATCCTCTAATCTACCACGCTCTTCGGCTTCTTGCAAGTGATCTAATCTAACTTTAATACCTGTATCTTTATTATCAACAATTAGCTTACGATAAAAACCAAAATCATCAGACATATAGTATGATTCATGAGAAAAACGTACATCTCGTTGTGAGCGATTAGATAATTCATTTTCAATGATTTTGATATTAAACATAGCTATTCCTCCAAAAGAAAACGGCACTACAGTAATTTGTACCATAGTGCCGTTAGCTTGTTAAGAAGAAAAATTACTTAACTGGACAGACACCACCTTCGCATTCAAGGGAACTTAATAAATCACCATCACCCACGCCATTATCAATATTAATTGGCTTAATCTTTGCAGATAGCTTTTCATATTGTTCTTTGCTAATCTTTTCTTTTGGTGCCTGTTTAAACCCGTGTTCACTATGGCAAAGGAAAGAAATAGTCTTGAGATACTTAAGATTATCTTTTAACCATGTCTTTAGTTCTTCTAATTCGCTTTGCTTATAATATACAGTAACGCTTACTGCTTGGTCTGCCCAATGTTTCTGAGCCATTTTAACAACATCTAATTGCTTCCATGTTGTCCAATCCTCGTCAGCTACAGGGGCATTTTCTGGTGCTGCAACATAAAAGTCTACAACCTGCGTGTTGTGGTCTAATGTACCATCAAAGCGAATAGTTGGCTCCATATAATGTCCTGCTTCACGTAATAATGGAAGTAGCGGGTCGTTACCAGCAAAACGTACACGTTGAATGATATGACGTGAATATGCTGGATGTACACCTTCATAGCAATCCATAACTTTACTAATGGTTCCACTTGGTTTAATAACAGTAGTGCGGATACTTTCTGGAATATTTAATTCCTTTGAGTAGTCCCGATTTTCTTTTTGGATTGCTGCATAAACTCTATCTAAAGTGTCAGGATTAAATAGCGGACTTTGTAAGCATCCTGTAATACCTGTTCCAATTCTGCGATTACGTTTCACAACGGCATCACATTTTGGTTGGTGATATGTTTCCATAGTTACACGCTTACCCCAACGATGCATTAAACGTGCTGCTTCAATAAACTCTTCTTCGTTTAATAGATTAGGTAATGCAATTTCTTGAAGATTGCATGGTTCACCATCTTCTAATGTCGCTTCAGCGCATGGATTTACGCCAACTGCTGTATCAGGCTTTAAATCTCCCATACGTGCATATTTCTGGATGTTCTTGCGGTTTACAATACCAAATGGTTCACCTTGTTCATATGTTTTCCAGAATAGGGGATGTAAATCTTCTACATCATCTACAACTACAGAGAAATTAGCCATTGCACGTTGAGTAGGAATATTGCCTAAATCCCAACGCTTTGCTTTTAGATATTCCTTATCCCAAGGGTCGCCTAAGATAATAATAGCAGAGCGGCGGACGTTACCGCTTACAACCATTTCTCCAATTGAGCAAAGAATATCTGCTGCATCTACAGGACGTAAATGACGACCTTCACGGGACTTTAATAGTGATACCAATTTTTCTACATAAACTACTAATGGTTTTGGACCGCTGGATACGCCGCCGAAACCTTTGATTTGTTCTCCTGCTGGGCGGATACAAACAGTAGAATATGAGAAAGACTTACCAGTTACAAAATAAGCTTCTAATACTCTGCGAGTTAATTCATTCCAACCTTCACGGGAATCTGGAACGATGAAGTCTGCATCTTTTGTTTCACGGCTAACAATATTTACATCTTTCTTTAATCTTGGCAATTTTGAAACAAAGCGGTGTTCAACGCTCATACCAACACCACCACCAAGCATTAGCAAGTCTTGTGCCAATACAAAGTTATTCCATTCATCGCCAGCTACGAACCAACAGTTGTTCAACGCTACACCACCTAGCTTTTTATGACTAGGTGCGCCACTATACCACCAGCCACGCCCAGCTGGTCCTGCCTTGCGATTAAGTAGGTAATAACGCAAACGCTCAATTTCTTCTGCTGAAACATTATGACCTTGAACATTACCACGAACTACGCGCTCAACAGTATCTGCCCAATTTTCTAGCGTCCCATTGTCCTTACGGGCATATGTGCGCTTATAAACTACTTTTGCAAGGTTAGACCAGTTAGACATTGTTTTGTTTCCTTTATTGATTTATAAATGCTTTTAATTTATCTGCCGATGCTCCACCGCTCATACGTGCTACTTCCGTATTATCCCTAAGTAGTACAAAAGTAGGTACAGCACGAATATTAAATTGTGTAGCTAAATCACCTTGTTCATCAACGTCAACAAGTTGGTATTCTACATCAGTTACACTTTCTTTTAAGGTATTAAAATGTGGTTTTGTTGCTTTACAAGGACCGCACCAAGTGGCTGAAAACATTATGATTTTTTTCATATATTATCCTTTCTTCTCTTTCTTATAATTCTTATACTTTTCTTTCAAATTTGCTTCCTGTTTCTTTGTTGCTTTCTCTATAATTTCTGTTGCACTTTCTGCGCTTTGAGAAAGAACCTTTATTTTAACATTACTTGTGTCCATGAATATTGGAAAAACTAAACCATCAGGACCATTTCTATTTTTAGCTACGAATAGTCTACCTTCATTCATGTTCTTATCTTTGATTGTTCTGGAAATAGTGAAAATGAAATCCGCAACGAAACATTTGTTGAACGCTTCGGAAATACTTTCCATTGTGATTACTTCTGCATTTAATCCAGAGCGGTTTGTTTGTGATGCAGTCCATAGGGAACATTGATATACCTGTGCTAATCCACGCAATTCCTCATAGATGCTTTCAAGTTCAATACGTTTCTCCTTTTGTGCATTAATTGGTCTAATTAGATCGCCATAGTCAACAATCACCATATCAATACGAAAATCTTTACGCTTTAACTTTTCAAGATGGTTCTTGATAGTATTTGTGGAAGCAGATTTAGTTGGGTATTCCTTGATAATAAGCTTACCTTTAACGTCCTTAACTCCATTCCAAACAATATCTTTTTGTTCCTTAACATCAGTCAAGGAAATGCCCGTAATACAGGAATCATAGCGTAAGGCAACAACCTTGTCTTGTAATTCAAGAGTATAATGCACTACATTTAATCCTGCTTGTAGTGCCATAGCTCCTAGATGAACAAGTGCCATGCTTTTTCCTGCGCCCGTCGGGGCGATTACAACACCCAATTCACCACGACCAAGACCGCCCTTGGAAATGTTATCAATAAGCTCCCAACCAGTAGATACTGGATTACGTGCTTTTAACTCAAAACGCTTTTCAAAGTCAAGAATAAAATCATAACCATGATTATTATCTGTTCCAAGCTTGAGTGCATCATTAATAATTTTAGAAATTTCATCATATGAGGAATTCTGAATAAGACCTACGCTTTTAATCATTGCTTCCTTTAACTTCTGCTTTTTGCAGAAATCAAGAGAAGTATCTTTAATATGCTGTTCGCCGTCTACGCTGAATTCATTAGACGAAATACGAGCAAAATACTCACGAACTTGCTTTTGTAATAGTTCGTTTTCTTTATCAATATCTGTACGTAGGATAGTTGTAATTGTATCCCGCGATGGATGCGTACCATATTTCTTGCGGTAATCAAATATCTTGTCTACGAAGACACGTAGATATTTTAGTTCTAAGAAGCTTGTATCCATTACTTCGCTGATTTGGTCAGCAAAAGCCCTATCATCCAAAATTAATTGAACAAGATTTTCCTGAAATGTTTTTCCGAAACGCTCAAAAGATTGTTTTTCGTTAATAAACGACATTGTTCCTCCAAAGTTTGATTACAGTACCACAAGAAATTAGCAGTTTTCAACAACAATCTTATTCATGTGTGCATATAATTCTTCAAAATTACTTTCACCAAAACCGTCCTTTAACATCATAGTTACCAACTCAGTTTTATTAAAGGTACATTCGCTATTTTCTAATGCATAATTAATTTTTTGCATATCCTGAATAGACATATTAGGAATAGCTAATTGCATTATCTTATAGTTTTCCCGAATTAAATCTTGGTGCTCTACAATATTAGAAAATAGTTTGATTTTGCTTTCTGTGCTTTTGCACACTTCAACTATGTCATCAATACGATAAGATTTATCTTCCTTTAATTGCGGAAATCTTTTAGCAATTGTTGGCAAACCTGCACCACCAACCCCGACCAAATTATCGCTTGTATCACCAGAAATGGATCTTGCCAAGCAAAAATTAGTAGGGTGAATGCCATATTCTTCTACGATCCGTTTTGTGTTCAAAATTTCATCTTGAACGGGTCTATAGAGAATAGTATCATGTTTGCAAAGCTGTATAAAATCCTTATCGTTGGATACGATTACTTTATTATAATCTGTTAATTCTGAATGCTGGCAGATAGCAGAAATAATATCATCAGCCTCTACTGCGTCTAGTAGTAGCTGGATAATAGGAAAGTTATTTAAATATTCTACCACTCTGGTCATTTGCCAGATTTTGTTTTCTAGTTCTTCATTTTCATTTAAGTTACGAATATTTCGATTTAAACGAAATGGCTTACGTCCCTCTTTGTAATTCTTGTTTACCGCTCTACGCTTTGATGAACCGCCTTTACCATCCCATGCAATAACAATACGGTTTGGTTTAATTTCACGGCATAACTTTTGTAGTGACTTAATAGTGCCAAATATTCCACCAATGGGATCTCCCTTGGTGGATACGGCTGGATTCATAACATAATTGCGGATATAAAGATTATTACCGTCAATAACCAATATACGCTTCTTAGTAGAGTCGTTCATTTGGACAATTTCCTTTCCAATGATGTTCATCTAGACATTGCCCATGAATAGTTAATAGCTCTAATCTAAGATTTTGTACCTCTTTACGTAGATTAGATAAATCATCCATAGCTACTTTTAATTGTGTCTTGAGAAAGTCATTTTCGCTTTCAAGATTAGAAATATATTTAGTTATATTAATAATATGATCGTTCATTAATCTAAATCCTTTTTACCAGTAAAACTATCAGCTAATGCAAGTAATACTCTTCCTTGTGGACTAATACCATTATGCTTTAATTTTACTACACGTTTATTTCTTAAACATTCATCACAAGGAACATAATTAAAGGCTTCTAAATTTTTTAATAGCTTTTTTGTATGTTTTTTATTATTATGAATTTCATCCAATAAATTCTGATAATTTCTGCCATACATAAAAGGAACAATACAACATTCTGGAATACCAGAATATACTCCTTCTACAGCATCAAGCGCTTGAAAGATGGCAGTAATTAAAAATTGATTTCTTTTAGACATTTTTTCCTCCATCGATTAGTCTAAGCTTAGTCTTTTGTTGGGTAGGAAGATAATTGTGATAAGAAGTCTTAAAAAGAACAACAACACTAACAGCAACTTCAAATGGCTTATCGCAATTTTCACAACGATAATTAAAACTAATACCTTCACGCGGTTGTCTTTTAGTCTTGTACCAGAGTGCGTCTGAATCAATCATTCTATGATCACAATGCGGACAGATAAAATCTGTACCCCAAGGATTCGTATTAAAACGCTTTTCCCATTCACTATTATATTCTGGACTAACTGGCTCTGGCTTCTTAAATAAATTAAAGAGTTTTTTGAACATAATTTTAAAACCTATAAGTGCCGACCACTTCATTATCAACAGTATAATAAACCTTACGAATACCGCGCTCTTCCATTACGGCATGGCACATATTACAAGGCTTGCTCATACGTGCTTCGTCACCATTCTTAGAGCAGCGTGCAACATACATAACAGAACCCTTAGTAACGTGTCGTGGAATATTTAGGAGCGCCTTGATCTCCGCGTGGTACGTGGCGTTTCCTTTTTCTTCGGGACGATAATCCTTTCCAACTGAACAATACCGCTCTGAATTGATGCCCATGCTAATAATGGCACCGCCGCGCACAAGAACCGCACCATGTCTAAAATTACCATAAGTAGAATTACCAGCAAGCTTTTTAGCTAACTGGAAGATACCTCCGAACCTTTTTAGAAGCTTCTAAATTAGGAATTTGAGTATCCATAATATCATTGTGCTTCTTCATATAGCTCGTCGTCGCATCGGTATCCATTGCTTTCTCCTTGGTTGGAACTACTAATACATAGTACCACACTATTCTGTGCTGGCAACATCATTTAATAAACGTAAATGTTTTAATTGTAATGTAATAATCCAGTTATTTTTTAAGAATGATACTTCAACTAAACCATCAGGAAAAATATGAGTTATTAATCCTAAATGTTCTTTGGGGTATGAACCATCAATAGAACCTCCCATATCCCAAGAAACAAGTTGTCCAATTTTAGGTTTAAATTTACCTCTAGGTTTTAATGTCATAATCTTGTCTCATTTTAATTAGAGCAAGATTTTTCATTTTAGCCTCAACATCAACATCAATAAGATTATCTCTTATCGCCGCTAATTGAATATCTGGTACATAATGAATAAATCTTGAATGCGCTCGTCTGTCACTAAAAGAACCATTTTGCTTTCCTACCTCTGTATTGGAAAGATGCTGTAACGGTTTTATCTTACCCCATGTTTTTAGAGTTTCATAAAAAGCATCTATGAGAGATAAATCATTACTTCCAAAAGAATGGTGATGAGTATCAAGAACGATAGGAACACCTGTTTTTTCGTGGACTGTGAGTAATTGTTTAACATTGAAGCACCTTTCGTCATTCTCAAAAGTAAGACGGCTTTTCACGTTTTCTGGTAACGTATTTGTTACTTCTACAAGCTTTTCTAGATTACCACGTTTACCGCCATGAATATTGATTGCATAATGTGGCGTTTTATCAAAACCCATCATATCAAAAATCCATGCATGATATTCAAGTTCACGAATAGAATTTTGAATAATACGATCCGTATTACTATTAATAATTGTAAATTGACCAGGATGTGTAGTTACGCGAATACCATGTTTAAAAAATAAACCGCCAAGATAGGCAAGTTTATTAATAAGCGATTGGTCGTTTCTAGCTAAATTTCCTGCAAATTCATAAAGAGGAAATAGAGAACTAGAAATACGAAATGATTTAATATTATTTTCAATTAGCTTAGGAAAGAATTTAATATGCTGATCTACGTTATTGTGATATGTAGATAAAATTCTTTCATCACTATATTTTCCACTACGATACTGACCTAGTTGTAGGCTTTTTTCATCAATAATATTTTCATATACACTTTCACCGTTACGCTTTTTTCGTTCTTGTAACCATTGGCAACATACACTTAAGGACATATAATCTCCAAAAAGAAAACCACAATAGTCAGTATAGACTATTGTGGTTCACATGACAACTTCTATTTTATTTTAGTTTAATTCTTGTTCTGCTGTTTCTTCACCTTCAATATTGTAAAAATTCTTTGCATCACCTTCACGGGTATCAAACTTAACAACTACTTCCCTATCCATAATACCAAGAACAGCGTTTTTAAACTTTTCTTCCTTCATTAAATCTTCCCATGAAGATTGCTGGAATTTCTTAGCTTGTCCATCAATCTCCATTTCATACCAAGCACCAGTTTGTTTAATGAAAGGTTTAATTGCTTCAAAGATACTTTCATTGTCAAGAACACCGATTGCTCCTCCCCACATGATTTTGAAAAGGCATTCTCTTCCTGCTGTTCCAAAACGAGATTTTTCAAGCCGTGCCTTAACTTCGCTGCCAACCTTATATCCGCGTTCATCAAGAACATAACTGTCTTTTGCCTTTCTTCCTGTTAGCCAAATACGGAGGCTGTATGCGTATGATAAAGCTTTACCTCCCGGCGTTGTATATTTCTCACTATCAGTAGCATACTTGATATTCTGAACTTGTAAATTTGTTTTTAATTGATTCAAAACAAGAAGCGTGCTTTGACTATTAGCGATTGGTTGAATTAGCTTGGATAAACCCTTGGCAAGAATGCGTGGCTTGACAGCCATAGAGGATTGTGGATCAAAGTCACCTTCTAAATCTGTCTTGCTTGGAGTTAATGCCATAGAGTCCCAAATAAACAACATACGGTTTTGATTGTTCTTTAAAAGGTCTTCAATGCTTTCCAAAACATATTCAACATTTTCTGCCTGAACATAAAGAATACGAGACATATCACACCCCGCTTTCTTCATGAATTCTGGGTCGATCGCACTTTCGCTATCAAAGTAGATTACGTCAATACCCATCTTTTGAGCATTAGCAGCAATTTGTGCTGCCATATAAGATTTACCACTTCCTTCAAGACCAGCTAATTCGCTAATCTTTCCTACTGGAATTCCCGCTAGCTTTCCACGGCAAATAATTGAATCAAGCCAACGTGAACCAGTTGGAATCCAATCAGTTACTTCGGTTGGATTATCGTCTTGCAAATCATATGCAACTTCACGACCGCTTTTCTTGTTTAATAAATCACGTAATTGTCCAATAGATACTTTTCCTGCTGATTCTTTATTTTTGTTTTTAGCCATTGACATTATTATCTCCTAGAAAGACAAGAAGGGAACAAGTTTTACCCTGTTCCCTTCTTTATACTATACCTATTCTACAATGTTAAGCCTTGTTGACTTAGCTTTTGAAGAAAAGATTAATTACTCATTAACTCCTCAAATGCAGAATCTACAGCACTCTTAGATTTTACTGGCGTTGCAGCAGAATACTTCTTAGTTTCGCTTGAAGAAGCTTCTGCATCGGCATCATTATCTGCACCAGCAAGATATTCATCAAGAATGGTAGAAACTTCTTGTGAAGACTTACGGGTGTGTAGCTTTTCAAAATCTGGAAGAGTCTCAAGTAATTCCTTACACTCTACGTCAGTACCTTGGCAAAGTTTGCTGGTCTTACGAGCAGGAGTAATCTTTGTAGTTGGGAAAGATTGGCCGGGAGCCTTTGCTGAGTGAATAGAAAGGTCTGTACCAGCTTCTGGGTCAGTAATATCGCCGTAATCTGGATTTAGAACAAGATTGATAAGATCTTGGTAAGCGTTCTTGCCATAACCCCAAACCTTTAAACCTTCCTTCTCTTCGCCACGTACAAGCACTGGAGAGAAGAAACGTTGGCGTGGGAGGAACTTCTTAGCCATCTTCGTGCTTTCTTCATCCTTTTCCTTATAAAGCTTGCTAGCAAAATCACAAGCAGCGCATTGATCGCCAAAGTTCTTCTTTGGACAAAGGAAACCACCCTGTGTGCCTAGTTCATAGTGGAACCAATATTCCTTGAATGGATCACCGTCTGGTGTAGGAACAATACGGAGTGAATAATTTTGACCTTCCTTTGGACTCCAGAAAAGAGTCTTACTACCAGAACCGCCCTTATTTTGTAATGCTTGAAGCTTTGCTTTCATTTTCTTTACGTCGATACCCATGTTTTTATCTCCTTGTTAGTCGGTAAATCTCCCGCTAACTGTTATGAACAATAGCACGGTCTGTGCTACAGTTAAAGTACAAACTTTGCTTCTTCTTCTTTTACTTCTCCATCAACTGTTTTCCAGTTGATAATTCGGAATCCATTAGCATCAAGATCCCAAACTAGTTCCATGCCTTCATCTAAATTATGTTGCTGATTTCCACCTTTAATTTTATCAGAAACAAACTGGCTTGGCAAATCATTTAGTTTTGCAAAATGCATATTTCGTAAATCGCCATTTTTCTTTTTATAAGTTGCACGATAACTTTTCATTATTCACCTATAGTTGAACTGCTTTGCTATTATGAACTACAAAACAAAAATCTGTACTACTATTTGTTCTGCGAATAGTGTAACAAGCTTTTATACCGTTTGCAACCTTATTTTTTAATTTTTCTTTTATTTCCCGCATTAACTTTTTATCTGAATTAATTGTCTCTTCGGTAAAGAAAAAATGATATTCTTTATGTTCTATCATTTCCATTGTATACATTTGTCTTTCGCTGTCGGTCTTTAAATCATAAAAGGCAAACGTGCTTATTCTAGCTGCATCACTTGGAGGTGAATAGTGATCTATCAATGAATCTTCGCTTAGTAAATTAATATAAATAATTATATTATGTAATAATTTTATATATTCTTCATATATTTCTGTTATAGGAGTATCATCTATAATTAATTCTGTTAATGTTTCATCAATAAGGTATACTCGTTTAAACAAACCAGAGCGTGCATATTCTTGAAAAACATTAAATGCCAGCCTATCTTGGAATGTCCCATTCTTACTAAGAAACATTGGATCAGGACGCAAATAAATAACAGAAATATTTTTATGTTTTATCTGTTCTAAAATTTTCAAAGAACAACTTAAAACATCACAATCGCCACTAGTAATAAATAGTATTTCGTTGCAAACATCTTTGAAAAAATCGCTTAAATCTGGTACATTTTTCTCATAGTCTTCTGGTGTTTTTTGTCTCTGTAAGCCATAGCAATTTTCACCTTCAATTTCTTTATCAATAAGCTTAACTTGGAACATTTCTTTTTCTTCAAAAAGTTCCCCAACGTCACATGCTCTTGGGCCTAGACAAATAACTGTTTGCATTATTCAACCTTTAAATTTAACTTCTTTAGTTCACCATAATTTTTTCCAGCTTTAACATTTACTGGGAATTTACCATATGGCGTATCTTGCAATATCTTAATTATCTCGACTATATCATTTTTCTCGTCATTTGTTACATCCAAAACAAATTCATCGTGAACAAGAAAAGATACAAAACTTTTTTTATTTCGTAAGAAATCATCAACCTTAATAATTTGACGATGAAACATGTCAATAAAAGTAGATTGATTTAAGTAAGATATTGCATGATGTTCATCCGCTTGCATTTTACGATTAAATGGAGTTTCTACATACCCATCAATCCAATACTTATTAAGTAAAGCCTGCTTATCATATAAAGCAGATAATTCCTTATCATATTGTATAGAAAGCGGAGAGTGCGAGTTGTATAACCATGCTGTTGCTGTTTCTTTCGCTTTAGACCGGTCTAGCTGCCCTTTAAAAACGTTTTCAGCACTCCAACCGTGCAAGTCCCCTTCTGGTTGCACTTTACCGTTTAAAGCCAAAGCTGTGCGTAATTCGGCAGCATTCATATCAAATACAATAAACCAATCGTTTTGTGGTTTTAAGATACTACGATATTGTTTTGGAAAAGTCAATATAGGAAAGCTATTTTTATTAACCGTCAAACGTCCTGTGATGGATGAAAACATATCATAGGAAATATGGTTTGTGCCGTTGGCAATCTTTTTATAGAAAGCCATAGCATTTTCTTTTGCTAGTTTATTTTTGATGCCTTCAAGAACGATATTTAGATCACGGCTTTTAATATCATGTAGCAACTCATTAAACCGTTTATAAAATGCATATTCAGCTGGTTTTGGAACCGTGTCAAAAATATGCTTTGTAATTTCATTACGTAAATGACAGTATTCAATAAGAAACCGTTGCGGGGTCAAATCAAAAAAACAATTTTCACGAAGAGAAACTTTTGATTCGATGCAAGACGCAATAATGCTCTTAAGCCTTTTATTAATATTTGTCCAATCTTCTTTTAAATATTCTGGACAAACTTCATCTAGATTTTTGCCATCACAATATAACTGTGCATAGTCAATATTCTTACCTTTCAAGAATCCAGAATATGACCATGTAGCAGAAAGATTATTTGGTAATGGTTTATTAAATTGTAACTTATCCTCTGCGTAAAATCCTACGCATTCATTTTTATCATCAAGTGTTTGAAATAACAAGTTATCCTCTAAAAAACTAAATTTGGAATAGTTGAATTACTAACTGGTAGTTGTAACATTTCTTTTCTTGGCTGTAAAGAGGAAACGTAATTTATATAATTATAATCTTTAAAATAAGAATTTACATGAGATAGGGCATTTTCCAATAAACCAAATTTTATATATTTTGCTGCTTCATTTGATAAAACCTCAAATTGGTCTTGCGTCAAACCTTTTCTAGTTTCTAAATTTCTAAAATATACATATAAACGTATCCAAAAAGTATCAGGAAAATCATCATAAAATTTTTGTTCAGAAATACTATTTCTTTTATAAACATTATTTTGCTTTGCGTCACGTGAACATAATTTTCTATCTGATTCTTGATAGTAATCATTACCATTAGACAAAAATATATTGTAAGCGTTATAAAAACTTTTCTTCAACTCAGACAAATCTTGACCATAAACTTTATAAAATCTTTTTTCAAAAAGATCTTTAATGTTATTTATTCCGTATCTTGTTAAATAACCTGTATGATTACCAGTTGTTCCAAGCATAGCAGGAGAATTTAAATCTGCATATAATAACCAAGGCATGTTTTTATCTATTTTAAAACCAAAACGTTTACAAGTATCGGCAAATAATAAAAAATTAGGACTTAGTAAATAATCTTTATATTTTTTTATATCATCTCCAGCATCTGCAATATCAATAGAAAACATCATACCACTAGTGTATTGTAAAAAGTTCATTCCTAAAACGCTCTGTGACTTTGTTAATGGAAATTTAGAAACTCCAGTTATTAAAAATTGTATATATTTTTTAACAAACACCTTATGATCAATAATTAATGAATTTTCTTGTTTATTAGAAAGTGTTATTTCTCTAAAAGTTTTAGCTATTGCCGCATGAATTAAAAGATACATTTCATTAACATCAAAAAAAGATTTTTGAATATTTAAATTATCATATTTAAAACCACTTATTATTTTCCCAGAAGTTTTTACGTTTTGTAAATAATCAGACATTTCTTTTAATGCTAAATTGCAAAAATCTTGTAAAGAAGTTTTATTATTTGCTTTTACTATAAATTCAGTTTTAGGTAATACAACATCATTATCTAAATCTAGGATACCATATAAAACATTTTCTTCGTATAAATCACCAAAAGGAATATTGCTGACATCATAATTTTTAGCAATATCTAAAACTCTATTTATTGTTTCATCTTTATATTTTTTTCTTCCATCAGATAATAAAATTATACTTGATGTATCGTTTTGTGAATTAAAAGGAGTTGCGTCAAAGTTTAATTGATTATTTTGTATTTCTGCTTGATCGCCTGAAGATGACATAGCTAGTTACCTTTTATAGAAACGGCCTTTCCAGAAGCATTTATCCAAGCGTGTAATCTACCATTTAATGTTGCAGTTGGAATTGAAGTTTTAGACATTGAATATGAGGTAGAGGTTATTAAATAATAACCAACAAATCCAAGAACATTAGAAATAGAAGTATTGTTTTCAGTTAAATTAAATACTTTTTCATTAACAAATAAGTATGGATCAACAAAAATCATATCTCCAGGTTTATAAACTGTTAAACCTGGATATAATTGCACTTCTACCTTATAAGCCTGCTTAAAGGCTATAGCGGATTTATTACTTCCTTCTTGAACAGCTAGTCCTTCTCTCATACCTTGCATATCAACTTTAGAAAATGATATTTTTTTAATAATAGAATCACCAGTATTCAAAGAAAAATGATAAATGCCATCTGTTGCATCTTTATCAGGATCGCCTTTTCTTTGTTCTACCGCCATAGTAGAAGAACCATCATAAAAACAAATATATGTAGTTATACCATTATCTGTTCCTAACTTACTATAATCTTTATTATTCATTAATGCTTGATATCTTTCTAAAGCAAGTTTAGTGTCTATTGGGCCTTTTCTAGTATCTGGAGTGGTATTAGTTAAAACATCGGTTTGAAGAGAAATATTAGGTAAAGAGATTGTAGATGAATTAATTCTTAATTTATTAGCAACATTAAATTGTTCAAGGTATTTAGGGCCAAGAACTGGTTTCAAAAGACGTTCTATTAATTCATAAAAAAACGTATGAACTGTTAGATAGTCGGGTTTAGATTCTATTAAAGAAGTCCAAAATTTAGTTAATAAATTAAAACTTATAGGAATATCTGCAATATTAAAAGTAATAGTTTTGTTATCATATGTATTAATTTCTTTACCATCTTTATCTTTAGAAGGGGTAATGCTTTTAGGCAAAGTGATAGTTATATCACCAAATAATAAAACTGGTCTAGAAGTTTTAGGTTCAATAGTATTTAAGCATTCTAAAATGGTGTCTAATAAGTCTCCAAGAAAAAAGAAAGATATAGTTTGCGCTGTTTTGCTATTTTCTAATGTATCTAAATCTGCACCTTTTTTAAGTATTTCATCAAAAGCTTTTATTTTTGCATCTAGATTTTCTTTCGTCCAATCTCCAATTCCGAATTGTGACATTAAGGCAGAAGCTTCAGCGGCACTTAAACCGACTACTGTATTATTTAACTTAAGATTTATCGCATCTTGTAAATCTGTATTTGGATATTTAATAAAGCTTGTTATTGTTTTTCTATTAGTAATAACACTTGTTTTTTCTACTTCAGCATTTCTTACTTCGAAATCTCCTCCGGTTTCGTCAGAAACATTACTTATATCTATTCTAACTCCTAAGCTTTCATTTGGTATCTGAATACGATACAAGTTATCATTTATTATTTTTCTTATAACGCCAGAATATACAGAAGATTTAGCTATTGATATTTGTCTTTCATAAATTTCTTTTCTTTCAAATAGATCTTTATAATCTGTTTTTATTTGTTCATCAATTTTTTTTAATTTTTCTTCATCTTTAGAAGAATCATCACTTATTTTTTGTTCTGTTATTTTATCGCTTCTCACTTTATTTATAGCTTCTCTTATTGCCTCCAGTGCTTTATTGGCATTGTTTAATTCTTCCATTTGTCTAGAAGCTATATTTAGTATATTAGCGCTTTTTGATGAACTTAATAATCCATGCCCACTAGCAATATAATTTATTTTTATAGTAAAAAAATTGTTTTGGTCTATTGTGATATCATGACTAACAGGCGTTAAATAAAGATAAGTTGAACATTTTTTTAAAACTGCTCTGAAAGTACTAAAATCTTTAAAACCTATATCATCTGTAACGCTAAATGCATTAATAACAGAAGGATCATTATCGGCACTAGCAGCTACTACTTGTTTGATGGCGTCTGATATTTTTTTTTGATCTGCATTTTTTTTATTAAAAGACTCTTCCGTTAAACTAGTATCAAATGAAACCACAGCTTTGATTCTATAATTATTTATATCAATTTGATTTGGTTTATAATCAGAAGGAACATTACTAATTAAATCAGAAAAAGAAAAATATAAATTCTTATCGACATCAGCTGCTTTTTCTTCTGGTGTAACATTAATTTCTAGAGGTTTAAAATTAAATCTATTAGAATTTTCGCCAGCGTTTGTATTAATTTTTTCTAATAATTTAGTTGGATCACCGAATTTGAGTTCTAGGCTGGCTTCTAGATTTGTTTCTGCTTCAAAGTCGTTAGTTCCCTTATATTCAAAATTAAATGATGAAATAGCAACGTTATTTCCAAGAGGAACATCTGTATGATCCTTTTTTTCAGTAGAGATCTCAAGAGATTTTTTTTGTCTTCCTTCTTGGAAATTATATTGTCCCCCTTCGTTTAAAGGGACTAACCAATCGTATTCCCGACCATTAACTATAAAAGTTTTATAAATTTCAACATTACAAGTAATGCTATCTCTTAAAGTGGAACTAAATTTAGAAAAAAGAATTGAAAAATCTTTACTTTTTCCAAGTGAAGAAAAAAATATTGTTTGAATAACCGACTGTATATCAGGGCCACCATTATTAGGAAAAGTACCCATTTCATACGTAGTTCTTACACAATGAAAATTTTTATAATTTGCTTGTTGAAAAGTGCCTTGTTTTCTAGAATCTAAAGACAATAGACCTTTATTTCCATACTCGCTATTCCATTTGGCTAATATTTCTTCAATATAGTATACAAGGGCAGCTTGAGAATTAAAACTAAATTGTTGTTGTTGATCTATTATTGTTGACATAAAAATTAGAATTGCAAATATCGTAATACACGATTCAGAGGTAAAGGAATTAGTATTTCTTCACCAAGCATTATATCACTTTCTGTTGGCTTGTTATTAAATAAAGCAATAATCCACCAATCTGTTGGATCATTATAATATTTAGAAGCTAATTTATAATATCTGTCCCCTATTGTCCATATGTGAGAAACAGTAGTAATGTTTTGTATTTCATTAGGATTATTTATAGGAAAATTTGCTGTTTCATAATGTTTAATATTTTTTAAACCACGATTAAACAGTAATTTTCTGTATTGTTCCAAATTATTATTTAATTTTGCTCTTCTAGAGTATCGATTTATCATAATTTTTTATATTTGGTCCGCTGGACTTGGTGGGGTCGGTGGAGTATTGCCACCAACGGGTTGACCTGCTGGTGTTGGAGGCGCTGGAGATGATGGAGGAGTACCAGTTGGCGGTACTAATAAAGATGGACCAGGAGAATTAATATATTTAGTGTAGTCTGTTAAAGGATTTACGGGCGGGGGTGCGCTGACAGGACCAAACCAAGTGCCAGTATTCGCACCAGCTTCTGATGCAGCTTGTGCAGCCGCCTGTGTTGCATTAGCGGGGGCTGGCGGCGGTGGGGGTGGCACGGCGGGCTTTTGTGCAGTTGAAAGAACATTTCCTGTTTTCAAAGATTCAGCAGAAACATATGGATACCCACTAAATACTATTCCTCCTCTTATACCTGGGACTGTTTTTGCACGATGATCGTTTTCATGTACGGCTCCTAGATTTAAACTCATTTTTATTAATTTTGGATATATTAGTTGTTGTCCAGCATCGGTAAAAAATCCAGAATCATATTCTGGCTTAAAATCATGAGAGAAGATTTTTACCGATAAACCATTACTCCAAGGATCGCCATCATATTTTTCTACAGAATATCTTCTAAGAAAATTCATATAAAATATTTTAACATCAGCAGGGGCGGTTTTTGTTCCTAAACCACTAGGAGCAGAACCAGGAGTATTACCTTGTGTTCTTATGGTACCATAAAGTAAATTAGTAAATAATGATACTTGATATAAGTTATGAGAAGCTTGCTGAATATTTTCTCCTATTAAATCAAATGATATATTAATGTTTCTTGTGGTTGAATTAAAAGCTCTAAAAGGGTCAAGATTAAAAGGTAGCGCTTCATCAGTATAGGAAGCTTTAAAACTATCTTGAAAAGAGGTTACATAAGCAGGAAAAATTAATTTTAAATCTAATGACTCTGAATATATGTATAAATTAGCCGCCATGAATTTTATCCTCTAGTATTACCGTCTATCGCAGGTAGTTTAGCTAACGCTTTAGCTATTTGTTGACCAGAAATTTCTACTGAAATTACTACTGGTTGTTGAGCGCCAGTAGGAGTATTATTTTTACCAGTATTTGCAGAAGAAAGAGCTTTTGTTATAGCAACAACTAAAGCATCATTATCTGCTGCTTTTGAATCTTTTTGTACAGCATAGTATTTAGTAGCTGTATCAACAAATTGTTTTGCTGATTCAATTTTGTTAGCGTCTACTTGTGCTACAGAAGAAAATGTTCTATTAATAGAGTCCATTGTACTAGTAAAATTAACTGCTTTACTTTCTGGTACTTTATCTATTGCCGCACTGATATTATTTATTGCAGTTGCAATTTGCAATGATGTAGATTCTATACCTGTCAATCTAAGAGATTCAGCAAACGTTTTTAATAAGTTAGTAAACGTAACAACCTTTGTATCATTTACTTTATTAATAGAATTAATAATCATACTTAATGAAATAGCTAATGCAATAGAGCCAGCAGTTAATCCAATTATTCCTAATGTTCCAGTACCAGCTAATGCAAGAATTAAACCCGCTACAGCTTTAGAGATATTTGTAAGATTAGTAACTGCTTGAGCAGATAAACTAGAAGATAATTTAGATACACTTTCTATTAATGATCCAAAACCCGCTGCGGCTAAACCTATTCCTAATCCTAATAAAGCTACAGCTCCAGCAAAATATAAAAGCGCTGTACCAGTTATCATTATCTTAGGCGCAAGAAATAATAAGCCAATAACCAAACCAGCAAATATAGCTCCAAATGCTACCATACCTACTATAGCAGATGTGGCGGCATCTCCTAAACCCTTAAATGAAGAAATAAAATATCCCATTCCAGCTGCTGCTACGCCTATGCCAACACCTATTAATGCTATTGCAGCTCCTAATTCCAATAACGACACCGCTAATACTTGAATTCCCGGGGCAGCACCTTGAGCTGCGCCTCCTGTTGATTGAATTACTGGTGTCACTGCAGCAGCTTGTGCGCCAGCGGTGGTCATGGATGTGCCAAACATATTCATGAAGAATGAAGCTAATTTAGTAAACATGGTAAGGCTTTTTATTGCACTTCCAAATTTATATATAGCTAAAGACCAAATTAATATTTTACCTACCCATCCATTTCCTAAATCCATAAATTCAGCAAATAAATTAAGAAATCCTTTTAATAAATCTACCAATGGTCTGATAACAATTAGGAAAGATTGAAATGCAGCAGTCATTTGCTTTTGCGTTTCTGCGGCTTCTCTTTGTACAGCTTCTAATTCTTTTTGTGAAGCTGCATCTTGTTCCATTTCTCTTGCTAAATCTGCTGTATTTTTTCCAAGTATATTGGTTAACTGACTTAAATCTTTAATACCCATAGCATTAGCTATCGCTATTTTTTGAAACTTATTCATTCCATCTATTTGCATACCAGAAGCGTCTACGGCTCTTTTAATTATCATTATTCTTTCAGATTCATTTGCGTTCATCATCTGAATAGAATTAAGATAATTGCCTCCTAATATTGCATTTAATTTACCAGCTCCCAATGCGGCACCATCAAAAGTGTCATATTGCTCACCAACGATAGAATTTAATTCTTGAACACTCATACCAAGAGATTTAGCTTGTTTTTCTAATTTAATAAATATATCTACCGCTTGTTGTCCATAGCCAGCTAAACGAGGCATATTAGAAGAAAACTCTTTTAACATAACACTTGGCGCTATACCAGTGGCAATTGCGTGTTTTGCAATCTTATCTTGAGCGTCTATAGCTGATTCTGCAGACATTTTTAAAGTTTTAGTTAAAATATCAAAGTTTTTACCAGTTGTAGCTATATCAACTCCAAGATTTTTCATCTTTGCGGCAGTACCAGCTAATTTTTCTTGTGTCACTGTACTTAAAGTGGAAAAACCGGTCATGCTAGTAAATAAACCCATCATGGATTCATTCATTTGTTGAAATCCAATACCAAACTGGCTCATACCATAGCCAAAATCAGCAGTTCTTTTAGCTATTTGACCCGTGGCAGCAGTAAATTGTTGATTTCCTGTCATAACAACATCTATTAATTTAATAGATTCTGTCATCGCTCTCGAAAGAAGTTGCACAGCGCCAGTTAATGGACCTGCCCAAAAAGCTTCCATAATGTCGGCTAAATGCGTAGTTGTGCCTATTTGATTAAATAATGCTACACCTTGAATCTCAAAAAGATTTTTTTGTTTTTGTTCTATGTTTAATCTTCTTTCTGACAAGGCTATTGATAATTCATAATCATTGTTATATTTTTTTAAATCTATTCTTTTTTGTTGTATTTTATCTATAATATCTTGAATATCTTCTTTTTCTTTATCTGTTAAAGGTTCACCTTCTTTTTTATTGGCATTATATTCTTCTATTTTTTTAATTTTTTCATTTTCTAACTCTTTAAGTTTAATTTCTATTTTTTCTCTTCCAATCATCAAAAGTTGGTAATCGGCTTCAGCTTTAGTTAAAGCTTCACCACCAGATCTTATTTTTTCTTCTCTTTTTTCCAAAGCACGAAATTCTTCTCCATAAATTCTTACATTTTTTTCAGCCTGTTCTCTAACATCATTAGAAAGATCTGAAATAGTAGATAATTTATCGGCTATTTGATTTAAAACGGTAGCTAATTTTTCAAATTCACTAGTAACTTGTTTAGCTGCCTCTGCTGTTGCTTGTGTGCTTTTTTCAGTCGATGATGGATCTTTAGGATCTTCAGCCATAATTTAAAACCTCAAAGTTATATCTTAATTAGAGCATAAACAAAAAAACGACAAGGATAAAATCCTTGTCGTTCTAACTACTTACTTGCTTTTTTTTACAGCGTCACTTTCCGCTTTTAATTGATCTATCAATTTTTTAACAAACCATTGTCTTAAAGCTATTGGCAGATTATAACTTTCAAAGATTGAAAATCCGCCATAATATTTAAGATAAAAGAAGGTTTCATAGCTATTTTCTTGGTATTCACTACTTAAACCAAAAAAAGTCTGCAGTCAGTGGCACCTCCATCTCAGTTGAGAAGTCACAAGATTTACAATTAAAAGTATGACGCATATCAACACCTTTAACTACTTGTGCATAGGCTTTACGTAAGAATCTTGAATCAGCAGCAGGAAGAACAGTTAAAGCTTTTTCAACCATATCCCGTTGCTCTACTTGTTGAATAGAAACAACGGTTGCTTTTAGTTGTTCTAATAGCAACGCATCACTTCCATCTTTTTTCTTACCATCAGACAATTTAGCTAGGCTTTTTTCATCATAACCATTTAATACTCGACAAACTACTACCCATTTAGTAGATGGTAAAATTACAGAAAAAGTTCCATTGTCATTTAACAAAACATCAGTTAAATCTTCTTCTTCAACTGGTTCTAGCTTTTCTAATAAGTTAAAGTTTGTTTTATTTTTTTCTCCACAATCTGGACATGTAGCAGTAGTAACATAATCAGGACCATAAGCTGATATACGAGCTGCAATTATAATTGCGCTACGATCTTCTATAGTTAATGTATCTGGATTTATGTTTGTATCTACTACTAATGATTGAATGAGCCTATCTAGTGCCACCCCCTTTTTTAATAGGCTTCGGGAAGTAAGAATATCTTCTTCTTTTGCTGTCATTTGTTTAATTTCAATAACATCTTTTCCAAACAAAGGATGATGTTGAGGATATAATTTTCCTTTTGATGGAAGAGGAACAAATTCTGTTGGTGTTACGAAATTAAGTTGTGCTACATTTAAATTTTGTTGTTGTGCTGCTTGTTGCATTTGTTGTGCTAATTGTTGTGGTGCTGGTATAGAATCTTGACGCTGGATTGGCGCACCTAAACGTTCTTCATTGTTACGCATTTATGACCTACGCTTTCTTGATAAAATACTATTAAGAGTATAACATTAAATAGATAATAAATTAAATTTATTATTTTGGATATGATTCGCTATCATCTTTTCTAGAAGCTATAATAGATTCTACTAAAGTTCTTTCTTCTCTTACAGTTTTTTGTAAATATTTATACTGCTCATATAAAGGAGTGCCTTCTTTTGGTTTATCTTTTATTTTTTGGTTAAATAACAATTTATCTAACTCATTTAAACCTTTTTGTGTTTCCTCTAATTTTTCTGTAGAAGAATTATTTAAACTCTCTGTCCAAGACTTATATCCACCAGCACCAGAAGATCTTGTATCAAAGAAATATTCTGAACCATATACTCTTTCAAGGACAGATTCTTGTTTTTTGCCTATGTTTTCCGTAGATGTTTCGGTAGCTGACGAAATTGGCTTTGTAGAACCTATATTAGCATCAGCATAAACGTTGTCAAACGAGGTTGATGACTCAACTCTTTGAGTGCCCGTAGATATTGCCGCTTCGTTTGTTTTGGGACCAGAAGAAAGTAAGCTTTCCGTAGATACGTCTTGGGTAGAAACGCCTTCTAAAGTTATTGGAGCAGCAGCATTCCCGCCAATCCCTTCTAAGGAAATATCGCCAAATCCTAATTCTCTTCTTATTTGTTCTTTTCTCATTTGTTCAAATTGTTCTTCAGTTGGCGCTTCTGGACCGTAATAAACCGACTCTGGTACTGGTGAATTCGCTTGTTGCTCTGCAGTTTGCGGTATTGATTCAATTTCAACATAATTTTGTTTTTCCAAAGAGGTATTACTGTAAATATCATAAGAACCGACTTGTTGTTCTGTTGGAGTTTCAGAACTATAAGAAACCGGCTCTGGTACTGACGAATCTGCTTGCTGGTCTACAGTTTCTGGTATCGATTCCAATCCAACATAATTTTCTTTTTCTAGCGGTGTGTTGCTGTAAATATCATAAGAACTAGTTTGTTCTTCTGGTGGTGCTTCAGGACCATAATATACTGGCTCTCTTAAAGCTTCTTCCAAATCAGTGCCTAATTCTAAACCATAATCATTTGTTGTAGGAGTTTCTGTTTGAACATAATTTTCTCTCTGTAGTGAAGTGCCACTATAGATATCATATGATTGATCCGCAAAATTTTGTTCTTGGGTTGTACTGTTTGATGAAAATTCTACACCATCAAACTCTTCTTCAAATTGCCTATTAGCTTCTTCGTTATATTGTTGTATTTTTTTAGAATTATTAGATAAATAATCAGATAATTCTATACTTTCGACTCCAGTAGAAGATAAGGTCTGAAGGCCGAAACCAGCTTGAGTGCTTTGCGTCCAAGAATTTGGTTCTTGTTCTAAGCTAGCGCCGGGAGAAGGACTAGAATTGCCTCTAGGAAAAAAGAAACTACCATCTTGTTTTTCTGGCTCTGCTTCAACCTGTCCTTGAGGATTCGGTAACCCAAAATTAGCACCAGACGTAGTCGCAGAAAAAGCATTTGTTTCTGAAACGTCAACAGAAGAAGCAGAATCACTTGTTGCATTATTAAGAGCATCATCAATTCTAGAGGCAGCAGCGGCTTCTTCGGCTGCTTTTTCTTTTCCAAATTGTTGCAATGCTCTTCTTTCTTCAAGCTTTTCTCGTCTTTCAGCTTCTTTTCTACGGTTTTCTTCAATTTTTTTAGCATCAGCAGCATTATTTGGATCAAGAATACCGCTTCTTCGTTTATCTAATTTTTCTTGTTCTTCAATATATTTTTTAGCTGCGGCTTGTAAAGCTTTTTCTCTTTCTTGAAGTGCTTGTTGTTTTTTAGTTTCTTCTAATACTAGAACTGGATCTCTTTCTAATGTGGGATAATCTATTTTTAATCGTTCTCCGTTACTATATAAATAAGCGTCTAGTTTATTATTATGTTTATTTTTATTAGCGGTACCAATAGATACTTCAGATAGACCTTTATCTTTAATTTGTAAATTTTCTACTCTAGTAGGATAGTTTAACTCAGCGTAATCGTAATTTATTGTACATTCAATATCTACTATATCGTCACTTTCATATTTTAAAGAACCAAAATTAGTACTGGAAATAAAAGCATTAAATAAAGACCAAACTTCTACATTGTTTCCATCGGCATCTATTTGGACAATATTAAGCGCACCAGTTTCTAAAGCATTATGCATTCTATACTTAGAAAGAGCACCTTCAAGAAAGCTAAAAGGATTACTATATCCTCCATTTTTAGCTGCTTGATAAATTATACTACTTGCATCTAGGGTATAATCTTTACCGCGTATGGAAGCAAATTTAATAGTAATTGGCTTCCATTTTAATATTCCTGGTAAACGAACATAATGATTTAAAAGTTTATGTTCGGTAACATTTATTTCATATTCCGGCTTTTTACATTCTTTTAAAGCAAATTTAATCTCTTTAAAATTAGTAGCAGTAAATTGTACGTACCATCTATAAGAACGTAATGGCTCAGTATGTAAGTTTTTATCTGTCCAAAACATATAGTACCATTATCGTTCTAGAATTATCTTGGATTAGTTGTTAAATTAGCCCAATCGTATTTTATTGTGCATTCAATATCTACTATTTCTTCGTTACCGTAATCCAAAGAACCAAACTTTACATCTGTAAAAAATGGATTATTTAATTTCCATTCTTCAATATTATTTCCGTTTGCATCAACCTGAATAATATTAACAGTACCAATTACATCACGAAACTTACTCTTTCCTACGGTACTGTATTTTTCAAAAGATGTTGCTTGTGCTTCGGGACTTTGAGGCACTAAATAACCAGCACGACTTAATAAAACATCTATTAATAAAGTAGCATCTGGTTGAGAAACAGAGGCGAATGTAAGACTAACATCTTGCCATTCTAGACGACCTGGATAATTGAAAAAATGATTTAAATATTTATGAGTTATGGAACCAATTTTTGCAGTTGGTTTTGAAACTTTTTTAGCAGCAAATTGCAAATCTTTTAATATGGGATTATTTGCGGTAAAAGTAACATACCATCTGTGTTGTCTCTTTGGTTCAACCGCCATTGTGCTCCAAAATGCCATTTTTTTATTCTCCTAAGTTATTTATAATATATAGTCGCCTAATTTATTTTTAATCGTTGAAGGAGGCGCCAGTGTTTGTAATTACGAAGTCGATTGCAATAAATTCAATTGCACGGGCGGGCTTCAAGAAGATCTTGGCATATACAATGTTACGATCTATTAAATCAGGGGTTGTAGTAGTTTCATCTAATACAACTTTATATTCTGTTAAACCAAATCTTGATTGTACGCTTGCAAGGAATGGATCAACCAAATTTGTAAAGCGCTTCCAAGTTACATCGATGTTTGGATCAAAGAGAACAGTTGTAGCAAAGCGACTAATTTCTTTCTTTACGTAAATCATCAAGCGGCGTACATTGATGCGATCTAAGGCGCTTGGTGTTACTTGTAAAGTCTTTTGACCAAAGATTACAATTCCTTCTGCTGGGAATGTAGCGATTGGATTAATATTTGCTTCATAAAGGTCGTCACGGTCTTTAGAACTTAAACGTAAAGCTGTTTGTACAACTGGTAAACCAGCAGCTCCATCACTCAATCCACCACGATTAAAGCCAGCTGGGGCAAACCATAATTCTGTTCTGCGTTGTGAACTAGAGAAAGTTCCCAAAGCAGCCACAGAAGGAGGCACCCATACAGTATTATTATTTAAGGTATCACGTACCAAAACCCAAGGGAAATATGCACAACCATAGCTGCTATTTAATGCACGATTTCTTAAATTAAGAATTGTGCGATCAACATTTGGTTTACGTTGTGCTACAGTCATATCTGCATCATCTTTGCCTTCATCTGGAACGTAATCACCTTTTAGATCAATAATTGCTAATGCATCAGCACGTTGTTCACATTTTTCAATTAACAATGAAGTTAAGCCTTCATTTTCAAGACCGGGAACACAAGCAAGATTCATTTCAACTACTTCTGGATCTGCGATGCTTTCAATAGCAACCTTGACGCTGTTATAGGCATAGCTTGTTGTTTCGTCTTTTCCATCTAACACTCTTCTGTTAAATGGATCTTTTTCAGTAATATCAACACCATTAAAGCCATTTAATAGCGGTAATGTAAACTTATTAAATTTTGTTAATAATAGAGATTGACCATTGCTTCCTGTGTAACCAGTAGAAGTAATAGACTTTCCTGCTGCTCTGTTGCCAATTGCCCAAGAACCTGTTTTTGCATTTTCAATACTCCAGCTCGTTGCAGCTGAACCAGTGATAGAACCACTTACATCATCTAATGTAAATAAAAATTGATATTTGTCAGCAGCATAAAGATTGGGTTGTGGTCTTACGTAATCAATCATATCCTTATTAGTCTTCTTGGTATTACCTACATTAGTTTTTAAACCCCAATAAACTGAATTTAAAGTAGCTACATTCGCCTTATCACTTGTTTCTAATAAAGGCATTTGTGGTAACGCAAAGCTGGCAGTAAAAGCATTATTGCCAGTTATGTTTGTGCCAATAAAACCAGAAGAAGTTACATTAGAATATGAACCACTGGCACGTGTAACTGTATCCATTGTATAAACTTTTGGACCATAGAAGCCAAATGGTAATAAACCTGGATCGGTTAAACCATTTTCCACATCTGGATTCATTTCGACGCGTATATATTTTGATTGATTATTATATAAACCGTATTCTATAAATGCCTTTTTTGTGTAATCCCATTCATTATATTTATCACCAATTTTTTTAGCAATAAAGTTTTCAGAAGAAGGATCTAATGTAAGACCAGCAAATCTTTCAACATATTGTGGATTTGCATCTGTATCATCCATTTTACGAATAGAAACAGTGAAAGTACCAAACTTAATAAATTGGTTTGGTGGCTCTTTAATATCTTCAATAGAAATTTTTAAGTTTTGGCTATTCCATTCACCTTCTGAAAGAGAAATTAACTTAAATAATTTGGTTACTGCATACTCGCCAGTAGCTGGATCGGCTGTAAAACTAGATGATTCTTCTAAATGTTGTGAAACAATCCAGCCAGTTTCTGCATCACGCGCTTCATATTGATAATTACCAAAATCAACATTAATACTAGAAGATTGCGTAGTGAGAGGTAATAAAATACCAGCAAAATTAGGAGATCCAATTGAATATGAAGAATTTTTTTCAACCCATGATTTAAAAGTTTCACCTAAGAAATAAAGTTCTCTTTCACCATCTTCTACTATTTCTTCATTTGTCATGATTGGATTAGTGTTTAAAACATTACGAATATATTTTTTAGAATTTTCATCAAAATTAATACTAGATGTTACTCCAGCGGTAACAATTTTAAATTCTAAATTAGTGCCTGTAGAACGAATCCAAGTAGCAAATTTACCACCATTTATTGCAGAACCACTTAATTGTTTACCAACTAAACCAAAATTACTGTTAGCGGAATACAAAACAGCTGCTAAAGAAGCTGTAGCATTAATAGTCCAAATTTCATCATTACCAGAGCTTGTAATTGGTGCTATAAATAAACCATACGCATTATCAAAAGACCAGCCTGCTGCTCCTTGTTCTGGCTCATCCCCAGCTTCTGGATTTTGATAACCAGATAAACGAATGAAGGTTACAGGATTAGAATTTCTCAAGTATGCTTGAGCAGCGTATGCGCCATATGTAGGAGCGGTGCGATTTCCTTCACGCCATACATCACCACCCTTACCACCAGCCACTGGTTCGCCAAAAACTTCTACGAAGTCTGAGAAGCTTTGAACTTGAACGGGACGCATAGCAGGTCCACGTAATGAGCGACCAATAATTACTGGTCCCATTTGCGCTGGGACTCTTGGTAATAACGAATTATCGATTTCGTTAATGAATACGCCGGGGGATACAAATCTAAACTTGGAAACTGACATTATCTGATTCTCCTTTGGGAGTTATAACTTGAATATTTTAGTCGTTTTGACTTAATATAAATAGTAGTTTTATTTTGCAAAATACTATAATTGTTTCTTTTATTTAGCATTAAATACACTTTCGCGTGCCTTAATACATTTTGCTACAACTTCAAACTTGTAATCTACTTGACCAAATAGGTTTTTTGTTTCTGCTATGGTTACAATTTCATAAAATGTATCACCATAAGCTATAAAATCACCTTCACGAACATATAAATCTTGATCTTCAGTTAATCTTCTGCGATGAAATTTAACAGTAACGTTAGTTACTCGATCAATACCAAATACTTTTGTTTCTGTTTTACTTCCTTCCCATTCAACCATAGCTTGAACTTTAATAGGAGAAAGAAACGTTTTTTGAACTGCTTCGCCATAAACTGGATGATAATTTGTATGTTCACGACTAATAGGATAATAAATTATAGTTTGTCCTATTACTCTTTCAATAATTTCATCATTTATTTGTTTAACAAGATTACGCTCTTTTTCACCAAGAAATAATGGTGGCGGTGGAGCATCGGGTTGTTTAGCTATATTTTCTGCTAAACTGGCTTTTGTTTTCTTTTTACGTGCCATTTAATTATCCTACAAATATAAAGTTTGGAACAAATTGTTGCGTTTTAGAAGTGTCATCCATAATCTTTGCACTATCTTCGCCAACTTTAGTGTATGTCATTTCTGCTAATTGTGTCTTTAATTCTTCACGAAGTTTTTCTTTTTCATCTTTGCCTTCGCTTATTAATTTATCACCATTTAATGTAACACTATCACCAGGAATAGGAATTTTATCAAACTTGCTACGAACATGACCTAGCATTTCTTTTGCAGTTGCTAAAGCAAAACGACGAATCCACTGTTTTCCAATACTATTAATTTTATCATATGGTAAATTTTGGAATGGAAGCGTATTCATGTTATTGACGCCACCTATAGTTGTAGAAGCATTGTTAGTACTTCCAGAAAGAGTTGTTTGTTCCCAAGCGTTTGAAGAAACAGTGAAATCAAACCAAAACTTTAAAGGAGAAGACGAATTAGGTACAGGAAATAATCTTAATATATTATTTCTTAATTGATATGACCAATGACTAACGCGAGTTTTAATTGCGTCTTCATAAGCCATAGCTTGTAATTTATTTTGCCATGCTGGAATAATTTCAAATGTGCTATCATCAGCATATTGACCATATGTAGACATATTTCCAACAACATTTAGACCACCAAAATAGCCATAAAAATTCCAAGAAGCACCAGCGGTTTTATAATATACTTTTAATATATTTATTCTTTTTCCGTCTATTTTCCATCCATTTACTGTAGCAGAAGAAGAGACTATATTTTGTAAATCATAATCTTGAGTTCCTGCAATAATATCAAATGAAGCAGAATAGATAGGTTCATCACCATTAACACCTACCATATTGTTAACAGCTAATGAAACGTTTTTAGCATATGTAAATTGCATCTTTGGAAATGTTAAAGAGGCATTTGCTAAATTTTGTGCGTTACTGCCTGTTAATTGTCCGTCACTATTAAAAGATCCTGTTTCTTGTCCTAATAAAAATGGAAGAGAGTTTTTTGCTTGATGAATGTTGATAAGGTATGAATATTCTAAACAAGCTTCTTCATAGGCGGCATGAACTTGGCTTTCTACTAATTCTATATCTAAAACGTCACCACCTAATTTTTTGTATGTAAATGCGACTTGCTCTACAGAACCAGTTTTATAAGCACTTATTTGTTCGTCATTCCAATATTCATTTGAAACATAAATACCAAATGGTAATGTAGTATTAGAAACATTAGTTGTATTACCAGTCGCAGGTAATATAACTTTGCTCATTTGTGAAACAGGTGAAAAATTAGGAATCGCCATTATTTATTCCTCGGGAAATAGTATAGTAATTAGTTATTATTATCTTCTTTCTTCACAAATAAAAACCCCACTACCTTTCAGTAGTGGGGCAGAGATTTTAACCTCTTTTAATTATTAACCTTCTAAGTCTTCTACTACAACCAAGCCGTACATGTCTGGGCGAACCATTGCCTTACCATAACGTGTTAATACAGCCTTACGTGGTGAGAAGGTGTTTGGATCGAAGATGGTTGGTGTGGATTGTAGTGGTACGTATGGAGCATATACGTAACCGCTTTCTAAGAAGCTTCCACCCTTACGGCCAATGAGAATTACATTGCGAAGGAAGTATGGGTGTACAATTACGTCCCACTTCTTATTCATATCACCTACCTTTACTGCACCTACGGTGCCCTTTTCTGCATCGTTTGTTACAGAAGCGCGGAAGCCGCTGGTGAATTCAAGAACGTTAGCTACTTCTGGGGAGCAAACAAGGAAGTTTGCACCACCGCGAAGTGTCTTACGGTGAATGAGTGCGGATACTTCATTGATTGTTTCAACAAGGGTTTCATACCACATTGAAACGTTACCAGTGAAGTCAGGAGGATTTGCTGCACCTAATTGAGCAGCTAAATCAGCACCAGTTGCACGATTTACGAATTTACCTGGACGACGGCTCCAATACTTAACACCTGCTGTTGCACCCTTTACCAAGTCGTTCAAGATTTCTTGATCGATTTCAAGACCGATTTGTTCAGAGAGAATGCTTGTTAATTCAACTTCTGCGTCGAGGTTGTGATAAGCATTCAAGTCTTGACCTAATTCTGGGGTCCATGCTGCCTTGAGCTTACGGGTACGAGCAGTAATTGAGAAGCTGTCTACCTTTAATTCTACTTCTGGAATTGCAGCAGAATCTTCAAAGGTCCAAGGAGATGTAGCCTTAATAGCACCAAGAGCATGATCGCCTACACCTACCAAATTATCTTTAATTGGGTAGGAGAGTAATACGTGTGAGCCTGTTACAACGCTTGCTAATGCAGCTGCGCTGTTGCTTGCTACTACAACTTGTAAATACTTAGTACCAGCTACGTCTACAACATTGGTTAAGCGACGGACAACTGCTGTGCCTGTACCAGTTAATGCAGAACCAGTTGCATCACCAGTTGTGCCAGCGGTGTAACCAGCAGCTTGAGCAACAGATACGGCGAATACATCTTTTTCAGCCAACAAGCCGCTTTGTGATAATGCAGTCAAAGCAACGCGTAATACTGAAGCAGAAGTATATGTAACAGTATCTAATAAATCTGGATCCCAACGAATTAATGCTTTATTGGCATCGCTTGCACCAGATAATGCGAAAGCAGCTACTTGTGAAACGCTAGCAGTTGGTACAAAAGTGTTATAACGTGAGGTGTTATAACCGTTAGCAAGATTGTAATAACCTTTTTCTGTGTTTGTACCGTCTAAGCGAACGCCGCCAGTGATTTCTACACCAAGACGATCACCGAAGAAAGATTCTTGGCTATTAAATACGCGATCACCAATGTTACCAACTGAAGTGCCACGCTTGAAATCCATGAAGAATACAAGACCGCTTGGCAAGCTCATTGGTTGTACGGATACGAGATCATTAGCAATTAAGCCAGCGAATACACGACGAACGATAGGAAATGCTACTGCTGCGAAACCTTGTACGTCACCACTTGACATTGTGTTAGCTTCGCGGAGTAATTCCTTAGCTTGGTTTTCTAATAATACTGCCATTGTGCTGCGTTCACGGTCTGTCTTTAAACCTTCCAAAAGACCAGACTTTTCCCATTTACCTACTACTGCTTGTGTTTCTACTAACATGTTGCGCTCAACGACACCTTCTGTTAAACGTTCTAATACGTTACTCATTTGTTATATCTCCTTAAGATAGTTATTTTTTAGCTTTTATGCCAGCTAGGGCTTTCATTCTATCTGCCATTAAATCGTTTAATGAATTAGAGACAGATTTTTTTACTACGAATGGCGTTGCCGCTTTATTTAACGTTTCGCGTAGAGATTGAGGAGCTTCGCTCTCTTTCTTGCTCTCTACAGCATTTTGAAGCGTTTCATAAATTGTCTTCGCCGCTAATACACTATCTGCTTTGGAAATAGATTCGACAATTTGTTGTTTTTGTCGCTCATTCAAGGAGATATTTCCCAATGCTTTATTAGTGTACAAAAGTTTAGCATTAACAAGATTCATCTTTTCAAGTTGATCTTTTAGTGCTGATAAAGTGTTGGTTGCTTCTTTGTTTAATGAAGATAATTTTTTATTTTCTTGCATTAAATCTTTCATTTTTTCTAATTCTTCTTCGCGTGCTTCGGTAGCTTTGCTATCACGGGCAGCAGCTAATTCTAAATTACGCTGTTCACGCTTTTGAGTTACAGTAGAACCCATATAGCCATCGCTTAAATTATCAATATTTAAATCAACACGAAGTTCTTCAGCTAATTCTTGTAACTCTTCTTCAGTTAAATCAATTTCTTCTTCCATTTGCTTAGGAGTCATGGTGCTAGTGCCAGCTTCCTTTTTTTGCTCTGCAGCATCCATAGCAGTGCCGCGAGCAATTTCTTTTTCACCTTGAGCTTTTAATTCTTGACCACGAACTTTAGCAGCCGAACCCGCTGATTCTTCAGATAGCTCTTGTTCTTCCATATAACCTGCCACTGTGCCTGCAGCTGCAGCTAAAATAGGAGCTAATTTGACTAAAGAAGGTATTTCAGAAACTTTAGCATCAACAGATTTTAAAAACCCAATAATAGAAGTTAATTTTGGATTATTTGGTTTAATACCAGCAGCAATCAAAGCCTGTCTTAATGCTTGATCTTCACTAGAACTTGCTGAAGTTGTAGCAGCTTGTTTAGCTTGGGCAGATTGTACAGCTGGATTAGCTGGAGGTTGATTTTCAACTTCTTCTAATTCTTCTTCGCCCATTAATTCCACTTCTTCTAGCTCTTGTTGTTCATCACTCATGGTCAGATTTTCTTGCTCTAATTCTTCTTGATGCCATTTTTCTGTTACGGCATCTTGAGATTTCATTTTTACTATCATTGATGGATTTCCGCCTTTTCCCAAAGCATCTCTAATTGGAAGCTGTTGTTTAGAATCGTATGCTTCATTTAGCATTTCATTTAATGTCATTTCAATTTGATCAAAATCAATTGTAACTAATTGATCTTCATCGCTATCAGAAAAAGAACTAGGAACACTAGAAAATGCATCTTTTTTATCGCCTTCTAAACCAGCTGATAAGTCACCTCCTAATAATGGATCAACAGAAGCAGCGGAAAGATCAGGAGCTTCTGAATCGGTTTCGGTGGGAGCTGATGCTGCAGGATCTAATGAAGGAACTGATTGCTGCTCAGGTTGTGCAGCTACATCTTCTTGCTCTAATAATTTTTGAAGAGTCTGATTAAATTCAGAACTATATTTTTCTATTAAAGCATTTTGTGCATTTTTCATAGCGACTTCTTTTAAGGCAGCCGCATCAATCATTGCTTGTTGTAACAAATCTGACATTAAGGAATCTCCTGTTAGCAGGAAAAAAATAGAAATACTTTCTCTTAAATAGTATTAAACTAAACGAAATGACAATTATTGTGCTGATTCTGCACGTTTAGCTAATTTTTTCTTTTTCTTTTTAACAGATTCACTATTAATTTCTGCTTGTAAATCTAAATTAGCTTTTTGAGCATTACGTTTATATTGTTGTTTTCTTTGACGCTCTAAAACACTTGGCTTATCAAATCTTTTTGTATAAGAACAATTATCATATAAATACTGTGTTAAAGATTCCTTACTGCATGCTTTCAAAAAACGATTTATTAATAATTCATTATTTTCTAAAGAGGGCTGTAAGCCTTTTGGTAATCTTGTTTCTAAATTTACAGGGCGCTTGCTCATGTTTTACTCTTTTTCTTTCTTGCCATTAAGGGCATTTAATGTTTGTTTCCAAACTTGTTTATTTTCACCTAATAATTTGCTAATATCAATACCTGGATCGCCAGATGCAATTTCTTTATCTTCTTTTAGAGGCTGACTACCAGCAAAAGGATCAAACCCTTCATTACCAATAGCATCTAGCATTTTTTTTCTGTTTTCTGATAAATTAGGTTTTTGTACAACTTGTTGCTGTGGTTTTTGAAATTTATGAATTATTGGTTGTTCAATACTTTGAACACTCTCACTTAACATTTTTGTAAATCCTTCTTCAATAAGAACTTCTTTAAGACATTCTTTAATTAAAGGTTTAATAATTATTTTTAATTGTTCTTTTTTCATATTTCCTCACGATAATTATATTTTATTATGAAGTGATAGTAATGTTTAGGATAATTTTAATATTTTTTATTAAGTTGTGTAGTATACCGCACCAAATGGTATTATAGCTGTATTGGTAAGATCTGTAACGTTCATAACAGTGGAACCACCAGCAGCACCCTTATATAAAGTTATTAATGTGTTACTTGGCAACACATTTCCTATAGGCTGAGAGACAATAGAAGAATTTAAACCAGTAGGTGCTGAAGTAAATGCTCCACCAACAGCTGTGCCAGCTATTGATGTAAATGGTAAACCGCCAATTCTTAAATTTCCAGCACTACTACCAGTAGAACTTAAAAAGATATATCCTGTCAAAGTCACTTCTCTGCCTATTTTTGTATAATTGCCAACTTGTCCATTCGCTTGATAAGAAAAACTACTAGTTGTTGATCCAAACAATGCTGGGGTCCACGTACCTTCTTCATAATCATCTAAAGTATTAGCATCTGATGATGCCGATTGATTAGCGGGGAATTTAATACTAAAAAAGCTACCAGTGCCGCGAACATCTAGTTGAGTAGCGGGATTATTTGTTCCTATACCTACTTCATTATTAGTGGCATCAACATAAAGTGTGTTACTATCAATATTTAATGCACCATTTAAAGATAATGTATTCGCATTTAATGTAACAGTATCGGTTGTAGCATTACCTAAAATAACATTTCCTGATACAGTTAGATTATTCTTAACTTCTACACCGCTTGGTTTAATATACATATCTGCGTTTGTTGTTAATGTATTATTAGTTCCATTATCAGGCAAACTAGTATAAAAACCTATTCTTCTTATATTAGAAGCATCACTTGTATTTATTGCTCCAAACCATAATTCATAAAATAACTGTCCCTGTCCCCATTGATCAGTTTGAGCCGCATACCAATTTGCAAATTTAACTGTTTTACTATCTTCATTATAAGCTCTAAATAATGCTCCAGCAGAACTAAGAGACATATTACCACTTACAGATGCTGCGCCTTTAACATCTAAAGGCACTGTTGGACTATTATTAACAATACCAACTCTATTATTTGTAGCGTCAACATAAAGTGTGTTACTATCAATATTTAATGCACCATTCAAAGAAATCGTATTAGCATTCAAAGTTATAGAATCGGCAGTTGCATCGCCAAGAATCGCGTTTCCAGAGACAGTTAAATTACGAGTAACACTTAAATCATTTAATATACCAAGAGAACTTGAAATGCCTGCTGAAGAAGAAACAACGGCAGAGCTTAAAGAAGTTAAACCAGCTACTGTGGTTGTAGTAGTGCCAAGAGTTAAAGTTGTAGAACCCAAAGTTGTTGTACTATTAACTAATGAAGCATTTGGTATTGCACTAGCGCTTATTTGACCACTATTAATAACTATGCCTGTTCCAGCAGAAATTTGTCTTTTTACATCGGTAGTAAAATTTGTTATGTTAGAAGCGGTTAATAATGTTAAACCACTGCCATCACCAACGAATAAAGAAGAAGATATACCCGAACTAGCACTAATAGGCGCTTTTGCTAAAATAATATCAGCAGAACTACTACCTAAAGTAACATTGTTTTTAAAATCAGCGTTAGCCCATACGGTAAGATTATCTACTGCGGCATCATTATTTTCTGTATTTGCGCTACCTAATTTGATAGTATCAACAGCAGTAGAAGCAACGTCAATACCACCAGAGGCAGTTAACTGTGTTAATACTTTCATTTTATTTTATCCAATACCAGCAGAACCAGAATAAGCAGATTCTAAACTATAACCAGTAATACCAGTTAAACTAGCGGCTATTGATGCACTAACTACAGAACCATTGTTGCTAAGAATATATAAATCTGTACATTTTACTCTTAGCTCTATAAATGGTATACCCTGAGCATTACTATCTATTAAGTAATAATTTCCATTTTTAACACCATTAGAACTAAAACCGACTCTTAATTGTTCATTTTTAGAAATTAAATGTACAGAAATAGCTTGCGTAACGCTTGGAAAAGTAATATGTTTTGGCGTATTAGAAACGATTGGAGCTACTGTACTTGTTACATATGGTATGCCACTAACTTGATAGCTGCCAACGTTATGTAAACCTGCTTTATATTGAAATTCTGACATTGCTTTATCCTTTTACTATTTCATTTAATAATCTATTAAGACGGTCTGCTTTTGTCCAAATTTTATTTGGATCAAGAGTGCGTTTTTTATTTTCACTCATCATGAAAGCGCCAGGAGTGCTTGGCTCTTGAACGAAATCAAAACAAATTAATTGAAAATCATCTTCAACAATTGTTTTTCCGCCTTCTTTTCTTGTGCTACCAAGACCACGACTTGAAATTCCTAATTTAACTCCACTCTCTACAAGAGAACGTAATATTTTACCAGATGGAGTATCTAAAACTTTTACTTTTCCCATCACTGCATCGCCATCCCACCAAACTTTTAAAACCATATGAGAAACGTTTTTTAAGTTAACAACTGAATCTTCTGGATGGTCTAATTCACCTAATGCACGACGATCTTCTACAATTTTTATATAGTTTTCTACTTCCCGTTCTAAAACACGACGACCATAAACACGACCGTTGCCGTTTTCTTTGTCGGCACGTTGCATAACGCCAGTTAAAATTAAACCACCACTTTTGACAAAAGATTTCTCTTGCTCAGTCAATAAATCTTGACAAGTGCCGCCATCGCAAAGTTCATACCATTCTCTTAATAATTCTTTTGACATAATTTTCTTTTAAAGGTTAAAGCCCCGAGTATTTCATCGGGGCTAAATTCAGCTACCATTACAGCAACGTCTAACGGGTTGCAAGAGATAGCGTCTAGTATAAATAATTTGTTCTCTCATGGGCAACACCTCCAATCATATTAAATAGTTATCTAATTTTGTTTTTTCAACTTTATTATTATACCATCATCATCTACTAATCGACTTAATAAATAAGAAGTTCCAGCACTTATACAACCAGCAGCAAACCAATTAAATTGTATTGGTAATAAAAACCAATTAAAAATACCAACCCACCAACCCATACAGAGGCAACATTTAAAAAAATGATAATTTGGTCTAATACGGTCAAAAATTTTTCCGTAAACTAAAATCATTGTCATTCCATAAGATGCTAAAATAAAAATAATTAATTGCATTTATATTTTACTTTCATTTTTTTATTTTTTGTAGATTCTTCAAAAACACCAGGAGGCTTCATACTAACGGTTTTTGGACCTTTTTTTTCTGAGGGTTTAATAGAAGGAACATATGAAGTAATTGGACCACCTAGATTTCTATATATTTCTTCTACTGTATCGCCATTTACAAAATTACCATATATTTGAATAGCATCTGCTATTTTTTGCACTTCTTCTGGCGAGAAAGAGCTACCAAAATCGGCATTAACATATTGTGCTGTTGTAATATTACTGCTTTTATTAGTGTTTCTTCTAAAATTTATACTAGATAATATAGTAGTTAAAATATCTACTGGTTCCATGCTAGATAAATTATATGTTGGTTTATTTTCAAAATCGGGCATATTAAAAGAAAAAGTCACAATTGGTTTAAAAGTATCAATAAATAATTGATCATCTTTTAGCGGATTTTTAGCTTTTGGTTTTTTAGTAATTATAGGAGCAGTAGCAAAAACGTTTCCTTGTTTATCAACAAATTTACCTTCCTCTCCTTCAGCTCCTTTGACATAAACTTCTTCTATACTTTCTATAATTATTTTTTTTAAATGTTTTTTTGATATATTCATCTATTTGTTTCCTAATAATTGTAACGATAAATACCACGGGTTGGAAAGCCATATTTTGGAATAGAACCTTTAAATGGTTCTTGTGGTACTTCGCCTAATTCTGTAGAATCTTCTACGCTTGGAGTAAGAAGTTCTCTTTCTATTGCATCTGAATAAGCTTTTTCATACTCAAACGCTGGGCGTTCGTCTTCAATAAAATTAGCAAGATTATAAACAACGACTTGTAATGGATCTACACCTTGTGGTCCTTGTTGTGGATAATTTCCCTGTAAAGAACCGTAAACGTTTCCTGAAAAAACACTTTCAGGTAATATTACACCTTTTTGAACCATATATTTAAAAAGGCGTTCTTGAAGTTTATATATAGTATCTGTTTGCTCATCTTTTGGTAGAACAAGAACTTTTTGTTTTTCTGGCATAACTATTATATCGATATCTGGATGTTCACGTAACATCAAATCACCAGAAAGAGTTTTACGAATATTTACTTCTTTTTGTATACCCTTTTTATCTTTAATAACAACTTTAATCATTGCTTTCTACCTCATGAACAAATTGTTGAATTTTTAATAAACTTTCTAACATTTCTTGAGACATATTTTTATTTTGCTTAAACTCTGAAAGGATGGAAAATAGTTTTTTAGTTTTATCTAATAAATAATGATCGTTTTTTATATTTTCTTTTTCTATAACACTATTAATTTTTTCGTTCAAGTTAGAAATTTCTTCATTTAAATATATCTTTAATTCTAAGCCTGCATCCGCAAAAGAGTTTATATATGTAGTTAATAATTCTTTTTGTTCACTTAATAAATTAGAATATTTTGCATTAAATTTTTTAACAAAACTATTGTAAACAATGTTATCTATAGGCTGTAATTGTTTTTCTTCGTTAATTAATTTAAATTTTCCTAATACTTCTTGTTCAAGAAGAATTTTTTCTTTAATTGGAGTAGAAAGATTAAAAATTTGAGATATAGTAGCTAAATCTTTATAATATGGTATAAAATTATTATAAATTTCCATACCAAGCTTTTTGTTTATAGTATTAATTAATTTTGTTTGTTCATTAAACAAAAAACGTTTATTAAGTCTTGTATATCTATTTTTAACTTCTAATAAATATTTTTCTGCTAATGTAGAATCCACTTCTGGAATTCTAAGAGAATTATATAATTTTAGTTCTTCTGATAAAACGCCATTTTGATTAAAAAAATCTACTAATATTTGTTTTACGGTTTCTAATCTTTTAAAGTCTTTAGTTAAAGTTGCTTTTGTGCCTTCTCTTACAAGAATTTCGTAAAGAAAAGCGGTATTTCTTTTCTTATTATGTTTCATTTACTTTTTCTCCGTTTCATCTTCTTTGTTTTCAGTAATAATTAGTTTTTCGGAAAGCGATTTTAGTTTATTTTCCATTTCTAATAACATTTTTTCATCTTTTTCAAACATTTCTTCTTCTAATTCTTCATTAAAGATTCCCTTACCAGCTTGTGATAGATTTTTAGAACCAGCAAAAATATTTCTATAAGTAGATTTTACTGATTCTGGCGTATGATAAGAGACAATGTTTCTACTTCTTGCTCCACTTGGACGCGCATCATGAGTAACTGGTTTATACCATTTACCATTAGCCCCTTTAGTCATATAAGAACCGTCTTCTCTTCTAGCTGGAGCGGCTAATAAAGAAGATTCAGGAGCTTTTTCTTCTCCTTCTCCAGCTGCTGCTGGTTCTTCTGTAGAAGGAGTTGGCGTTTCACCACCTGGGGTTGGTACTTCAGCACCAGCTGGGGCAGCACCTAAATCAGTATTTAATGTAGAGCCACCAACAGTTCCAGTATCTGTTGCTTCTCCTGCTTCAACTGCTTTTTCAAATTGCTTATCATAAAATAAGTCACGTTGTATACGAGTAAAGTCACTATCATTGATCTTAAATAGGTTTTCAAATATCCAACGTTTTGAAAAGCCGTTTTCTTTAGCGGCAGCTGCAACTTCTAATTGTGCCTTAAAATGTTCAATTTCTTGTAATTCACTAATTTTTGAAGGATTATTAAGACGAATTCTAAATTTTAACAAATCTTCATTACGATAACCAAGCGTATAAAGATGAATCATACCAATTTTTTCTAACTCAGTAACCACCACTCTTTGTAAGCGTTGAATTGTGCGAGCAAAACGAATATCTTTTTGAGCTAAAGTAGTTTTATCTTCTGGGGCGTCCTTACCTCTAGCTAAATAAGCTTGTGGTACTTTTAATGCAGAAAATAATTTATCACGAAGATATTGAACGTCATCAATATCGCCAGTAAACTCACCACCTTTTAAAGTATCAATTTTAGTTCCTGTTTGAGTTCCACGAACAGGTAAAAAGTAATCCTCATCAATACTCATTGGATTATAACGTAAATCAACACGACCCGTATTTGGATCAACGATTTGATTACGTTTCATTTGAGTGATAATTTTTTGCATAAATTGTTCTACTTCTGGAGGAGATACGTTACCAACATCAATATAAAATACTCTTCGTTCTGGTGAACGAACGATACGATAGGCCATCATTGCATCTTCCATAAGTTGTAATTGACGCCAAATACGTCTAGCTGGTTCCAATACAGAAGTACCGTAAGGAGCATATTTATCTTGTCCTAAAACTCTAAAATGTGCTATTTGCCAATTTTCAAAAGTTAAACCAGCGCTGTTCCATTGAAACTGAACATAGTTAGGATTACTTTCATCTTCTCCTTCTAATCTTTCCACTTCAGGAGAAGGTAATGCTAAAACAGATTTAATGCCTATTTTTTCATCTAAATCTAGATATAAAAAGAAATCACCAAACTTACACATAGTTCTACACCATGAAAATAAATTTGATTCTAGATTAAGAATATTAAAATATAGATTATGAAGAACGTTTTTAATTTCTTCGTTTTTGCTATCGATAATTAATACTTGCCTATATTGATTGCTAGTTGTCATTTCATCGGCATAAATATCCATTGCACTTGCAATCTCAGGCATGAATTCCATTTGATCAAAATCGCTGTAACGTTCTGCGCGAGTTTGATTTGCCATAATATTACTTTGTATGGCTTCGAAGGGATTATAACTTTTTCTTTTAAAGCTTTGTCCACTAGTGCTAGTAAATTTATAACGATCTAAATCACGACGTTTATATCTGATTTGTGTTTGAGCTTTAAAATTTGTTAAAGGACCAGAAAATAATCTCGTTAATCCAATATATAATGGCGATTGACGATTTCTTGGATTTTTAGAATTTACATCTCCATCTGGTTTATTATTTAGAGGATTTCCACTTTTAAAACCATTATTATCATTAGCCATTTATTTAACCCTTTATTATCCAATTAAAATCTTTATACATTTGTTGTGACTGTTGAATACGACGATTTTTTTCTTCATTACGAAAGGCATTTATTGTAGTATCTAAGTAATTTCCACTTTTCATAATAGTACCAAGTAATACCTTAGAATACTCTAAATTACGCTCGTTGTTAATAATAGCTGTATCACGAACCCAACAACCAATAGCCATAGACATTACTAAATCGTCATTATAACCTTTTTGCGCTTCTGGACGGCCATTCACCCAAACAAATGTGTCTAATTCATTAGCCAATCTTTGAGAATTAATTTTTATACTTTTATTACGAATAAATTCTTCTAACTTGGCAACAATTAATGGACGCGTTTTCATTGTTGTAGTAAAACCTGGAACAGAATTAGATGTATATTGAGCATTTGAACTATCGATAAAATCATTAGTAGATTTTGTTGAATAATATACATTCGGATATTTCATTTCTATTAATTTTGTTATTACAGCAAAACCGACGTTATTATTTTCTACTACTATCATACAATTACCATATTCTTTTCCAGCATCAAAAAGTAAATGAGCAAAATTATCAAGATCTATTTTTCCTTGATATTCAGCAACTTGTTCCATGTTTTTTATATCAAGAACATGAAAAACAGAATAATCTCTTCCATCGCCTCTAGCAACGTCTGCTGTTAAAAGATAAGAACCATTTTGTTCAAATTCTTTCCATATGTAATAATTACGATCTATCCAAGTACGATATTTAGGTTCAGTAATATGCTTTTTTACTTTACTAATATCATCGGCATGCATTACTGTTTCGCCTGATGCATTAAAATTACATTCAAATTCTTGTGCTATTTGACGCTTGCTCATATTACGCGTCATATTGTCAAACCATTCTTGTGTATATTCTGGATGTAAATGCCAAGGAAGTTTTGTTGGTTTAAAGTTATTTTGGCCGCTTTCACTATCTACATAAGTTTTATGAAACCAATTGCCAACACCGTTTGGAGTCGAAAGAGCAATACAACGACCGCCAGTTGAAATAGTTGGTAAAAGACCTGTCCACAAATCATCCATATCTTCAACGTGTGCTGCTTCGTCAAGGATTAATAATGATAACGCCTGAGAACGACCAGCATCTTTTGAAGTTGGAACACCGTGAATTTTAGAACCATTGGATAGTTCTAGTTTTGTTTTATTATTAATAGTTACTTCTGCGATTTTTAACCATGATGGTACAGAATCCAACATGTCTTTTACTTTTTCTACAATTTCAATTGCAGTATTTAACTTAGTAGCCATTACAAGAACATTACGTTCTTTGTAAAACAGTAACATCCAAGCAACATAGCCAGCAACAATTGTTGAAATACCCATCTGGCGGGATTTTAGAATAACATTAAATCTATGATCGTGAAAATCTTTTAGTAAATCTTTTTGGAATTGAAAGGTGCGAAAAGGTATAACGCCTTTACTTTGGTGAACTATTTTGGCGTAATTATCTAAGAAGTAAGCAGGATTTTTGCCACACTTTAATATTTCACTTTTAATTTCTTCTTTAGATAAATTATACGCCATGCCATCACCTTTATTTCCTATTTAAGATATGTTTGTGGCTTGCGGCAATTCATCAACCAGCGTTTTGCTATATCACTATAATTTTCTTGTGGTTTAGAATCTTCTTTTTTATAACCGTCTATACTACCGATTTTATAAGTTTGCACTGCATTAACATATGATGTTCTACGATTTGCGCTTTGTACAAGAATATTAGTGTCACCAAATTCTGTTAAATCTAAAGATTTTTTAGTTACTTTTTTATATTCTTTTTCTAAAAACTTTTTAATATCTTTCATGGTTTGACGAATATCAGTTTCAAAGTTTTTATCATGAACTTTATTTAAAGGCATTTCACTATGATATTTTAATATAAGCATATCGCCTTGATATTGTACGCCAAAACCGTCCATCATTCTGGGATCGTATATGGAGCATCCTTGTAATAACTCTTCTGTTTCACGTTTTAAACCAACTTGCGCTCCACCGTGATGTTTAGCGTGAAGTGCTTGAGAAATTCCATTTACTACATCTAGGATACTAGCCATTTATTTATCTCCATTTGGACGCCAGCCTGACATCCATCTTTGTTCCCTGTCTTCTATATATTGAACATAACATTTTTTACAGGTACTGAATTTATTTAAATATATATCATCTTCTTTATTAAAACTATATTGTTTACAAACAATACAGTCTTTATTGTCATTTTTACTAATTAGTTTCTTAGGTATTAAAATCCCACCTAAATCCACTTTTTCTCTAGACTGTTCATTAGCTAGCTGCTTTTTTACTGTCTCTTTAGTGTCTGCAACGTACTCTCTTTCTTTTTCTTGATTCCAGAAATACTTTGGATTCATTGTAGCCAATTCTCCGTATTTTTCTTTTACTGCTTTTTCTAGCGCTGCAATATAGTTAGGATCTTTTTTATTGATTGACATTGGTAATTTTTACTGCTGCATAAAATATAGTTACTGATAAAGCCATTCCTAATAACATAGAACCAAACAGTTTTATATCATCCCACTTTTTACTATTCTCTAATTGTTCTATTCTATCTTCTTTTATCTTTATTATATTATCACTTAATTCTTTATTAATTTTAAGTTCTAACTCATGTTGTTTCTTTACTGTATTTAACTCTATATTTAGTTTAGCTATCTCAGCATCTTTTTCTATTCTTAATTTATCTAGCTGAAAGTTTTTATTAGCAATTACTTTAGCTAATCCTTCGCCATCGAATAAAAAACCATCATAAGGTACTTCTTCGCCTGTTTTAACAACAATATAATCACCGTCTTCATATTCATCTTCCGCAGCACCACCGTCTTGTGGTGGCAGAGCGTAGGCAATAGGAATCCGCACCGCTAGAAACGCTAGCAGTGTAATAATAGATACTAAAGATTTATATTTATTCATCTTTCTTAGGACGACCTTTCTTTTTCTTTTCTTTTACACCTAATTCTTTCTCAACGGTCATTACAAAACCTTGAGCATCACGCTTTTCAAGCCTTTTGAGCTTATCGCGTTCTTCTTTAGCCTTTTCTACAGCTTGTTTTAATTTTTGTTTCTTATCTTCATCTACCTTCTTTACTTCTTCTTGCTTTTTTTCTTCTAACTTCTTAGTTTCTTCTTGAAGCTTTTGCTCTGCTGCTGCTTTAGCTTCTTCTTCTTTCTTATATTGCTGGCGTTGTTCTTCTAAGCCATCTCCAACATGTCTACGAAATACTAATAAGCTTATAACTGCTCCAGCGGCGAATAATCCAACCCATACTTTAAATTTATTCCACAATTGTTTTAATTTAGTCATTTTTATTCCTTTTTGCCTGCGCCTTTCCATTTAACAGCCAAATCAGCCATCCCTTCAATACCAACATATCCTAAAGTAATAGCGGTCCATTCATCTGGTGTGATATGACCTGTATATAACATAACGGTTGCCGTCACCCAGACCAATAATTTGCGAGAAACAAACTTTTCAGTTACTAGATCTAATAATCCTAAACGTGAACCATCTAATTTCTTGCGTTCTGCTTCCATGCGCTTATCTAAATCACCTAATTCTTCTTTTACTTCTTCTTTTAAACCCATATTAGCCATCTTTTTTCTCCTATTGGTCGACATATGCAAAACCTTCTTTTCTATCGATAACAATCTGCATGTCTACGCAATCTTTTAAACTATCTAGATGCGAAATCAAGATTACTGTCTTAAAATATCCCTTAATTAGTTCTAAGATTCGTACAAAACCATCTAGATTTTCTGCATCTAATGCAGTGCCCGGCTCATCCATGATGAAAATATCACCTTTTGGCAGTGTAGTAACATTTAATAAGGCAAGACGAATAGCTGTAGAAGCTAAAGTCTTTTCTGCGCCGCTGCCCATTTCAAGTGGTCGAGCATCATATTTAGGATGTTTAATCATAATATCTAATTTATCATCGTCGTTCTCAAGATAAATAGAAAATTCAACAACATTTGCCAATATCTTAGCAATTTCTTGATTAATTTCAGGAAGTTTGCTCTTGATGATCTCATAAGATATACCACTTGGATGCATGCATGTTAAAAACAAATCATATGCACTATATTGTTTCCGCAAATCTTGCAATTCAGCTTCTTGTTTACGAAATATGTCGATTTTAGCGGATACAGAACCATGATTTTTGTATAGTTCTACAATTTCATGCTCTACGTCAGTTAGTTTTTTAGTATAGGATGCGACATTCTTCTTTGCTTCATCACGATCAGACAATAACTTCTCATAATTCTCAATTGCTTCACGGTTATCGGTATAAAGCTTAAGCTTTTCCTGCGCCTCTTCAATTTTTTTATCTAGAAGAATAAGGGTGTTCTTGTTCTTTTCTATCTTAAGCTGACTAGAGGAGAGCTTTGCGCTTGTTTCTAAACGCTTCTTCTTGATTTCTGAGAGTTTCTTTAGCCCATCGGATACTTCTGCGTCAAGTTGAGCAAAGTTTTCCCGTGTCTCATTAAGTGTCTTATCCATTGAAGAAGCGTTGTTCTTTAAATCATCATAGGATTCCTTAGCGGCGAAGGCATCTTTAATGAATTTGCAAGTTGGGAACTTATCACCGCATGGCACTTGGTCAAGAAGCTTAATCTTTTTATCAGAAGCAGCAACTTCATTAATAGCGAGATTATAATCACGCTCTAAAATTCTGACCTGCTCATTGATAAGTTTAAGTTGCTTATCTTTTAGCATGAGTTCGTTCTCGTCAAGATTAGATAAAAACTCTTCAATCTTTACAGAAAGAGACTCTAGCTTCTTAATTTCGCTTTCAAGAGAGATATTTTCTTCTGTAATCTGTTTCCTGTCATTAATACAACGGTTTAATTGATGATTAATATCATCCCAATTAAGTACAAGGTTCGGAACATTCGCAATACTCTTTTGTAATTGACAAAGAGACTCATTTGCGTCAGCAACTTTTGTACGCAACTGTTCTACAAGATTCTTTTTTTCAATTAAGTCACTATCAATAATTGATAGCTGTGTTTCAGCATTCGCAATATCGCGCTTATAATCTACCCCTTCAAGTTTTTTGAGAAGACTCTTAAGTTCTGCACTTTCGTCCTTAGCAAGCTTAAACTTTTTATCAAAGTTTTCCAAATCTAGGAACTTAGCAAGAATTTCCTTGCGCTTTGTAGAGCCTTCAGAAATGAAGGACAAATAGCCAAACTGACTAGCCATGCTGGTCAAGAAAAAGTCGTCAACAGTTCCTAGAAAGCGACGAATATTCTTATCCGTATCGTTACGGGCAAGACCATTCAACGATTCATTGGAAGAAGTAAATTCAACGTCTGTTTTAGCTTCGATTGTTTCGACGCCCTTTAGCTTCTTAATATACTTTTCTGACTTTCGTTCAATAACGTATTCTGCATCATCAATTTCAATTTTGACTTTGCCAACACCCTTCTCTCTATTCTGATTAATGACGTTTAGGTTTTTTCTGTTATTTTTTGCCGTGGTGTTAAACACAGTATAAAGCATGCTGTCAACAATAGAAGATTTACCAGAATAATTTTTACCGAAAATACCAACGATTCCTGATAGCTCTTCGAAGTTGACACGATTACCCTCACCGTAATTAAATAGGTTGTCCCATTCCAATTCTTTAAGGGACCAACGAACATTACGGTTAATTTCTTCGCCTTCTTCAATAGCTGAAGAAAGTTTTTTGTTTAGGTCAACAACCTTATTAACTACTTCTTCTTCTGCCTTGAAATCTTTTAGGTAGTCACGGATAAGACGTTCTTGTACGCCAAGGTCACGAAGATTGTCTGTATGACCAACGCTGTTAATTTCGTTCTGTGAAGCCTTTGAGATAACCGCTTTGTTAACGAAGGTAACACTCTCTGGCTGGAAACGGCTTTTAACGATCTCAGTGGCCTTCTTAACCTTTTCTAGCGTTACATTCTTGTCAGCGACAATCCGAACTCTTGCGCCTTTCTTAACGTCAATCTCGGGCAATACGCCGTTTTCATCTAACACTAAAGTAACGAACGGACGAGGATTAGGAATGGCATAATGTTTACAGCTAAAGTTTTGCTTGCTTTGGATATCCCAAATTAGGAAACCCTTGTCGTCAGTTTCGCCAAAGTTTTGTTGAACGGTAGAACCACAATATCTAACTTTTCCTTCGGTATCAAGGATTTGATTAGACATATGTATGTCGCCACAAAATGCATAATCATGACCGTCAAATATATTTACGTCAAAATCACCGTGCTCCATGACATAACCAATATCTGTTTTTACTCCCGCAACAGAACCGTGAAAAAGAGCAATATTGATTTTTTCTGGATTAGATGGTTTAGACCAATTTTGTTGGTCAAGCAAGCTAAAAGCATTTAGCGTAAAATCATCGCTAATTGCCATTTCTCCGCTATCTTTTAGATAGAAGATATTACTGTGATTGATTGCTTCAATAATCGGCGTAATAGAATCCATTCTTGAATTGTTTTTCAAGTTGGTATCGTGATTGCCGGGAATAATATACAATGGTGCAATATCGGCTAATGAACGCAAAAAATCCGTAGCCATTGAAATTGCTTCTGGTGTTAATTGAATTTTTGTATGAAAAAGATCGCCTGTATGAATAACAGCGTCAACTTTTTCTTCTTTTAAAATACTATAAATTTTATCAAAAACAATTCTATAACTATCGTGCTCTTTTAGGAGCTTAATATGGGTGTCTGACAGATGAGCAAATTTCATTCTTCCTCCAGTAACTACACACTATCACGATACAAAAAGACCGTTAAGTGGTATTCTTAACGGTCATGTTACTACAAGATTTGTTATATGTCTAGCGTATTTCCGTATTGTTAATATCTGTTGCTACATAATTCATACATTTACAATCTACATATGCACAGCCATAATAATACATGCTTGTAAATTTATCAAACCACTTTACTTGATGATATGTGCTGCTATGCTTGCATGCACCACCACATCTTTTACCTTCGCTTTTTCCTCCAATTTCTGGTCTTTCGCTCATATTAGTGTACCCAATTTTTCTTTTTTAAACTTGAAATTTTTTATCGACCTAACATTGATTTTATATCTATTAAAACTTTTTCTTTTATTTGTTTATTATTTGGATCTTTAATTAAATTTTTAAGATTTATAAAAATATTTTTTACATCTTCATAAGGTATGCGCCTTCCAAATTCAAAAAAATATAACATTGTTTTTTCAACTTCTAACAAGGCTTTTTCTAAATTTCCTTGTTTTATATTTTTCGTAGCAAATTTAAGATTTTTATATGCATCTTCTTGAGCACTTTTCGATTCATCGTAAAAAATCTGAGATATTTCTTTAGGCATAAACATATATAATCTTGTTCTTATAATTCTATATTCTTTAGCATAAGGAGCTATTTCATTTATAATTTTATAATAATCTCTTGTTCCTTCAATACTTCTTAAAAATTCATCTATCTCAGCAGCACTTTTATTAACTTGTTCAAAATTTCTTTCATTATATGATTTTATAATGTCTTTAATTTTATTAATTGCATTCTGTTTTTCTTCATCGGCTAAAACAATAGACTCAACGCCTGTTTTGTAATCGTTCAGCATTATAGAAAATAATTTATTTTCTAGTTCTGCTCCAATAATATTGGAAACATCTTGTCTTGACATTTTTTTATCAGAGCTATCATAAATTTGAACAACAGTTTCTCCATCTATAAAATCTTTTAATTTATCAATTTTTAATAATGGAATTTTAGAAACATTTTTAATTGGTAATATAGAATAAGCTATTTTTGCATATTTTTCATCTTTTGATTTTTTGCTTATAATAAAATAAAATTTAGCATCATGCCTTGAATACTCAGCAAAGCGATTACCTTCTTTGGCACTTATACACCATTTTGTATTTGAACCATAATAGCAAGAAGAATTAATAGAGTATGGTCTAATCAAAGCAAAATTTTCATCATTAAAAAATGTTTGTGCAGAAGCTTTCTCTTTTTTTTCTTTTTCCTTGCCAGATAATTCTCTATTTTCTAATGAAGATTTTAAATCATCAAAACTTTTATATTGATTTATGTCTTTAATTTTTAGTTTTGGTTTATTTTTTATAAAATCTTGTATATTTTTTAATATATCTTCTACATTATTATTATTTAATTGTTTTGTAGCCCACTGTAATTCGCTACCTACAATTCCGTTTGATGATAAAAAATCAATTTTATCTGCAAATTGTGGAAATTTATTTTTTAATTCTTCTTTTTTTGATTCATCTAGAGTTTCTAAAATTAAGTTTTTTAGTAAAAAAAAAGCTTTATTTTCATGAACCCAATTTTTCTTTTTATCTCGCGGATCATCTTGATCTTGTGGAGAAATAGGTTGTGGTTTTCTGTTATAGGTAGAAGGAGCATCCGTTTTATAAGGGCTTCTAACATCATCTATTTCGCTTCTAGTTGGATTTTTAGATTTATATGATGGAGACATTAAATCCTCATCTCCTAATAAATTGATATCTACTACGCTATTTAATAACTGTGCAACATGAACATACAAATCTTTATCAATTTTTCCTCTTAGATAAGAAAAAACCTCTACAGCAGGTTGTCCAGTTAATTGTTCTATTTGTTTTAGAAAATTTTCTTTTGTATGACGTTCTGGATTTGCAGCTATAGATTTACTTCTTATATCCATAAAAACATTAACTGCTTCTTTGGCCCACAAAGGTTCTTCATCATAAAGGGCACGTTTAATTTCTTCTTTTATAATCTTGGATAGGAAAGATTTGTTTATCTTCATAATCACCTTTTGGATTGTCAATAATTTTTTTTACTTGACGGGTTATTGCTTCTTTTTCTTCTTTTGTTAAGTCGTTTCTAATTGAAAGCATTAATTTTAATAATGCCATTATAGTTTGTGGGTTGTATTTTTTTCCATCAGACATTTTTAATAAAAAATAATGTTATTTCTTCTTCATTTTGTGACATGTGTTCTATATCAAAAAGTTCAATATAGTAAATAGTTAGCTTTAACTTGTTAATAGCATAATTATCTCCTTTTTGCTTAAAATATTGCAAAAAAGAACGCATTTTATTTAAAACTTTTTGTTTATAGTGAATATCTTTTAAATTATTAAAAATAAATTGCTTTATCTCTGAATCATAAGTATTTTCAATAGCAAAAGCATTTACAGAAAATAAAATTACAAGTGAAAAAAATAAATTTCTCATTTTATAAACTCATTATCTTTCTAAGTAGCATATAGTCACTATTTTTCATAGGTGTAGCGTGTTTTTTACGTTCTAAAAACTCTTCGTGAGTCATATCACCAACATCTTTTCCAAGAGGAATATCTATTTTATATACTTCCGCATCATATGTCAATAATGTATTAATTAATTTATCTGCTTTTTTCTCCGCATCAGGATCAAGAGCAATAAAAATGCGTGGATCATTACGAATTAGTTCACGAAATAGCCGTGAACCTTCTCGTAAAGTAGAGCCAAGAATAGGAATAGCATTTTTTGCTTTGATAGCATCAAAAACACCTTCAACGATTACAATGTCAGATGACCAATCTATGTAAAGTTCATTAAAAATGATATCTTTTGGTGTCGGAGGGTTTAAATAGCGCTTCCAATCGTTTTCATATGTTCTGCCAATAAAATAATCTACCTTTCCATCAAGATTAAACGATGGAATAATAATTCTACCAGCATATTCACCAGAAACGGCATAACCTATCTTCCAAAATAGGATATCTTCTTTATTTACTCCACGATCTTTAAGATATCTACGTGCTGGAAGTGAAGAAAGACCTAAATCCCTGTTACAAAGCGTCTGGAATTCTGGCGGAAGTGAGATTGGTTCAATCTTTTCTTCAACATTTCCTTCTGCAAGGAAGATTTTTTCGTATTCTGTAATCTCGACAATACCAGAAAGCTCATTCCACGTTTTTTGTTGGACATAATTGCCATACCTTAGTACTAAACGACGAACAGATTTACCAGAAAAATCACAAATCCAGCATTTAAAAGCGTCTTTATCTAAGTTAACAGATAATTTCTTCTTGTGATGCTTACATTTTGGACAGAAAAATAGCTTTTCATGACCAGAAGTGTAATAATCACCAAGAATTTGCTTAAGAATTTCTACTTTTTTGGTGTCTGACAAGACAAATACCCCGCTTTGGCAATAACATAGCTGTCGGCTCTATCATAAGTGCCTGCTACTGGATTACCTTTAGGAGTATACTTTACTACAAAGCCTTTTTCAAGCTCTAAAACGCGTTTTAAGACGATTTCTTTTGCGTTCTCACCACGCTCTACCTTAATTCCAAGTGTTTTTCTAGCGGTAGAAGCGCTAATATAATCTGGTTGAATACCAAATATTTTGTAACAAATCCAACTAACTATACCATTGAACTTTCCTAGTGTCAAAATAACTTTTGCAGAGGATAATCCTGGTCTAAATGCCTGTAAACTTTGCTCTATGAAGATTTTATCGATTTTATACTCACTTTTTAGCTGTACCAGCCGCCGTTCAACGGCATCAGCTTTCATGAAAAAGCTAGTAAATTTTTTGGAATGAGTATCGATCATATCAAAAAGAACAACCGCCCCTGTATTATCAAGGACGGTTATTCCTGTAATCGAAGTTGAAATATCTAAACCAAGAATCATATGTGATTATTATATCACATATTTAGTTGGATCTTCATTTAGAGCAATTAAGCGGTACGCATATGGTACATCAGCGCTGTGGATTGCCACTTCAACATATTCAGAACCTGGCGAACCAGTAACATATGTTTCAATAGCAACAACATCATTCATCCAGTTATCACCGCTTTCTAATTTAACCATAACATCAACAGTAATATAATCTAATGATGATGTTGGGAAAGCATCGCCACTAAATTGTGTTAATGGTAAAGATACTAATTGAATACCACTAACATCAAATGTACCACTTGTTTGATAGCGTAAGCGTTTATACGCATTTTGTGTAGCTGATGTATCGGCTAATACAGCATCAATCGCGTGAAATGCTTGATCGACACTATACATATCATAAGACACACCGCCTACAGTTGCAGAGGCAGTAATAACTGCTATATTATTAAATGGTGTAGCAGTGGCAACTGAACTAGTTGCAAAAGAACCAACAGTACCAGAAACAATTGGAGCATAAATAGTAGAACTACCGCTTAATGATCCTAAAATACTGGTAGAGCCAGTAACTATTAAACCAGCAGAAGAAGATAAACCTCCTGCCGACAATAAACCATTTACTTTAGCTGTGGTAGTAACATTTAAAGAACTAGCTGAAACTGGTACGGCAGACGCATTTAATGGGGCACCTAGAATAGTTAAACCATTATTAGCTGTAACAGCGCCTGATAATTGAGAAGGACCACCAGAATAAAATCCAAGTGAAGCCGTCAAATAATGCGCTTCAAAAGAACCGCTAATAGAAACACTACCAGTAAACTGGTGTGTATCATCGGCGCTATTACCAAATTTTGAAGAACCACTTTCATATAATACAGAAGCTGTTGTTTCGATGGAGTGATATTTATGTACATATAATGTACCACTTACTACCGCATCGCCATCAATTAATAAACCAGAGCCTGTAATTGGTAAGGAAGAACTTACATGACCGCCACCAGCAACTGTACCTGAAACATTGAACAATACTGCATTACCTGCTGCTCGATCTACTTTTATAATCTGCTTGTTCGTTTGCAGATCAGTTAAAACTTTTACTGGTTTAACAGCCATTTATTTAATCTCCTTTTTACAATTTGTAATAAATAGTTTATCTAAATACTTCCTGTCTCTTTTACGGCAATAATTCTATAAAAATCTTCATGACTTACACTTGGAGCGCTAATTTCTACAGCAATTTGGTTGGATAAGGTTCCTGACATACGCACACTTATCAAATCATTAATATATTGTGTACTTCCGTTATATTTAACCATTACGTCAAGCGATAAATAATCAACATCAGAAGAAGAAAAATTATTAAGAATTACAGTTTTATTACCGTAAATATCGAAATTTCCTATTTGTACTTCACGCAAATTATTAAAATTTGTAACCATTTGTAAGAATCTTGCATCGATTGATTCAAAGACACTAGCAACGTTATACGTGGAATCAGTTAATAAATTATTACCTATATTAGTTAATTCGTTGGTACCACCAACTTTTAAATCGCCTAAAACTTCTGCATCATTAGAGACATAAATATCAGTATAATATGCAACAGAAACGCTAGAAGAAATATCTGCTGGATTATTATTTACTGCATTAAATGTATAAGCATAAGGTTGCGCTGGGGCTGATATAACAGCCCATACTTGTGAACCAGATATCTTAAATTCTACTGAAGCTAAGTCGTTTCTCCAATTAGAAGTATTTGTTTCTTGAATTAAAACGTTATATGAAATATATTTTATAGAAGAAGTAGGAAACGCAGATCCAAAACCAGAACTAACAGGTAGTGGTATTTCTACCATATCACTAGTAAAAAAACCATAATCATTAAATCTTAACCTATTATATGACTCTTCTGAAACGCCATAACCACTAAAGGCGACTGAAGTTCTTAAATCTAATGGATTTTCATTTACGGCATTAAAAGTATATGCATATGGAACAAAAGGAGCGGAAATTATAGCTGCTACATATTCGTTGCCAATATTACCAGTTATTTTAAATTCTACTGAAGCTAGATCGTTTCTCCAATTAGAACTTTCTGTTTCTTGAATTAATAAATTATAATTAATATAGTTTATTGAAGCAGTAGGAAAACTAGGGCCATAAGCAGAAGAAACAGGTAAATTTAATATTATTGTATCATCACCATAAAACAATCCATCAGAATGATATCTTAAAGTTGCATATTGTTGAGAACCAATACCTGCATTTAATTTTAATTCTGAAGGAATCCAATTAGTTCCATCATAAACTAAATATCGCCCTTCAACGGCTTCAGAGGCAGACACGTTACTTAATTGATTTATGTTTACGTAACTTTTTTCATCACTAACTGCTAAGTTTTTAGTTGTTAATGTACCAGAGATAAAAGAATCAAAAGCAGAAAAATAATTAGATGCCGTTATAGGTAAAGAAGAGCTAACAGCACCAGATCCTAAAGAACCAGAAACTTTAAAAAGAATATTATTTTCTTTATCAACTTTTAATATTTGCTTTCGCGCAAGTAAATCCGCAATCGCTTTTGCTGGCTTAACTGCCATCTTTTAGTTTCCTTAATCTTCTATGCCGTATTCTTTCTTGATACTTTTTAAATTTTTCAAGAAATCTGGGCTAATTCCGTGTAATTTAATTTTTCTATTTAAAATATCTTTAACCAACAAAAGATCACGCTTTTGTTTCTTTAATTTTTCTATAACTTTCTCCTTATCTTGAAAACCTTCATTAGCTTCTTCACGAATCTTTTTAAGATTATCGCGGCAAATCATTAACCAGTTAGTTACTTGAATAAATGAAAACTTATATTTCATCTGGCAGTTCCTTTTCTTTTTCTATCAGATCAATAATTTTATCGTATTTTTCTGCCATATTATCTATTATTTCTGTAAACTCTTCTTTACGTTTAAGAAGCATGACTTCTTTACGGAAATCACCTGTATGTGGTAATATTTCACGCATTATTTTATCAAAGTCCTTGATAAGATAAGTTATTTTACGTTTCATAGTAATAATAAATAGTTAAAAATAAAAAGAAAGGGAGGCATTTCTGCCTCCCCTCCCTAATCTAATTTTTCAACTAGATTATATTAATTTAAACCTGTTTCCTTTTCGTTAACAGCGACGATACGATATTTAGCACCAGCTGCTGCACCTGGAGCGTCAATATCTACTTTAACAAAGCCGCCATCAGCATATAGCTTAACAGCTACCAAATCATTTGTCCAAGATGAACCGCCGTCTGTGCTAACTGATACGTCGACAACAACCCATTCTAAATCAGCTGCAACGAAAGACAATGTTTCAGTTTCTGTTGCGCCGCCAAGACTACCAGTTACTTTTTCACGTAATGCACCATATGCTGTCTTTAAGTTATCAACAGCTGTATTAGAAGTATTTGCTGCACCACTTACTGCTACGTCTAATGCATATATAGCTTTTCCTACGTTAAAGGTTGATCTACCGGCTTTGGTTTCAATTGGTGTATCGATATATAAGAATGAACCACTAGAACCTAACCATAAACCGTAATTATCTGAAAGATTGGCAGATGCCAATACTACATCAGAAGATGCAATAGAAGCAGTGTTATAACTAGGAGCAATTTCAACTAATTCTGAAGCACCGTAAACATCTTCTCTATCTTCTAAGACTGCTGAATTATTGCTACCTAAGCGTACATAACGACCATCTACTTTTAAGTTACCACTTACTTGGAGGTCTTTATTAAATTTCCAAGCTGTTGATGCATCAACATAGGTTAAGCTTGCGCCTGCACCTTCTATTTCGATACCACCGCCATCGGCTGCAGCTGCATTTGCTGCACCTTTAGCTAAGGTTACCAATTTATCGGTTACATCGAGATTGGTGGTGTTAACATATGTTAATTGACCATTTACTTGTAAACCACCTTGTACTGTTAAACTACCGCTAACGCCCATATCACCATTAAATGAAGCGCTTAAGCCATTTAAATGACCGGTCATTGCGCGGCTGCCGTTTAACTTCAAGAATGTTAAATCTTCTGCAGCGCGGGCAGCTGCTTCTGCATCTAATGAAGAGGAAACAGATTGTGATAATGCGTTACGTGCTAATGTTTGTGCTGTGTCTCTAGCAAGAATAGTGCCAGAAATAGAAGAAGATATTGCTGGTACAGTTACAGTAGAGAATGTAGTGAATGCTGCTTCGTTAAAGTCTAAACGTGCATCAAAAGCACCAGATATTGCACCAGAAACGCTGGTAATTCTTGCGTCTAATACGCCGTCTGCTGCATCGACATAAGACTTTACTGATTCTGATAGTGCAGTTACTTGACCATATGCTGCTGCGTCTGTGCTAGATACACCGTTTGCAAGACCAGTTACCTTTTGTGAGTTAACATCAATTCCTTGTTCAAATTTTGCAGCTTGTGATGCTGTCAAAACTGTTAAAATCTTTAATGGATTAGCCATTGTAATACTTTTCCTTGCCCATAGGGCGGATAAAAAAAGAGCGTTTTTAATCTAAACAACCGATTAAATTCGCTGTATAATAAATAGTTTTATTTTTAGAAAAAGAATTATTTCGGATTTTACTTAGCCAATAATTGTTACCACGTGGCTATTTTCATCAATAATATCGCCTACATCCACTTCTATTGTATTTAACGTAGGAAACTCTACGTGCGCTATTACTTGATAATAAGGAGCTGTATTTTCTCTAACAGACACATAAGCATCACGGGTATTCATGCCATGATTTATGGTATAGATAGTGTCAATTCCATTCCCTATAATAAATGTCTTTTTTATAGTTCCGCTGGTTGTAGCGGCAGTTGTTTCGGACCCATATCCACCAGCTATTTCTTTTTGTTTTTTCTTTTTTGGCTCAAAGCCATCTATTATAATTTTTTCTTTTGGGAGTTTAATTTCTACAGCATTTTCTAAAATATCTATATTTCTATCTTCTCTATTGTCGCCTTCGCTTAAAAGATAACCAAGAACGCGAATAGAAATAATGGTTTTATATTTTCTTTCTTGCTCTCCAAGATCAGAAATTAACTCTTGATTGAAATCAGGACTGTAAAATCCTTCATACGTGTGACCGTCTTTAGAAATGGTAATATAATTTTGAGCAGTGTGCGCCATGAACGGTTGAAGAATTTCGTTCATTTGTAACTGATAATTTGTTAATATATTAATTTTATATTCAACATTAATGTAAATCGGTATACGCATTGCATAATGCTGATATACTATTTTTTCATTACGTTTAGAAGTTATAAAATTTAATTGCCCACTTTTACGTAGCGCATCGGCATTAGCAAAATTTGAAGTTTTATCTTGGTTTAATACTTTAGTAACATATAATCTATCTTGTTTTGGTGATACGTTGGCTTGATAATTTCCTTTTTTATTTGGGTCTTTAGTTACCTTATCGCGTTCTATAGAAATTATTGGTGCTATTAAAGAACCATTTTTATCACGTAATTCTTTATTGTTTTTAATTTGAAACGCTCGTTCAGCAGACGACCAAATAATTGGTACTTTGTCCCAACCTTTATTTGTATTACAAAAAATATTTAAATTTTCTAAATAATCATACAAAGCAGCGTCTATAGTTTCTATATTACTAGCAGAAGTATTTAATTTTTTTGTCTGTTCTGAATCTGTTTTAGCCGAACCGCCAGTTGGTTTTCTTATTATTCCAGAACTAGTATTATTTTTTTTTACAATATCTACTTCTGTTTTTGCTGTACTATCTATTTTTGTGGCGCTTAATCTTTCTATTGCTTTTTTTCTTTTAGTAGCAGTAGATTCTTCAAAAATTACATTTTCTCTTGGAATTTTTACTTCCACTGCATTTTCTGTAATTTTTGTTTTTTCTCTTTGTTCGTTATCACCTTCACCTACAAGATATCCTACTACTTTAACGGTGATTGTAGTTTTAAACGTTCTTTCGCTTTCGTCTAAAGAAGAATTACTTTCTTGAGAAAAGCTTGGATCCATCATGCACTCAAAACGATAATCGTCGCCTTTGATTGTAAAATAATTTTGCGCGGTACGAGCCATGAAAGGTTGTACTGCTTCATTCATTTGAGTTTGAAAATTAGTTAAAATATTAATTTTATATTCAACTATAACGTAAATTGGTATACGTACTGCTATATGTTCATAAACTTGTTTACGATTTTTTTTAGAAGTTACGAAATTAATTTGTCCATTTTGCTTTTTAGAATCTGCATTAGCAAAATTTGAAGTTTTATCTTGATTTAAAAGCTTAGTAATATAATAATAATCTTGCTGGGGTGAAAGATTAGATTGAAAAACAGTTTTTTTATTTGGATCTTTAGTAATTGAAGATCGCTCAATAGATACAATAGGTGGTATTAAAGATCCGTTTTTATCTCTTAATTTTTTATTATTTTTAATTTGGTAAGAGCGCTCCGCAGAAGACCAAATAATAGGAATTTTATTCCAACCTTCATTTGTGTTGCAGAAAATATTAAGTGTATCTACATAATTAAAAAAAGCCGTATCAATAGTTTCAATACCGCTATTGACTAAATTTACTTTTTTAGTGCTATCTGTTTGTATTATGTCAGACATTTTAAATATCTATCTTTAATTTAAAAGTAAAATCACGATTTACGGTTTTTCTTACTGGTTTAGCCAATTTAGCAATCGCAATTAAATTTTTGTTTTCATCATATATACCAATTTTTGATATAAATGTTTGTTTTTCTAAACTGCCAGTATAATTTTCATATGGATATTGTACTGTGTTTTTGATTTTTATATACTCATTTTCAAAATATCCATTTACTGAAGCACTTGTTTGAATTGTATTGTCTTGTCCTTGTTGTATGTACGTTGGATTATTGGAATGATTTAAATCGCCTTTTTCCGCATGCGCTAGCATGGTTAAAGTGTTAATATAGTTAACACCTTCAAACTTAAGATCAAAACTAGAAGATACTGTGACGTTTGGATTTTCATATAGGCCCGCTCCCCAATGAACCCATTTTGCATAACTGCTACTAGGAGCAGGATTATAAATTAATATTTCTTGAAAACTATTATCTAACTTCCAAGAGCCAGTTAATACAATAAATCCTTCATTATATAAAACAACACCAGCGACATTACCAGATCCTAAAGTACCAAACGTTTGTATTAATTCACCGTTTTTATTTATATCTTGTAATTTAGCGATTAGCGTACCAGATATATAATATGATAATTCTACGCTTCCTCTATCAATTGAGGAACCATAAAAAATAGAAGGAATATTTATAAGATTAATTTCTTGATCTTCTTTATCTCCCAAAGAAGAACTAAAGGCATAATGTGGAGAAAGAGACTTATAATAATCTAAAGTATTTCTTAGAGCGTATATTTCTCTGCGTTCCGCAGTAAAATTAGTAACTTGATAATAATAATTACTACTAATAGAGCTTGTTCTTGGATAATTATTTCCAACTAGAACATCGCCATAAGACGCTGCATTAAAACCCGTAGAACCTTTAAAGCTTGATAAGGAACTATTTTTAGTTATAAATGGATAATATGAAGAAGTATTTGCTAGAAACATGATATAGTAATTATATCATGAGGTTAAAAAGCGTTCATTATTATGCTTATTGATTATTATTTAATTGCGCCTGATAAGTAGAAATAACTTCTGGAGTCCAAACAGCATTTGCAATATCTATCACGCGTTGTTCTTGACCAGTTAAATCTTGGCCTGGAGTAAGAGTCCATCGATGATAAGTTTTAGCAATTTCTACTCCGTTACGCTCAACAATAACTGCTTGACGAACTTGAATTATTCCATTTTGTAAAACTTCAATTTTATCTATTGTATTTTGTTCTGTAAGAGCCATAATATTTTTCCTTAATTAACCATGTAAGAACCATAAAAAGAGTATATAGATGTATTTGTTAAATCCGTAACAGTCATTAATAACACACCTCCAGAAGAAAGTTTATACAAATTAAAATATGTTTGCGATTGAACAGTTTTACCTATAACAGTACCTGAAACAGAACTATTGAATGCAGAAGGTAAACCAAAAAAACCTCCATTTATAGAATAAGCAGCCGTGCTGCTGGCGGCAAAAGGTAAATTACCTATTCTAATATTACCGCTACTTGAACCAGTAGAAGTCAGAGTTACACAGCCATCGACAAAAACAACATTACCTATTTTTGTATATCTACCAAAAGTTGAAGCAGCACCAATAGAAGCAGTAAAACTAGAAACCGCACTAGCAGAGAAAGCAGGGGACCAAGAGCCTTGTTCATAATCAGATAAAGTTTGTGAAGAGGGCGTGCCAGAACCGCCAGCCGTAGTACCAAATACTATACCTCCTGCATTTGAAAAAGTGATGTTTCCTCCGATACTCACATTTGCTGAAGAGCTAATATTAGAAGCAGTTAAAGAAGAAGAAACTATTAAACTTCCACTAATTGTTTTATCGCCAACAAAAATATTTGTTTCACCAGCGGAAATACCAATATAATTTGAAGCGCTAACAAAAGAAGCAGATATTTGATTAAAAGTTCCTAATGTTGCTGATAAACCAATAGAAGCTGTAAGACTATTAAGAGTTGGATCGCTTTGAAATGTAGGATATTGAATAGACATTTATTTTTCCTAACTTATCTCTGAATCAAAGACTCCAGCAGAAGCAGATCCGCTAATAAAATATCCACCGTGATAAACACCAACTGTGTTTGGTCCTGCTATATATGTACCAGATGGATAAACAATAAATGAGTATACTGAAGGAGCAGAAGCGGTATTAACCAAAGTAAAACCATTAGTTGTACCGCCAGCAGTTGATAGAACAACATATAAATTATGTGGACCAGGATTAAATATAGTTAATCCTCTTCTTGTTGTACTTTGTGTGGCTATTGCAAAAGTACCACTAGCAGCCGTATTCCATGCAAAAGAGGTAAGTGCATTAGTAGAAACTACTGTAACAGGAGGGGTTGCTGCCAATGCATATAATGGTGATAATAAACTAGAAGTTACTGTTAAAGCTGAGTTGTTAACGTTTACTGTCCCAGTAACTGCTAATGGATTGGAAGTAGACGCCGTTACTGTTTGAGAAGATGGAAAATTATTAACATTTACAGTACCAGTAATTCCTGTTGGATTAGATAAAGAGGCGGTAACAGTAATTTGGGAGCCCGTATTGACTGTAACAGCTCCCGTGACATATACAGGGGCAGCTGCTGAAGCCGTAACATTAATTATATCTCCTATTATAACATCTACTACTGTTGAACCTGTAACCCATACAGGATTTGCTTGGCTAGAAGTAACAGTAATTAAATCTCCAACCATTACATCTACATTTATATTACCAGTTATTGGTAATGGATTTGTTGAAGAAGCAGTAATATAAACAGGAGCATCGTTAGAAGAAGTGACATAATGAACAGGAATTAAACCATAGCTGCCACTTTCAACAGTTAAGCTTTTTATTGCTCCATAGCCATCTTTAACAATTAAACTTTGCGCCATTTAATTAATCCTTTATATTATAGCAATATTATAAGAAGTCTCGGGACAAGAAAAATCTAATATATTTACTAATCCACATTCTTCTCCTAAACCTAAATCGTTTAATATTGCTTCTCCTAATCCGTTATTTAAATAAACATTTCCGCCCCAAATTTTAAATTCAAAACGTGGTTTTGTTTTTATTACATTATAAAATAAATCACTTTTTTCAAATTTCTTAAATGACATATTAGTAATCTAAACGTACACGAAGAATCATTTCTTGTGTTGGATCCTTCTTTAATGGCTCTGATAATTTAGCAACTGCCAGTAATTCATTATCAGGAGAATAAAGACCAACCGTAGTTATATAAGAAATAGGTGCATCGGTTGTTAAATTCTTTACACGAATTTGACTACCAGTTAAATAGGTTGGATTAGAGCTATAATTAAAATCATTATGGTTTACACGGCAGAAATGTATAGTGCTATTTAATTCAGTAGTATTGTTAAATTGAATATTTATTATACGATTTCTTAAAGCTGCATTTGCTTGATCGATAGTCCCACTTTCAAATAATGATTCTATGTCCCATGTGTAAGAATCATTAACACTCATATTAGCCAAATTAGCTAATTGGCCATATTGGCTGCTAGAAAGACTAGTTGTTGTGCTATTAGAGCTTGAAACACCAAATGTAGCTGCCATCAAACTAACGATACCAGCTTGATAATGTACAAAACCTACAGCTTTATTAACTTGTCCTGATTGTAAAGGAGTGCCAGAATAATTGCTGGCATAAAGAATGCCATATTCACCAACAGGAGAATTAATCTTATAGTTTGTTGTGCCACTAGCATCAGAAATAAGAATCTGACTGGTCATAGGCGTAACGGACGAAGAAGCAACGCCAAGAATCATGTTAAATGATCCTTTTTTAATTTCATCTTTTACTAATAATCTTGAAAAATCTAAGAAAAACATTGATGTGATTTTATCATTACTAGTATTTGGATCTCCATCACGATCAAATTGTAATACGTTTCCAGATACATCATATCCAAATAACATTTGTGCCATTTGGTTATAGATGTTAATTTTCTTTTTTGCATATGAGTCTATTGATAAACTAGAACTACCAGGACTGTTGGCTAATTGTCCAACATTCATATCAAATAGTTGATTAGCGGAAGAGCTTAAATAAGGATAATCATAAACCGTTTGAAACATGCCGTGAGCATAAGATTTAATATTAGTAGTGCCACCAGTGTATGTAGAGCTTGAAATTACTGTACCAGTTAGAGGTATATTTTCGTGTAATAAAGTTCTAGTAGAAACTATATCATCATCGAGAAAAGTCTTAAATGTATTAGCCATTTATATATCCTTTATGCTATTTTCTTTATAAGTCTAATTGGAATATCTATACCAAAACCAGTTGTTACTCCAGTGACATTAATGTTAGTTAAAATTGATTTAATTATTGTAGAAGAAGTAGTACTTCCTCCTTCAAAACCAGCTGAACTATTAGTAACTAAGGTTGTACCAAACTGATTAAATAAATAATCACTAGTAGAAGTTTCTAATGATGATCTTAGCTTAAACTGTAATATTGTTCCTCTAGCTCCAGCTATTACTTGATTTGGTTGATCGGCGCCAGTTGTAGAATCTCTTACGGCAGTATTATTGTTGACAAATGGATCAGTTGGATTATTTAAATCTTGAGATAAATAATAGCTAGCAATATCATCGTCATCAATATAAGAAGGAGTAGGAGAATTATCTCCAGCTACATTTATTAAAGACATTAAACGGTTATCCATTTCAATAATATATTGGGTTTCAAATAAGTCAGGGTCTAAGGCATTAGAAAGAGCAGGTACTTTTGTGCTATCAATACCTTGATCTATTCTTATTTGACTTCCGCCTGTAGTAGAGGCAGGATTAACGCCATACAAAAGTCCTTTTTTGTTAATAAATTCACCTTGATATTTTAATGTACTTGAATCTAAATAAGTTTGAGTATCGAGATCAACGGCCAACATATAGCCATTATTAACGAGTTGTGATATAGCAGTTTGAGAAGATAAAGGTAAATTATTTAGTTTTAAGACAGGTAAAAATAATAAATTATTACGTGTGATGGTAATAAGCTTATTCTTCATAGAAGAACCGTTATTAGTAAATGCCTCTAAAACGGGAGTTTGAAGAATTTCTAAATCAAAATATGCAGAACCGCTAACATTATTTCTATCAAACAAACTATAATCTATTTCATCATCTGCAAGGGCAAATTTGGTTATACGAAAAGAGCCGTCGCCTTTTGCTAATCTCATTCTACCAGTATCTGTTAATACTGCATCTAGAATGATATCGCCACTATTGTCAAGAAAACCCATTTTTTATTCCTCTTTTTCTATATAACTAGTATAAAAAGTATTAATAAATCTGATTATTTAATTATTTTAACGTAATTAAATTTAAATTTTAAATCTATTTTTCTTCCTGTTTGTTTGGATATTAAACGTATCTTCATATTTTTATTCCAAACTTTGTCTACCGACAGTCCTAGAGCTATATTATTACTTGAAACTGTTTGCGTATTTACTGATTTTTGTACTAACGCAGGAGAAATCTTTAAATATCTTCTAAAACTTTTAAAATCTTGTTTTAATGATTCGTCTTTATCAAAATCTACTATTTGTATATTTGAATATATTGTGCCATTATCGTTAATTAGTTCTACTTCAAAAATTTTAGTAAGATTTGAATAGTTTTTATGGTAATCTCTACTTCTTGCAGCGTAATAATATTTTTTATTTGGTAATATGTCATCATCGAATGAAGCAGCCGATAAGCCATTTGTATTAATAGCTATTAATTTACCATCAAAAATGTTAGAATAATTTCTTGGTTTAATTTCTGTTCTATATATTTCAAATTCCTCTGAAGGCTCATCAGATTCAAAGGTTATTTTATTATCATTTTCTAGTCTATCTTGTGCTAACCTTATAATATCTATTATTTGTTTTTCACTGTCATTTTTAGTTATTGGATAAGCGTCAAATTTACCTATGCCAGTATTTAAATTAAATTTTATTTTATTGTCTTTACCAGAATAAGGAATTATGTTTATATCTGGTTCAATTGGTGGTTTGTCTGAAATAAAATTAGTGTATTGAGCACTATTTTCTACAGCAAAAACAATAAATGTTGGACGATGTCTAAAATATAAAGTAACATCATTATTTTCTATTTTTATAGGGTCTTCGTTGGGAGCGTTAGGATTATAATATTCATATACAGTACCAACTGACAATACTAATAAATTTACTCTATAAGTATACTGCTGTGGCGTCACTCCATCAGCATCTTCAAATAATTTTATTTGCGTATCTATCCACTCTAAATAATCTTCACCAACGTTTGGTAATACCCATTGCTGTAAAAGATTATTTGAATTTTTTTCATATTTCTGTAAAACATATCCAACGACTTCAGAATGAGAATCAGATCCCATTAATACATTTTTAAAATCTCTTTTTATTTTATTTATTTTAGAGTTAATCTTAAAAAATAATGCAGGATCTGTAACCATACCAGAATTAAAAAGGTTATTTAAAAATGTTTCTTGCATTAAAAAACCATCTAAATTTATTAATCTTGAAGATAATGCCGAATCATCATTGGCAAAAGAAGAATAAAAGTTTTCTATATTATAGAAATTATTAGGTATTAAATTATTTAATACATTTTGTAGAAAATCTTGATATACATTATATTCATGAAAAAGATCAGATAAATTATTTTGTGGTTTGTTGTGAGTAGAAATTTTTATTTCTGAATAAAATGGAAATTGTTCTTTAAACGGATTAAACTTATTTAAATATTTTTCTAAACTAACCTGCTCTGCGCCAATTTTAGAGGCAATAACTTGATTTACTAAATTTGGTCTTCTGATATCAACTGATATAATTTTTTCTGGATTATTTAAAAAACTAGTTCCATCGCCATCAGCTAGTTCTGGAATGTTTCCCCTTAGTTTGTATTCTAATATTTCATAAAAATATGGCAAACTTAAAACTGATAATCCCTTTTTTTCTAATAAAAATTGTTCATATTTTTTTAATAAGAAATTATATTCTAAATTTACTTTAAATTTTAAAATATTATCTACTGATCTTAAATCTAAGGGTGGATTTTCACTATATCTATTAGGTGGTACATATTTTAATATATCATTGACTTCTTCATAGTGCTTAAAAGTAGAAAATTTAAAATCAGTATGTTTTTTTGGTTGATCATTGCTATCAAAAAATAAAGTAGATTTTACTATTATTGGTTCTAATACAGTCAATCCAGCTCCTGATTGTAAAGTAGTTTGCTGCTGATTATTAGAAGTTTGTCTCCTGCCAGAAGTAACTCCCAACAAGGCATCTTGATAACTGTCGAATTTAAATTTTGTTTTATCTTCTAAAGAATCTTGCTTTAAAGACTCCCTTGCGCCAGCTAGCTCCATATTTATTTCTTCTGAGCTTTTGTTTTTTAAATTTTCAAAATCTATTTGAAAAAGATCACTGGAAGAAAAACTTTTTCCTCTTAATTGCTCAACTAAATTAATGTTTTCGTTTATTAAATCTTGTGCATCTTCTAATTCAACTTGAGGTAAGGTTGGTGTATTAATTTCTCGTATTTTGGAAAGATTTAAAGCAGATTGTAAACTTTCTAATGATGAATTATCTAATGATAATTTTATTGAACCAACATATGAAGAAACGCCGTCATATCTTTCATTAAAATCAGTTATTTTTATACCTTGTTTTAAAGAAATGTTTAATTGATCATCTTGATCACTTATAATTTTTCTAATCTGATCAGAAGAAAAGTTTCTTAATTCACTGTTAATAAATTTACTTAATTTACCTAATTTGTTCATATATTTTAAATAGTTTAATCTTTTTTATACTACTAATGTTTTAACAAGTGTTATTTTTTCTTACCTTTTTTTGGTTGTACATATAATGGTTCATTATCTTTTTCTAATGCCTGTTTTAAAGTTTCTGTAGCTTTATAGCTTGTAGATACAGTAGTAGTTGTGTCAGAAATCGCTAAAGCAGCGGTAGATTTTGTATATGAAGTAGTACTAGTAACAATTTCTGCTCTTTTTAACTTAGGTTCTGGTTTTGGAGGTGGGGCGGGAGGAGGAGGTTGTATACCTCTAACTAATTTATTAGTACTAGCATCATTTATTACGGAATTTAAAGTGTCAGAAAAAGAATCAAATTCAGAAAAAGTATAATCTCTTTTTGCAAACGACGAAGGAATTGAAGATAATAAGAAATATTGATTATATATTGGTAATTTAATTTGCTCCCAATCGTTTATATAATATTCTTGATACACTCTTAATCTACATAAAACGGAAATTTCTTCACGCTTAATACGATTTAAAAACGTTTCATCAATTTTTAACCATTCTTCTTTTTTGATTAAAACATTTTCTTTTTTATCTAATGAATAGGATAAATACTCTAATCGATGAATGGAATTATAAAAAAATAAAAATATTGAATTGAAATCTACAGATTTTAAATAACCATCATTAGACCTTAATATTTTTCCTTGATCGGTTAATAAATATCTTATTTGAGCAGGAACGGAATTTATATATTCAGCATTATTTCTATATTTCTTTTTTACTATTGTTTCTGTTAAGAAAGCCAATCTGTTTGAAGAATCTTTTATTTTATGTTTTGAATAGTCAATTTTTTTTGTTAAAGGTAAAAATAAATATGCAGGATCTACTTTAGAGTTATAATTTAATTTGTTATTTGATGCATTAAAGTTTTCTTTGGATGCTACAGGGGTATCTAAAATATTAGATACAGTAATAGACATTTCATGCAACATGTTATTTAAACGTAAATTTAAGGCTTGCTGTCTTTCAGGAAGACCATTCGGAATATTATTTGTAGTCACATTATTGCCGCTTTTATTTAAAAGATTAATACGTTTTATGTCCATTTCTGTTTCCGCAAACTCATATTGACTAATCCCATTTGGATTTTCTATTATTAAGTCTAAATCTAAAACTCTATTGTCGGTATAAATTTTTGAAGGCGAAAAGAAATTAAATTTATTAGTTTCATTATTAAAATCTATTTTTTTGTCATTAACGTATTTTATTTTCTCTTTTTCTACTAAATTTTGTAATTGTGCAACAGAAATTGTTCCTAATCCCCCATCATCTTCTTTTGTA